>Ga0114996_10005041_pt1 | contig 15635 bp, 14 predicted proteins | sample ArcticOcean_MG_C_4_FD_87039 | JGI IMG/M metagenome (GOLD analysis project Ga0114996, IMG submission 87039) | Marine microbial communities from western Arctic Ocean - ArcticOcean_MG_CB4_134 | ecosystem: Environmental > Aquatic > Marine > Oceanic | place: Arctic Ocean: Canada Basin | collected...
GACGTTCACATAGGCCGAGATCTTGTCGTGCAGCTCCGGGTGATTGTCGAGATACCTCGCGGAACCCAACAGCCCCTGTTCCTCGCCGCTCCAAAGCGCAATGCGGATGGTGCGCCGTGGTTGCACGCCGATCGCCTTCAGAATGCGCATTGCCTCCATCATGACGACCGACCCCGCTGCGTTGTCGGTCGCGCCGCCTGCCATGTTCCATGAATCGAGCATGAATCGAGATGGGCTCCGAGCATGATGAACTCGTCTGACTTGTCCGAGCCTGGGATCTCGCCAAGCGAGTTGTACTGCTGTAGGTCATCCTCGTAGAAGCGGTTCTCGACCATCATCTCGATCTCGACAGGCACGCCGTTTGGGACGTTGCGATAGATCTGGTTGTATTGCTCGCGGGAGAGCGCCACGTGCGGCAAGCCCTCTGGATCACCGGCTGTCCGACTACCGGCGGTACCCCCGTCGATCACGCCGTCCCCTCTTCCTGAGATTCGCAGAATCGCGGCTGCCCCCTCGGCGACCGCCAACTCCGTGAACGCTGCCTGAGTGGTGGGGCCAGCCGCGGCCGAACTCACCCCAGGGCTCGACCACCGAGTTCTCAAGACCGAACTCCTCGAACATTTCGACCGTCCACTCGTTGGCCTTCTTCATGCCGGGAGAGCCGGTCAGACGAGGGCCGATCACTTCCGTAAGATACCGAGCCAGGGCCTCGATCTGTGAGCGTTCGAAGCCCTCTTCCCGGATGTGCTGTACGACCTCGAGATCCACAGCCTCTTGGGCGATCTGTGCGGATGCCGTGCCCGGTTGGGCTACAAGCGCGGTGATGAAAAGGATCGCCACCGAGTTCTGGCGTGAAAGATTCATGGGGCGCGCCCTGAACGGCGTTCGTGGACGGGTCTGCAGACGTCTCGATAGCCCGCAACGTGCGATCGAATGTATCTCGTAGCTAGGAACTCAGCACAGCCATAGCGTCGCCATAGGAATAGAATCGATACGGACCGGCCATCGCCTCTGCGTACGCGGCCATCGTACGCTCGTATCCGCCCAGCGCCGCGACCAGCATGAGCAACGTCGAGCGCGGCAGATGGAAGTTGGTCAGCAGGCAGTCGACAACCTTGAACGTATAGGGCGGGCGAATGAACAGGTCCGTCGACCCACTACCAGCTGACACCGTGCCATCGTGCGACGTCACCGACTCTAGGGTCCGTACCGCCGTGGTTCCCACCGCCCACACTCTCCCGCCACCCAGCCGAGCAGCATTGATGCTCGCGGCAGCAGCGTCCGAGACGACGTACCGCTCGTGGTGCATTTCGTGCTGTGCTGGGTCGTCCGTCTCGACGGGACGGAACGTACCCACGCCTACGTGCAGCGTAACCGCGGCCCGCGACACGCCCCTGCCCTCGAGCGCACTCAATAGCTCATCAGTGAAGTGCAAACCCGCGGTGGGCGCAGCAACCGAGCCAGCTTCGCGCGCATACACGGTCTGATAGCGTTCGCGATCGAGCGGCTCGTCATCCCGGTCGATGTAGGGCGGCAGCGGTACGTGCCCGTGAACTTGCAAAGCGTCCTCGACGGACCTCTCGGTGATGAGTCGCACAAGCCTCCCTCCTCCGGGAGCCGCATCAACGATCTCAACCTCCAGGTCGTCGGCAATCACGACCGTACGCCCGGGTTTGAGCTTGCGGCCCGGCCGGACAAGCGCCTCCCACAGGTACGGGTCGTCCGCCTCGCCTCCAGGGCGCGTGAGCAGGATCTCCGCAGGCGCACCGGTGGGTTTTCGCCCCAGGAGACGAGCCGGCAATACCCGGCTCTCATTCACGACCAGTACGTCACCTGGCTCGAATAGCTCCACGACGTCATGGAAGCGGCAATGCTGCGAAGCTGCCTCCCCGGGCGGCACGATGAGAAGACGGCTCTCGTCCCGACGCTCTGTGGGATACTTCGCGATACGGCCGGCGGGAAGCTCGTACTCGTAGTCGGATACGAGAGAGCCGTCGGGACGAGGCACCTTATTCTTGGACGAAGAGCGTGCCTTGCGGGCTCCCCTTCCCGTCGGGAATCGTGTACCCGAATCGGCGGAAGGCGAGCGGCGTCGCGACCCTACCCTGAGCAGTGCGCATCAAGAACCCCTCCATGATCAAGAACGGCTCGTACACCTCCTCCAGCGTCGTCGCGTCCTCCCCCATCGCAACCGCAAGCGAGTTCAAGCCGACAGGTCCCCCCTCGAACTTCTCGATGAGCGTTTTGAGCACACGCGCATCCATCTCGTCGAGACCGTACTCGTCGACGTCCAGCATGCGCAGGGCGTCCTCTGCGACAGCCAGGTCGATCCGTCCATCTGCTCTGACCTGGGCGAAATCCCGGACCCGGCGGAGCAGGCGATTCGCGACCCGCGGTGTACCGCGCGCACGCTTCGCAAGTTCGACAGCACCCTCGTCTGACACCTCGACGCCCAGGATCTTGGCGCTACGGCGCACGATCGTGGTAAGCTCGTCACAGGGGTAGTAATTGAGGCGCTGTACGATCCCGAAGCGCGCCCGCATCGGCGCGGTGAGTCGACCGAAGCGGGTCGTCGCGCCCACCAAAGTGAACTTCTCGATCTTCATCGTCATCGTCTGGGCTTTCGGCCCATCGGACAGTCGGATGTCGATCTGCCAATCCTCCATCGCCGGGTAGAGGAACTCCTCGATGACTGGGCGAAGGCGGTGGATTTCGTCGATAAAAAGGATATCCCCCTCACGCTGATTGGTGAGGATGCCCACTAGGTCGGCCGGCTTCTCGAGCACCGGGCCGGAGGTGGTCTTGATGTTCACCCCCATCTCGCGGGCGATGAGCGAGGCGAGCGTGGTCTTGCCGAGCCCCGGCGGGCCATGAAAGAGAAGATGATCGAGTTCCTCTCGACGCTGCTTCGCGGCCTCGATCGCGATCGCAAGCGCTTCGCGCACCTTCTCCTGTCCAATAAATTCCGCAAGGCGGTTCGGGCGCAGCGTCGGCCCCGCCTGATCGTCATCCGGGAGCGTCTCGGGCGTGGTGATGTGCGTATGCTCGGTCATGGCATGGAATGTAAGGCGGTGCTACCGGTCCGTCGCCCTGGGCAGAGTCTTCGTCTCGGGCTTCGCTTCACCGCGGACAGGCTTGGGGAGTCTATCGGATCGTGGTTCGACCGCTCCGACGGATCGCGGGAGACCGGGACGTGACTCCAGCGCGTCGATCGCCTGCCGATACGACTCCCTGACGCCCCTGAGCATGAAGTTGTTCATGCGCCGACGCAGCTCGGGCAACGCCTCCACTGCACCGATCTTCTCCAGAGCTGCGACAGCGTTGCTTACGACCACTCTGCTAGGACCTTTGAGCGCGGTGATGAGCGCCTCAATCACATCGCTGCGGTGTTGTTTCACCACAGCTGGCAGCCCATCAGGCCGGCCATCCAACGCATCTGCGAAGGCCAGCACAAACTCCTCTTCACCCATCGCAATGAGCGCATCGCCCGCGTCGTCGCCGAGCTTCCTCTTGAGCCGACCCTGACGCTTCCCCAGCAAGCGAATCAACGCAGGCACCGCTCGCTCGTCCCCGATCTCCCCAAGCGCATGCGCGGCCTTCCCCTGCAGGATGGGATCGCTCTCATGCAGCGTGCTGAGCAGAACATCTACGGCGCGTGCGTCCCCCAGGCGCGCGAGCTCGTCTACGGCTTCATGCCGTGGCGGGTCTCCCTCCCACAGTGTCACACGTCCGGTGATGATCCCGCCCGGTCCCTGAAGGCGGCGGAGCGCGCGCTCGACTTGGTCCTCTTCGGCGGCCGGTGCTCCAACGTGGTCGAAGATAGCAACAAAAAGCCCGAAGAGACCAACCAGGCGCTCGACGTCCGTGATATGCGGAACGGCCTGGAATTGAAGCAGGTCGACACCGGGCGAATACGCACCTCCCAATAGGCCCTCGTCTTCACTGACACCAGGACGCACCTTCGACATCAGGATGCGCGGAAACGCCCTACCCTGGGCGACATACTTCCAGGTGCGGTCCCTCACACGTTCGTTGCTGAACAGATCGCGGACAGCATCAGGTTGGTCGCTCCGTATCACGAACCGTCGATCAATGCCCGGGTGCCCCACCCCGAGATCCTGAACCAGACCCAGTTTCTTCCCCAGCAGCGTAAAGGGACCGGCACTGTAGATCAGGAACCTGAAGCCGCTCAGGTTGACGAACGGAGCCCTTATCCGCGTGCCGCCGGCCCCTTCCATCGCATCCAGCGTAATGATGTGCTCGCCGTGCCGGAGTTGGACCGTGTCCGGACGCTGGTGCCTGCGGCCCAAGAATTCCGCACCGAGCTGGTCCGCAGACTCCTTCCACGCGGCCCTCCCTGCCTCCGCGAAGTCAGATTTCGGGGACACTGCCTCAGCCGCCTGCGAGCGCCTGTCGGATCAAGTCCTCGGTCGAGTCGGGAGCACCACTCTCGAGCACGTCACGCACCGATCGGTCCGCATCCGCGAAGGAGTAGCCGAGCGCCACGAGGGCCTGTACCGCCTCTCGCGCACCGCTGACCTCGCCGGGTGCACTCGGCGTCACGATCGCGAGATCGGCGACCCTGTCCGCGAGCTCCAGCGCGATCTTCTCAGCCTTCTTCTTGCCAATTCCGCTGATCTGCTGAAGTGCGGTAGTGTCCTTTTCGACGAGCGCGCGAGCCAGCCGTTCGGCCGAATACGTGGACATCATGGCGAGCGCGACCTTCGCTCCGACTCCGGACGCGGTAAGCAGTCGCTGGAACAGCGTACGCTCGTGCGCCTCGACGAAGCCGTACAGCGCGACCGACGTGTCGGTCACGACCTGATGTGTTCTCAGCTCCAGCGGGGAGCCCAGTACCGGGAGTCGCTGGAGCACCGTGAGCGGGACTTGAATCTCGTAGACCACACCACCCCGGGTCTCGAGCTCGATCCGGTCGGCATCGCGAGCGAGAAGCGTCCCGTGCAAACGCGAGATCATGCTGGAAAGCTCCCCACCAAGGCGTGACAAAGCGCAGCCGCGACCCCATCCGCCGCATCGGCCGGAGTGGGTGCGGCTTTGAGTCGAAGTTGCTGCTTCACCATGAATCCCACCTGGTCTTTCGTTGCATTTCCGGTGCCGACAACGGCCTTCTTGATCTGCCTGGGCGCGTACTCGGCGATCTGAATATCACGCAGCGACGCCGCAAGCAAAATCGCCCCACGGGCGTGGCCAAGCTTCAGGGCGCTTTGCGCGTTCTTTCCGTGAAAGACGTCCTCGACCGATACGGCGAAGGGTTCGTGTCGCTCGATCAGGCCGGCGACACCCTCGAAGATCTCCCGGATTCGGTCGGAGAGAGGCCTCTTTGTAGACGTGCGTATAACGCCGCACTCCACCAACGAGACAGCGCCTCCACTTCGACGAGCCACGACTCCGTACCCTGTAGCCGCCGTCCCGGGGTCGATGCCGAGAATGATGACTTCGTCCGAGCCTCGCCCGGCGGTCACGTGCGCGGGAGCACGGTCCGCGTCACATGGCCTCCGCGAGAACCGCCTCGTCGATATCAGCGTTGGAGTGAACCTTCTGCACGTCGTCGAGGTCGTCGAGCAAGTCGAGCAGCTTCAGCAGCTTCACGGCGTCCTTGCCAGCCACCCCCATCTCGTTCTTCGCAATCCGTGTGAGCTCGGCCGAGGTCATTTCGATCCCGGCCTCTCTGATACCCGCCTGAACGCTCATGAAGTCTGAGGGCTCCGCCGTGACGACGAATTCGTCTCCATCATTCGTGACGTCCTCTGCGCCCGCTTCGATCGCCGCCTCGAAGACCGAGTCCTCGGTGTAGCGAGACGAGTCGATCGTAAACACGCCCTTCCGGTCGAACTGCCACGCCACTGAGCCATCGGTCCCGAGACTGCCGTCGAACTTCACTAACGCGTGGCGCACATCAGCGACCGTTCGGTTGGTGTTGTCCGTAAGACACTCTATGAAGAGGGCCACGCCGGCGGGGCCGTACCCCTCATAGGTGGTCTCTTCGTAGTTCACGCCCTCGAGTTCGCCCGTGCCCTTCTTGATGGCCCGATCGATGTTCTCGGCAGGCATGGAGTTGGACTTGGCGGTGTCGACCGCGAGTCGGAGGCGCGCGTTGTACTCGGGCTCGCCTCCACCGTCACGTGCGGCGACGGTGATCTCTCGAATGAGCTTGGTGAAGAGCGCCCCACGCTTCTGGTCGGTCACGCCCTTCTTGCGCTTGATCTTGGACCACTTGTTATGGCCAGCCACGAGTCCTCCGGATGTCCTGGCGTCGGTGCGTTGCTACGGGAGTCAAAAGTACGCCGGCTTGTGGCAGTGGATCAATCGGGTCCCTAAAATCTACCGCGCCGGCCTCCGCCAAAGCCCCCGAAGCCAGCACCGCGGAAGCGGTTGTTCACGACGTTGTTGAAGATCGAGCCGAAGCGAATCGAGAAGCCGACCTCGAGGCCGTAATTGAAGGATGTGGCGCGATTGCTGAGCCTCAGCAGAGCCTCTTCGTCTGTTGCGCCTTCCGCCGACAGGTAGAGCTGGTCGTTAACCCACCCGATGTCACCGCGCGCGTTCACGCTGAACCCACGCACGATCCGGAAGTCGATGTCGCCGCGCATGGAGAGGTTGTTGCGTTCGAAGTCGTGCAAGAAGTGCGAGCCCGTGATGCTGAACGAGGCATCGCCCCAGGTCTGGCGCTGCGAGAACTGAATCTGAAGCGACTCCTTGAATCGCGTCTCCTCGTCCTCGCCGAGATACGTCGTCTCGAAGTATTTGCGGTACGTGGGCCCGATCTTGTAGTAGAACGTGAAGGAGCGCCGCGTGGCTTCATCGTACGGGAACACGCTGTACTCCATGCCAGGCGAGACCGCCGCCCTGAGCTCCTGATTGGTCCGGGTGTCGCGCCGAACAGTGCCTTCAAAGCCTACGGACCAATGATCGGCAACAGCATACGCGACGAGAGGATTGAATCCGTAGTCGGTTCTGACGTCGAGGAAGTTGCCGTCGTCCAGCTCGATATCCACGCGATTGTGGTTGATGTTGGTGCGTAGATTGATCTTCCAAGTCGGAGTCACTCGGCCCGCTGAGAAATTTCCGGTGACACGTGTGGTATTCCGCGTCGACTCACCGTCCAGATTGGCGTTTCCGCCGATTGTGAACGTCCACAGATTCCACGGATCGTCGACTTCGTCCTGAGACACGAGTCGCTGGCCTCCGCCCGCGCTCTCGGGGTCGGGGCCGTTGAGCGTCACGAGCCCGCGATACCCTGCCGTATTCGCGAAGAGCGCCAACCCGATGCCCAACATGTGCGAGATCTGGTCGAGCTGCTCCCGGTCCGTATCCGTAGATAGGGTCTGGAACAGGTGCGTGTCTTCGTACCCGTCTTGGGTGCCGTGGCCCAGGAAGTCGAGACGATACTCCCGCCCTCCCGCACCTGTATTGGTGCTCGTCATAATGAGGTGAACTTCGGCGGCCTCTCGGTCCCGAACCCAGTTCACCCAGTCGATCTCGGTACGGTAGTACTGGTTGTTACAGTTCCGTCCGTCGCAGTCGAAGAAGACGTTCGGACGGGTATTACCGCTGTTCTCTTGGCCCACCACACCTACGAGCGGGGTGAAGACGAGCACGGACGTAAGCAGCAACAGTATGCGGGGAGGACGCATCTATACATTCACGGAATCGGGGGAGCACCTTTAGGAACCACTGACCCCAACGGGACACGGCGATGGGGTACTTGTGTTGAAAACGAAAGCTAGCCGCGAGGGGTTCCCGACAACTGGGGAGGCACCCGAGCCTTCGTCGCTTGCTCCAGCACATAGGCATAGCCGAGCAGCTCGGCCTCGGTCCAAAGATCCCCGATCCACGCAAGCACGAACGGCGTACCGTCGTCGTAATAGCTGTATGGCACCGTCACGACCGGTACACCAAAGTCGTTGATGATATTGCTGGGAAGCTCCGGCCAGTTGTTCGGGTTGTACTCGGGACGCTCCGGATCCTCAATCAGGTCGCGGTTCGGCGCACCTGCCTGGGGGAAAAAGAGTCCGTCGAGATCGTGCTGCTCGAGCACACCGCGATAGAGCGCTCGCATCTGCATGCGCCACGCTTGAAACGCATCTCCGTCCTCTGTGGCACTCGGCCTCGCGGGCGGCGGCGGACCGCTGCCGCCACGTCCCCGGCGATACTCCTGCCCGCTGAGTGACTCCCACTCCTCGATGCTATTAAACGGAGCGTTCGGCCCGAGGCCCTGCAGATACAAGAGCATGTCGTAAGCTCCCTGTGACGGCACCCGCGGACGCTCGCCATACAACTCGATGAAGCCGCTGCCCTCGAACGGATCCTCCACGACCTCGGCACCAAGGCCCTCCAGGGTCGAGACCGCGTCGCGGTACTCAGCCTCGGTAAGCGGATCGAGGGGAAGCCACCGTTCGCGCCAGCCCGCGCCGACCAGTCCGAAGCGCTTGCCGGCCAGAGTCGCGCCGTCGAGCGCCGCAAGGTAGCCGCCCTCGGGCATGTGATCCACCGCCGCGTACGTCGCTGGGTCCTCCGGAGTGGGGCCCGCGATCACATCGAGCGCGAGAGCGGCATCCCGTACGCTGCGAGCCAACGGACCCACGACGTCCACGTAACTCCCACTCAAAGGCACGATACCCTCGATGGGAGAAAGCCCGTACGTGCCCTTCACCGCGACCAGCGCCTGTGCGGAGGCCGGGTTCTGCAGCGAACCCCCAGTCTCCGTCCCTAGGCCAAACACCGCGAAGCTCGCATTGACAGCGGTCGCCGAGCCGCCACTCGAGCCCCCTGGGGCCTTGTCCACGTTGTATGGGTTCAGCGTCACCCCCGCAACTGTGCTCTGGGTACGCGTTCCGTGGCCCGCGAAGTCGGGCAAGTTCGTCTTGCCGAGAATGATCGCACCGGCCTCCTCGAGGCGGTCCACGACGGCCGCGTTGTCGTCGGGGATCATGTCGACGCCACCGGTCGCGCTGCTGAAGCCTTCGAAGCCGGCCGTGGTGACTCGCCTTGCCTGGTCGATGTTGTCCTTGATGACCACGGGCACACCATGTAGCGGACCCACCGGCCCAGACGCGGCGTATCGTCGGTCGAGCGCGGCGGCCGTGAGCAGCGCATAGGGGTTCATCGAGATGAACGCGTTGTAGTGGTCTTCGTACTGCTCAATGCGATCTAGGAACGCCTGCGTGAGCTGTACTGCCGTATACTCACCGTCTGCGTAGGCCGCCTGGATCTGGTCGACCGTGAGCTCTACGACGTCGATCGCCTGAGCGCTCACGAACGAGGGGGAGCAACACATCGCCCCGGCCAAGACCCACCAGCGCATCACCCGCACGCTCAATTTCCGCCCGGCGCGGCACCGTCCTCAGAGACCGGTCGTGTCCGGATCGTCGGATACTCTATCCCGAGCTGCTCGAGATAGGAATCGAAACGCGTGGCGTCGTAGTAGAAGGGACGCATCTCGGGTCGCCATCGTGCCATGATATCCTCGTTGAGCCAGATCGCAGGTTGGTCCGTCGGCGCAATGAACGGAGTGTAAACCGTCTCCACGCTCTGTACGTCGTTGAAGTAGTCCCAGGCAGCGTCGACGGTCTCGCCATCGAGGAAGAGGTCGAGCAGTGTCAGAGCTTGGACCTTCGCGCCCGCGACGCCGCCCTTGTGCGCGATCGGGGTCGCCATGGCGATGCCGTTCGCCCAGTTGTGTCCCGGTCCTCCGCTCATGTTCGACGGGTAATTGAGGGTCACCGTGGGCATGTTCCAGGAGACGTCGCCGATGTCGTCCGAGCCGCCGCCGAGTGACTGCGACAGGTCGACCGGACCACGCAGCGCGCCGATCGAGTCGGAGAGCCCGGTGACCTCGACGCCCATCTCCGCCTGGAAGGCCTCGGCGAACCGTCGGTCGTCGTCACTCCACTCGGGCATTCCAACGCGCTTGATGTTCGCGTAACTGGCCTCCGCAACCGGCTTGCTGAAGTGCCGACCCCACGCTGAGCCGACCGTCATGATCGTGTCGATTTGGGTGCCCGTCATGAGCGCCGCGCCCTGAGCCATCAGGACCGCGGCATCGTATTGCTCCTTGGTGAGCTCGTAGTCTCGCTCTCGGAAGTAGAACCAGATCGTTGCGGTCTGAGGCACCACGTTGGGCTGGTCACCACCCTCGACGATGATGTAGTGGGACCGTGCCGCGGGCCGTAGATGCTCGCGCTTGAATTCCCAGGCCTGCGCCATGAGCATGATGGCATCGAGCGCAGAGCGACCCCGCCACGGCGAGCTCGCTGAGTGAGCGGTCTCACCCGTGAACCGGAACTGCACCGACCAGAGCGCATTCCCGCCCGCCTGCCCCCAACTCGTGCGGAAGCTGCTCGACACATGCGTGAAGAGGTTGACGTCGACTCCGTCGAACGTGCCTTCACGTACGAAGAACGCCTTGGACGCGACCTGTTCCTCGGCGACGCCGGGCCACAGGAGCAGCGTGCCGTCGATGCCCTCGCGCTCCATCAATTCCTTCACCACCAGAGCGCCCACGATGTTGACCGCCTGGCCCGAGTTGTGACCCTCGCCGTGACCTGGCGCCATCGGGACGATCGCTTCGCGGTATGCGACGCCTGGCTTCTGATTCGACTGCGGAATCCCATCGACATCCGAGCCCATCGCGATTACCGGAGATCCGGTGCCGTTCGACCATCTCGCCGTCCACGCGCTCGGCATACCAGCGACGCCCAGCTCGATCTGGAAGCCCTCGGCCTCGAGTAGCTCGGTCAAGTAGCGCTGGCTCTCGAACTCCTGCATCCCGAGCTCACCGAACGAAAAGAGATGATCGATGATCTGCTGTACCTGCTGCTCCCGGGCCTGCACCATCTGCTCTGCTTCGTCCTTGAGTCCAGCAAGGCGAGAGTCAGCCTGGGCAACGAGGTCGGAAGTCGTGGCAGTCACCAAGGCTCCGAAGAGCGCGACAAGAATCAAGCGGCGCATGGAAGGCTCCGTACGTGAATTGAGGGCCGGCAAATGCGCCGATGCGACCTCGATGTCGGGGCTGAGAGGATGCCCCCTCACCGGGCGGCAGGCAATCCCCTCGTGATCTTTCCTGCCTCACCGGGTGCCCGTCACCCACGATCCCGCAAGGCCAGTCCTCCCTTCAATCCAAGCCTCCCTTGAGGTGCGCTAAGGAATTGGGTAACATCCGGCGACATTAGTTGAGAACGGTTATCATTCGCAATCTTTCGGTGGATTCTTAGTGACTCCTCCTCTACTTGTGGCGCTGGCACTAGTCGCCTCAATCCAGTCCGCCCCGCCCCGTGCGTCGCAGGTGGTCACGCGAGAGGCGTGGGTGATGGGGACAAGGCTCGGGGTTGTGGTGGAGGCGAGCTCAACCGCCGGGGCTGGGGAAGCCGCTGAAAACGTCATGCTCGAGGTCGAGCGCTTCGAGCGCATGTTGAGTACCTGGGATCCGGAGAGCGAAATGCACGCGGTCAACACCGCTGCAGTCGGGAGCCCGTTCTGGCCAGGCTCGGAACTCGCGCTCTTGCTCGCCGAAGCGGATCGGTACTCCCGAATCTCAGGAGGCGCCTTCGACGCTCGAGTCGGAGCGCTCGTCGACGCATGGGACATGCGCGGTTCCGGGGTTGTGCCAACGCCGGACATGTTGACGCGAGCCCTCAACGCTGCCGGTTCAGGCTCGATCTCAGTCGACGAACACACCGGGACCGTCGTCCGCCACGACGCCGCCGCCTGGATGGATACGGGGGGCTTCGGCAAGGGTGCCGCACTCCGGTCCGCAGCCCAGGGACTCGAGTTGGCGCACGTAGACCGGGCTCTCATCGATCTCGGCGGCCAGTTGTGGGCGCAGGGAAGCGCTGATGAGCCCTGGAGGGTGTCGGTCGCTCACCCCACCAAGCGACGACAGCCAGTGGTGCACCTCGAGATCCACGGCGTTTCGGTCGCCACGAGCGGTACGTCCGAGCGTTTCATCGAGATCGACGGCGTGCGCCGTGGGCACATTCTCGACCCCCGGACGGGTCAGCCCTCCCGGGCGTGGGGAAGCGTGACTGTAGTGAGCGCCGACCCGGTCGAAGCCGACGCCGTGGCGACGGCGCTCTATGTAATGGGCCCGCAGGTAGGTCTCGCCTGGGCTGAGCGCCAGGACGGATTGCACGCGCTCTTCCTGCAGGTGGAGGATGGTGAGCTGACCGCGAGCTGGACTCCAGGCATGGAGCAGTGGTTGACCGACCCTCCGGAGTCTCTGGCTCCGGAACACCAGTCGCCGGGACACCGGACACACACACACGAAAGCAGAAACCACCAATGATGCGCCTCGTCTTGTCTTGCCGAGTCACGATCGCCCTCACGGCCCTACTCATCTCGCTCGCACCCGTACACGAACTCCACGCACAAGACGCCGACTCCGTGCGCCTCGCCGAGCTGGAAAGCAGGATCGAGGCGGTGACCCGGGAGCTCGAGCGCATGCAGCTCGGCCGGGATGTCGTCGAAGCAGATTCGTCGATCCAGGGTCTCGGGCCGGCTGCCTCGAAGGTGTACCGGGTGAATCAAGGTGTCTCCCTCGGCGGCTACGGCGAGTTCCTATATGAGAACTTCGCGGCGAACCGGGAAGACGGCTCCGGGTCGGGTGCGCGTAACCAAGCCGACGCACTGAGGGTCGTCCTCTACGTCGGCTACAAATTCAACGACAGACTCCTCTTCAACTCGGAAATCGAGATCGAGCACGCGAAGGAGAGTTTCCTCGAATTCGCCTACCTCGACTATCGCTTGACCGACCAGGTCGGCATCCGAGGAGGACTCCTACTCGCACCGCTGGGCCTGGTCAACGAGCTGCACGAGCCGCCGATCTTCCTCGGCACGGAGCGCCCGCTCACCGAGAATCGGATCATCCCCACGACGTGGCGCGAGAATGGCATCGGCCTCTTCGGAAGCGGGGACGCCTTCTCTTGGCGCCTCTACGTCATGAACTCTTTCAACGGCACGAAATTCACGGCTGGGGGCCTACGCGGTGGACGGCAGAAGGGCGCCAAAGCACTCGCCGAGGATATGGGCGTAGCAGCCCGTTTCGACTACACAGGTACGCCCGGGCTGATTCTTGGTGTCTCCGGATACACTGGAGAAACCGCCCAGGGTCAGGAACTCGCTAACCAACCAGTAGGCGGTCGTGTCTCCATATGGGATGTGCATCTGGACTACAAGAAGCGCGGTTGGGATGTTCGGGGTGTCGTCGCAGGCGCGCAGGTGAGCGACGTAACGGCAATGAACAGCCTGATCGGCCTGGAGGGAGCCAGCGGCATCGGATCGAATATGCTGGGCTGGTATCTCCAGGCGGGTTACGACCTTCTGCGCACCTCCGCATCGACGCATCAACTCATCCCCTATTTGCGGTTCGAGAAGGTGAACACACAACGCGGGGTCGCAGCGGGCTTCTCAGCAAGTCCTGCAAACGACCTCACCGTCACATCCATCGGCGCTGCCTGGAGGCCCGTCACGCAGGTGATCGCAAAGTTGGGATACCAGATTCATTCGACGGCTGCAAACACCGGCGTCAACCAGTTGAACGCCTCGTTGGGATGGCTCTTTTGACCGGCAAAAGGGTGCTGAGTGCCGCGGTCATGACGATCGCCTTCGCTTCGCCGATCTCGGCGCAATCCCTGACTCAAGACGAAGCGCTAACTCTCGCATTTCAAGACGCACAGCTCGAGCGTCGCACCGCCTTCTTGGACGACGAGCAGGTTGCGCGGGCATCGACCCTCGCAGGACCCGATGTGGAGGTCGAGTCGACCGTGGTGAGCTACTACGTTGCGACTCGAGGCGGCGAACCCGTGGGCGTCGCCTACTTCGACGTACACCGTGTGCGTACCCTGCCACAGGTCGTAATGCTCGTAGTCGGCACGGACAACCGAGTCGGTCGGGTCGAGACGGTGAGCTTCCGGGAGCCACCGGAGTACCGGGCCCCGGACGGATGGCTCGAGCAATTTCACGGCCGCGAGCTCGACGGAGAGCTGTCTCTCAAGGGAGCAATCGCCAACATCACCGGGGCCACGCTGACCTCCGGAGCGGTCACGCGTGCGACCCGCAGGGTACTAGCGCTTCACGCGGTGATCGACCCGTTCGGTGCTGAAGTGCACGATGCTGAGGCACACGATGCTGACGCGCACGATGCTGACGCGGGCGACTTGACGGCGAACAGGCGATGACCCGATTCCAACGCTGGCTCCTGTACGGATCGACGATCGCGACAGCCGCGAGCGGCATCACATACTTCGCCATGAAGCACTTTCTCGAGCCCTCGGACCCATGGGCCGTGATCAACCATCCGCTGGAGCCCTGGGCACTAAAGGCGCACATCCTAATCGCGCCGCTCATGCTCTTCGCGGTAGGCCTCATCACGACACAACACATTTGGCGGAGCCTCAAGTCCAGCCTTCCGACCGGCCGGCACAGTGGCCGGACCGCGGCCTACGTGTTCGGGCCACTCGTGTTCAGCGGATACTTGATCCAGTCGCTCACGTCGCCGCTGACGCTCGAGGTGCTGGCTTGGGCGCACCTGGCGCTTGGGATCGTCGGCGCTGGAGCCATTTGGGTACACCGAAGAACGCTTCACGGGCGTCGGAAGCAGCGGAGGGGAGCGCTGCCGGTGTTGCAGCTGCCCACTCAGTTGGAATCGACGGATACCGAGGTCATCGCGGATCAACTCGAAGCGCGCGCATCAACACCCGTCGCGCGGCCAGGGGACACGGGAGCCGGTCAGAGTTGGCTAGGCGCCTCACCTCCCATCTAGGCCAGACAGAACACCCACCCCTCCGGCGCGACGTGGCCTCCTGTCGGCGTTATGGACGCCGGCACAACGTCCACGCCCGGGTGAGCAACCGGTTGAGTCCAGAAACCACAGAGGATGATCTGTCAGCCCAGTCCTCAAACGCTGTGAACGGCCCAGAGGATGAGGATTCTTCCAGCATGACGGAGCCGGAAGAGTATGACGCCGAGACACGCATCGTACCGCCGTCGCAGCGCCCGACCTACCGCCCCGTACCCCACACTCCGATACGGATGTCATCACTCCGAATGGCCGCATCGTCCACCCACGGATAAGAACCGTACGGGCGTTGCTCCGGCCAAACCTCGTCGAGGCTGTCGGCCTCGTAGAGTACCCCACCCTGCATGACGTACCGGATGTCAGCCGTATTTCGGATGTCATCGAGCGGGTTCGAGTTCAGCACCAAGAGGTCGGCGAGCTTGCCCGACTCGAGTGTCCCCAAATCGTCGAGCGCGCCCAAGAAGTAGGCTCCCTCCTTCGTCCCCAACTTGAGGGCATCGAGTGGGCCCATGGCCGCCGCAGCCATCCATATTTCCCAGTGTGGAGCGATTCCGTGACCCTGTCCGTGCGCACCGATCGCGCCATGGCCGCCGTTCGCAATAATGTCCTTCACAGCCTCGGCGAGGATCGGGTAGGTATAGTCCGTCTGCGGTCGTAGCTCACGCCGGCGGGCATGGGGAAGGAAGGAGCGCCAAGGCATCCACCGCAGCAACTTCTCGTCGTCGTAGTAGTCGCTCTCGGCCCACCAATAGTCCTGGTTCCACGGGCCCAACCCGACCCCGAACGTGACGGAGTAGACAGCCTCGGCCGCCCCGAAGAA
>Ga0114996_10005045_pt1 | contig 15625 bp, 13 predicted proteins | sample ArcticOcean_MG_C_4_FD_87039 | JGI IMG/M metagenome (GOLD analysis project Ga0114996, IMG submission 87039) | Marine microbial communities from western Arctic Ocean - ArcticOcean_MG_CB4_134 | ecosystem: Environmental > Aquatic > Marine > Oceanic | place: Arctic Ocean: Canada Basin | collected...
AAGGATGCAGATGATATTCTTTATTCTGAAATAATTTCTAAGTGTATTAAAGAATCCAAGTAATAATTCAAATTAATTGAGTAGAAGACTCTAAAAAGCATACAAAAACGAGAAATTCATGAAACTTGCTTTAGTGTGTCCTGCATCATTACCTGCAACACAATTTGGAGGGATTGTATTTTTAGCTGTTGATCTGGCTAGAGAAATTGCAGAGATGGGTCATGATGTAACCATATACACAACTGATTTAGATTTTAGTAATGGACCAAATAAATTTAATAAAGAATTACCACGATTAGAAAAAATTAAAAAATTTAAAATAAATCGGACTCATGTATGGTTTTCATTTAAATTATTTTTTGTTAACTCATCAATGTCAAAACAGATAGAAAATGATAAACCAGATATAATACATACAATTGGATTACGAAGTTATCAGTCTATTGTTGCATGGAGAACTTCTAAAAAATTAAAAATTCCTTTAGTGGTATCTGATCAAGGAGGTTTAACAACACATCCATTTTTTAATGAATCAGGTTTAATATTAAAAACTCTTTATAGAATTCAAAATTTTTTCATTAAGCGAATAATAACTAATGCCACAGCTGTCAGCGTGGCTAATGAATATGAAAAAGAAATTTTTAGAAATCTGAATAAAAAATCAAAAATAGAAATTATTCGTAATGGCGTAAATCTAGAAACTTTGGTTAGTAAAGAAAATTTTAAAGAAAAATATGGAATTAATTCTAGATTTATTTTATTTGTAGGTAGATTTTCAAAAAGTAAAGGAATTGAAAATTTGATAAATGCTTTAAATATTATAAAACATGAAGGGTTGTTTTCAGATGTACGTCTTGTAATAATGGGTGTAGATTTTGGATATGAGCAGAAAATGGAAGAAATGATTAAAAAATTTGATTTATCTGAAAAAATCATGGTAATTAAAAATCCACCAAGAGACGATGTGATTTCAGCATATGGAGAAAGTGAGTTTTTAATTCTTCCATCACAATGGGAATTATCACCTTTGGTTCCACTTGAATCGTTTGCATTCAAAAAACCAGTTATATCTACAAAGTCACATGGAATTCCATTTACAGTACAAGATGATAAAAATGGAATTCTTGTCGAGCCAGATAATCCATCAGAATTAGCAAGTGCAATAAAAAAATTGCTTCTTGATGAGGGATTAAGAAATAGACTAGGACTATCTGGTTATAATTTTGTACATGAAGAATGTAATTGTATTTCAATGGCTAAAAACTCATTAAATTTATACGAACAAATTTTGAAAGATAATGATAATAAATAGAGGAATTTTTGGTGTGAGATATGAAAAAAGATTTTTTTAAAGATTCAAAAATTAAATTTCCTGCATATGAACCATGGATTTCTGGAGATGATAAAAAAATAATCAATAGAACTCTTTCGCAAAGTATGTTAACACTTGGTCCACAATTAGAAAAATTTGAAGCCAATTTTTGTAAATACACTAAAGCAAAATATGCAATTGCAGTATCAAATTGTACTGCTGCACTGCATTTATCATTAATGGCACTAGGAATTGGAAAAGATGATGAAGTTATTATTCCAGATTTAACATTTGTTGCTGATGCAAATGCAATACTTGCTTGTAATGCTAAACCTGTGGTTGCCGATATAAACAAAGATAATTTCTTTTTTTCTATTTCAAATGTGAAAAAGAATATTACAAAAAGAACCAAAGCAATAATTCCTGTTCATATTTATGGACAAGTTTGTAATATTAATGAGCTTTTAGATCTTGCAAAGGATCATAATCTAAAGGTTGTAGAAGATTGTGCACATGCAGTTGGAACATTTCATAAATCAAAACATGTAGGAACATTAGGAAATACTGGATGTTTTTCATTTTATCCTACAAAAAACATTACAACTGCGGAAGGAGGAATGGTTACTACAAATTCAAAGGAAGTTGCTGAAAAAGTAAGACAGCTACGCAGTCATGGAATGACAAAATCTTTGAAAAGCCGTTATTCAAGCGAGTATCCTTGGGTTTTTGACATTGTTGAGCCTGGATATAATTATAGATTAGATGAGATTAGAGCAGCGTTAGGAATTACACAGTTAAAGAGAATCAAGAAAATAAATAAACTTCGTAAAAGTGCATCCATGTATTATCATAAGAATTTACAAAATATTCCTGGAATAATTTTACCCGATATGGTGAGTAATAAAACACATTCATATCATTTGTACACAATTCGTGTGACCAAACCTTTCAAATTATCAAGGAATCAATTGTTTAAGAAACTGAAGGATAACGGAATTAGAACGACGGTATATTGGATGCCAATTCATGAATATGCAGCATATCGTAAATTTGCAAAAAAATCTAATGTTGTTAATACTGCAAAAATTTATGATGAGATTTTAGCACTACCATTATTCCCAAACATCTCAAAGAAACATCAAGATGCAGTAATCAAAGTAATCAAATCGTGTTAATTCTACCAAGATATGTCTGAAAGCCTTTTAATCTGTCCACCTAGAGTAACGGCTGCAATTGTTTTTGCTTGATTTAACAATTCTTGCTCAAAATCAAATGGTGCTTTCTTTGTTCCAGTTATTTCCATACAAAATGTATCAAGCATCTCTAAAAAGTGATCTTTTGGTTGAATATCAAAAGTTTCTGTACGTCTACCTTCCCAATTATTTTCTGTATTGTATTGTAAGGTAACTTTAGTTGTAAAATCAGGTGGAACAGAATAAGCCCTATCTAATGATATTACTCCATCTGTTCCCCATACTTCGTATTTTGCTTGATAATAACTTCCATTAATGTATGAAATAGTTGCAGTTTTACCATTTTCATAAAATAGAATTACTGAACCGCTTACATCTACACCTTCACTTGAATCATCACTCGTGAATTTTCTACCGAATGCTCCCCATGGTTCTTCAGCAAAGATCATTCTACTTGCACAAATTGGATAGCAACCAGAATCTAGTAGGAATCCACCACCACCTGCAAATAGTCCACCTATTTGGCCGTTATATCTGATATCACCTTCTGGAAATGCTGGAAAACCAAAGACGCCATTAAATGATTTTACTTCTCCAATCTTACCATCCTTGATCAATTCCTTCACTTTTTGATGCTGTGGATGGAATCTGAACATGAAACCCTCCATTAATCTAACATTGTTTTCTTTTGCAGATTCAACCATTTCTCGTGCTGAGGAAAGATTTGCTGCACTAGACTTCTCAACGTAAACATGCTTACCTGCCTCTGATGCTTTGATTGACCATTCACTATGAGTACTAATTGGAGTTGAGATGTATACTGCATCTACTGAATCATCTGATATTACATCTTCATAAGTACCAAATTTTTCACAGTTAAACTCCTTAGCAAATTCTTTTGCTTTCTCTGTTGAACGACTACCAATGATTTCAAGTTCTGCATATTCTGATTTTTGTATAGCCGGAATTACAGAACGTTTAGCTATTCGTGAACAACCAATGATACCAAATTTTAGAGGTTCCAATTTATTCACAGATAAGAAATAATTCCTCTAACATGCGGTCCAACAAAGTTTTCAATCTTCATTAGTTGTTTAATCTGATATAATGTAACCCAAATGAATGAATCTGGAATTTTTATTTCCTCGTTTTCGTTTACTTCTACAATCATATTATAATTTGATTTTAAATGAAATCTACCACCATCTTCTGACTGCCACTTTGCATAGACGATGTTTAGATTATTTTCCTCATCAAAATATTCTGCAAACAATGGTTTTGTACCGCCATGTGCTTTTAGTAAATTACTTGTAGTAGCTTGTAATGTTGGAGATAGTTGTAATTTTCCAATATTTCCAGGTTCTGCTTTTGCTTGTAAAAGATAATGGGGTATACCATTGATTCTTTTCATTAAAATTCCTAGAATGCCACCAGGGTTTTTTGCAATCATGGGTTGTGTCCATCCTTTTTTCCCAACTTCTCTATCAAACGTATTTGAAACCTTAACTCCAATCACTTCAAAAAATCCACCGGATTCATGTTTTACATTACCTGAGTTTGAATCAACACTCCATTTGTCTAAATCATCAAGTCCAATTTCTTCTACAATCATATCAGAGTCTTGTCTTTTGATATTGAACCAATCAATAATGTAATCAAGTTTATTGATTTGGTTATCATCTCGAATAGATTCTAACATACTTACAATTCGTGAAACTGCGTCAGAATCTAGAACATAATCATTGTTTTGTAAAATTGCCTTAATTTCATCAATTAGCATATAAAATCTTCAAAAAGTTCTTTAATTATATTTTCTATTGAAATCATTGAAGTGGCTTAAGAATTTCGAATAAATGGAAAAACTTTGAGTAGCACATTTTATAGTCTAAAATCCTAAAATCAATCAAAAGGGTCAAAATTGAAGATAATTATTGGAATTCCAGCATTTAATGAAGAGAAGAATATTGCTTCAATAATTACTAAATTAATGGGCATTACAGATACAATTATTGTTTGTAATGACGGTTCAAGTGATCTAACGTCAGAAATAGCTGCAAAAATGGGAGCGGTTGTAATCAACCATGAGAAAAATTTAGGATATGGTGGAGCCATACGAAGTATATTTTTCAAAGCTAAAGAGATGAATGGTGATGTCTTAGTAACATTTGATGCAGATGGTCAACATCGAGTTGAAGATATTAAAACTGTAATAGAACCAATAATTAATCAAGAAGCAGATTTAGTCATTGGTTCAAGATTTTTAGATGAAAGTGAAAAGGAAGTTCCACAGTATAGAAAAGTTGGAATTAAAGTAATTACCAAAATTACAAATATAAGTATAAAAAAACAATTAACTGATTCACAAAGTGGGTTTAGAGCTTATTCTAAACAAGTGATTAATGAATTGAATCCATCTGAATTAGGAATGGGAATCTCAACTGAAATTTTAATTAAGGCAAGTAGTAAAAATTTTAAAATTTTGGAAGTGCCAATTAAAATTATTTATTCAGGGAATACATCAACACATAATCCAGTCACTCATGGTTCATCTGTTATTATTAGTACAATAAAATATACATCACTTCAACGTCCATTAACATTCTATGGTATACCATCAATGATTTTCTTAATTATAGGTAGTGTGTTTTCATATTTAGCAATACAATATTATGTTGAAGTAGGTAGACTGAATACAAATCTTACAACAATCGGAGCATCAACTGTAGTAATTGGTGTTGTATTATTGATAACTGCAATACTATTATTTTCTCTTGTTTCAGTTGTTAGAGAGAATTCAAATAAATAAATTATAAAATGAATGAGAATTTTTTATGAGTGAATTAAAAACTAGAATGAATTTTTCAAATATTCAAATAGTGATACTGTTATCAATTTTAATATCAATATCGATAATTATTAGAATTAGTATTTTGCCATCTGAACTTCCAATATATCAAGATGGAGAAGTGTATTTTTGGTATGCAAATGATATGAATATTTTGAAAGAGATTCCAATATGGGAAAAAAATACATTTCCAAATACTCTCTGGCCTACGATATTATCAGGATTTTTTTCTATAATTTCATCAGATAACTTTATTGATTATATGACGTTACAGAGAATTTTGTCATTAAGTTTATCCGTCCTCACAGTAATACCAGTTTTTTTCCTATGTAAGAAATTTGTTGATGCTCGTTATGCAGTTATAGCCTCATGTTTGTTTCTTTTTGAACCAAGATTAATTCAAACTTCATTAAATGGATTAACAGAACCACTTTTTCTGTTGTTAGGTAGCATCTCAATTTTGCTTTTCATGAATAAAAAAATGTTTTGGGTGATTGTTAGTTTTGGAGTTTTGGCATTATTTTCATTAACACGGTATGAAGGATTAGTATTAATTATTCCATTTTCAATAATGTTTTTTTGGAAGTATAGAAATAAAAAATATTTAACTTATTATTTTATTGGTATTATAATATTTTTAACAATAATTTTATCGATTAATTCCCTTGAAAATAGAGCATTTGAAAATTCAACATTTGGACATTTGGTTTCAGGAGGAAATTATTACATAGGAAACGTCGAATTAGAAAATGAATGCCCGATAAATGATAAAATGATAAGCTGTACTGAGTTTTGGGAAGAAAAGAATGTTGCGAAAAATTCAAGAACGTTGTCAGGTATTTTTAATTTAATTATTAACATGGTAAAATATTATGGTTGGATAACAATTCCATTATTTTTTATTTTTATACCAATTGGTTTATACAAATTTTTTCAGAATAGAAATTTTGAAAAATGGACTGTGCTTATTTGTGCAATATTCATGTTGATTCCAGCATTTTATGCATTTTCAAGAGACTTTCAAGAAGTACGATATTTGTATATTCAAATTCCATTTTTATGTATTATAGCAGCTACATCTATAGAGTTTTTTGGTGAAAAAATTAAAAAACCAAAAATTATGATTTTTATATTTTTAACAGGAATTATTTTAACAGGTGGAATTTTCTTTTATGATCAGACATTAGTAAATTATGAATTAGAGGCAGAATATTTTGAAATTTCAAAGAAAATTAATGTAATGATGACTGTCAGTAATGAGATTTTTCCAGCCGATAATTATATCAGAAGTGGAACAATTGCAGGATTAGATGAATTTCCTGTATTAAGAAATTCATTTAATTATTTTTCCGTTATAATGATCCCAAATAGTGAACATGATTCATTAGAAGAGTTAATACAATTTGGAAAAGAAAATGGCCTTAAACATTTAGTAATTGATACAGATGGAGATGGAATTAATTATCTATACGATGTTTTTAACAATGAAGAAAAATATCCATTCTTAGAAAAAATTTATGATTCAAGATCTGATGGTTTTACTTATCATGTAAAATTTTTCAAGATTAATTATGATGAATTTCGCAAATATTATGAATAAAATTCATGGTATTTTGAGAAATTAATCTTAAAAACCTTAACATGGAATTTTTCAAATCCTTTTTCGGATGAATCAAAAACTTTGGTTAGAAATGGATATTTTTCTTCACTATCGTATAAATCAAGTAAATATGGATACCAAAAAGTTGTAGCTTCAATACCATTTTTGTTAATGGATATGTATTTTGTATCATATTTTTCTGATTCTAACATAAACTCATCTAAATTTTCTGCATAAATTTTAACTTCTAGTAATTTTTGAGTTCCAAGAATAGAATTTCTATCTAAATTAACAGTAAAATCTTTAGAGATGTTTTTGTGATCAGACAATTTAACATAATGTAATCCATCAAGTGTATAACCAGCATCAAGAATATTACCCTCAAAAGTTTTTACTAACATGTTTGCAAATTCTATTTTTTCATATTCCAATCTGGTATCAGGTGGTCCATACTGTAAAGTGAATATAAAAGACAATAGAACAATAGCAATTAATACGCCTAAAAGAAATAGATTTTTTTGATTATTATTAAATTCAAATGTACTTAGACCATACATGATTACACGTTGAAGAGGTATTATGGAGAGAATGATCAAAAATGGAATTAATTGGAGTAATAATCGCTTCTCGGGCCATACACCAAAGTAATAGATCATGGAAATTATAGGAATTATGATCATTATCCAATTACTACGAATGAAATTTGTGTCCTGATCAAACGCTCTAAATGAAAACAATATTCCAAACGGAAGAAAAACGATAAGAAATGGAAGAGAGTTAAGAAATATTGCGCCAAGAATGTTTGATATTCCTAAAAGTAGAAATTTGTAAATAAATTCAGCGATTCCATTATCACGGATATAATCTTGATATGAATAATTTAGATTTTTTGTATTATCGGCTAATATTGCTGCAGGGTTTCCAGTAAATACTGCGGAGCTTTGTGAAAAGAATAATGGATCACCATATTGTTCATATCTCTGCGTTAACATTGGTGAGGATATTAGAATGAAAATTCCAATACATAGTAAATATTTGAGAAGTAATTTTTTTGATTTTTTATTATTTAAAAAGAGAATTAATGACAAGGCGATGAAAAATATAATTCCAGACCAATGAACATACCATAATGTAGCTAGGCTTGCAAATGATAGATAAACGAGATTGGAATTTTTTTTCAAGATAAAATATGTAGATAAGATTAGAATTAAGATGAAAAGGGGCTCAGTGTATCCAGAACTTGCATGAAAATTTAGTTGGGGGATAAAAGCAAAAAAACCTGCGGCACATAAAGCAAATTTTTCATCAAAGAATCTTCTTCCTAGAAGATACATTGGGTATATGGTAATAATTGAAATTACAATACTCAAATAACGTGCAATATTGATGTAATCTAAGAAATCATCTGATTCAATGAGATTTAAAAAAGGCGATATTACTAATGACCAGCCCAATGTTTTTCGGGGATGTTCCGAAAAATCTCCATTATTATGTGCAATTGCACGCAAAACGTAACCATATGTATCTTCAGAAGGAGTAACTGTAGGATCAAAAGTATATAGTTTGAATCCAAATGATACGAGTGATATAATAAGTAGAGAAATTAGAATTTGTTTTTTATTCAATTGATGGTTTTGCAAACTTTCTATCTAATAATGTATGGTATGGAATAATCGTTAGAAAATACGATGGAAACCTAGTGAGGATTATATACTTGGGAAAGGGTAATTTTGTAATTGTCATCTCCATATAAAATTAGAATAGCCCAACCAAATATTACAGAAGAAGATGCAAAAGCAGTATATACTGCAGTAAAAGAAAAATTTCTCAGCGGTACAGGTCCATATAACAAACAATTTGAAAAGGACTTTGCAAAATATGTAGGAACAAAATATGCAGTGACGGTTAATTCAGGAACTGCTGCACTACATTTATCGTTAGAAGCATTAGGTATTAGAGATGGAGATGAAGTAATCACTACTTCTTTTACGTATGCTGCAACATCTAATGTGATTATTTTACAAAATGCAAAACCAATTTTTGTTGATATAGAGGATGAAACATTTAATCTAGATCCTACAAAAATTGAAAAAGCAATTACAAAAAAAACTAAAGCAATAATGCCAATTCATTATGCTGGTCAAACTTGTGAAATGGAATTGATAAATGAAATTGCAAAAAAACATGATTTATTTGTCATTGAAGATGCAGCTCCAGCAATAGGTGCAACACATAAAGGGAAAAAATCAGGAACGTTAGGCGATATTGCAGGCTTTTCATTTTTTCCTGACAAAAACATGACTACAGGTGAAGGAGGTATGGTAGTTACAAATAGTGCTGAATTGGCAGAGAAATGTACAGTTTTAAAGAAAAATGGTGCATCAAAGAGATATTTTCACACAGAGATAGGTTGGAATTTTAAACTTTCAGATATTAATGCAGCATTAGGAATTTCACAATTGAAAAGAATTGATAAAACAATCGAGGGGAAAAATAATTGTGCAAAAATTTATGATGAATTATTGGAGGATGTAAAAGGAGTTAGAGCTCCAATTGTTAGATCATATAACAAATCATCATACATGATTTATTCAATTTTAGCAGAATCTAATGAATTAAGAGAAAAAATTAAAAATTCGTTAGAGAAAAATGGAATTGAAACTAGAATAAATTTTCCTCCAACTCATACTCAACCAGTATATACTGAAAGATTTGGTCATAGAAAAGGTGAATGTGTTATTTCGGAGGATGTATCTGAACGAATTTTAGGATTGCCAATATACATAAACATAACAGAAAATGAACAGCAATTAGTAGTTAATACGATAAAGGAAGCAATGAAATGAAAGATTATAGAGATAAACGTGTTTTAGTTACAGGAGGAGCAGGCTTTATTGGGTCAACCCTCGTAAAACGGTTATCAGAATATGGTGCAATTATAACAGTTCTTGATAATTTTTCATCTGGCAAAAAACACTATTTACCAAAATATAAAAAATTGAAGATTCTGAAAGGCGATATTGAAGATACAAAGATAGTTGATAAAGCTGTAAAAGATCAAGAAGTGGTTTTTAATTTAGCAGCATTACCGTTTATTCCTGATTCTTATTATTATCCAAAAAATTTTTTTCAGGTGAATACCATTGGAACAATGAATGTTTTATGGTCTTCAATTCAATCCAAATCTGCTGAATCATTTGTTCAAATTTCAACTAGTGAGGTTTATGGCTCTGCACAGTATTTCCCAATGGATGAAAATCATCCAACATCACCATACTCAACATATGCAGTTAGTAAATTGGCAGCAGATCGTGCTGCATTTACATTACACAAAGAAAATGGTTTTCCAACTGTGGTATTAAGACCATTTAATACATACGGACCGAATTTTACTGAACCCTATATTATTCCAGAAATAATCACTCAAATTCAAAATAATACATCAAATTTAACTTTAGGAAATACAAATTCAACACGAGACTTTACCTACGTTACAGATACAGTTGATGCATTCTTAAAAGCAGCAAATAAAAATGCAGTAGGTGAAATAATTAATATTGGTTCAGGTGGTGAGATTAAAATTAGTAATTTAGCAAGAAAATTAATTCAAATTTCAAAAAGAAAAATTTCAATAAAAATTGATGAGAGTAGATTACGACCATATGATGTGGATCGTTTACATTGTGATAATAAAAAAGCACAGAAAATGTTAAACTGGAAACCAAAAGTATCAATTAATGAAGGATTAAAAAAGACTTATGATTGGGCAATAAAAAATAAAGTAGAATTTAGTGCTCCATTTAAAAGATGGTATTACAAAAATGCTAAAAATTAGTATTAGTATAAAATTTAGAGCGGTGTAGAAATGTCTGTTGTACTACTTGTTTTAGCATTAAATGAAATAGATGGAATGAAAAAAATTATGCCAAAGGTTGACAGAGAATGTGTTGACAGAGTAATTGTTGTGGATGGTGGTTCTACAGATGGAACAATTGAGGAGGCAAGAAAAATGGGATTAGAAGTGCTTGTTCAAAAAAAGAAAGGGCATGGAATTGGATTTCAAATGGGAGTAGATGCATCAAAAGAAGATTATATTATCATGTGGGGTCCAGATGGGAATTTTGAACCTGAGGAGATTCCGAAATATGCAAAATTAGCTAAGGAAGGATATTATGATCAGGTGATCGTAACACGATTTGGAAAGAATTCTATTAATGAAGATGCCGTAGGAATTAAAGGGAAGTTAATTGATTATTTTGGAAATAAAATGTTCACGTTTTTAACAAATATTTTCTTTGGTGGGAACTTGACTGATTCATTAAATGGAAGCAGAATGATTTCAAGAAAAGCTTTCATAGAAATTAATTTCTTTGATGAAGGAAATAATTTTGCGGATGTTACACAGATGACTGCTAGAAGTATGAAAATAAAACAGAAAATTTGTAATATTGATGGAAATGAAGGTGTAAGAGTAGGAGGAGTAAGAAAAATGAGACCGTTACATGTTGGGGCAACATTAAGTTGGGAAATAATTAAGAATTTTATATTCTGGAAAGTTTAAAGTTATCTTATTAAATTTTCACCATTTTTATCAATAAAATGAAGATATGGCATTAGAAAAAGTAATTTACCATCTTTTTTGATAAATTCTTGTTGATTTTTTAGGATTTCTTTTTTGAAATTCCAAGGTAAAACTAACATTAAACTAGGTTCAAGTTTTTTAGCATGAGTTTCAGATATTATTTCAAAATCTGTTCCAAGTGTACGTAAACCAATTTTATCCTGATTTTTTTCAGCAATATATCTCAAAAAAGATTTGTTAATTCCACATATCTGAAGCATACTATTTCCTTTTGTAGATGCACCAAATCCAATTATACTTCCTCCAGAATTCATTTCATCAGAAAGAAATTTTTGAGTTTTTTTTACAACATCTTTAATGTTGTTTTTAAGCGGTAAGAATGTTTGAGGTGAATCTAGTTTCCACTTTGTTTCGTTTGACAAAATTAATTCAATATTTTTAGATTTAGATATTGAATTTTCTTTATGTGTAACAAAAACTAACAAACTTCCACCGTTAACATCATTTGTTGATGCGTTAATAATTGACATATCATTTTTTTCCATAAGAAAATCTAATGATTTTAATGAATAATACATAAAATGTTCATGAACAATGTCAGAAAAATTTAAATCTTTAATTGTATTTAATAAGTAACTTACTTGAATCGCACAGATACCATCTTTATCTAAAATAGATTTGATATTCCTGATGGCCAAATTTGGATCTGTAAAATCATAAAACATCGCAGTTGCAGTAATTATTTTAGCCTTTTTTCCTTTTGTAATTTTAAGAATTGGTTCTGTCTTGAAGAAATCATTTATGATTGTTATAGATTTGTCAATATTGTCCCAAGTGATATTTTTTGCGGGTTCAATTGCTATTTTTTTTAAGGATTTTGAAAACATGGATATGAATTGACAATTATTAGCACCTATGTCAATTACAAAATCATTATCATTAATTTTTACATATTTTAAAATAATTTTTATTATTTCTTCAAAATTTTTTTTAATATAATCATTTTTTGATGTTCTAAAAAAATAATCAATGAATAAAAGTTCAGGATTTGTGGTTTCTTTGAGTTGTACCAGGCTACAATTATTACATAGAATCAAGGTTAATGGAATTTTTATTTTAGACATTAGATTATTTTCATTAGTTTTAACAAAAGAAGAAGTAAGATGTTGAGGTTCAAGTGAAAGCAACGTGGTTAATGATTTTGAATTACATATTCTACAAGAAGTAATGGTTGAGAATTCACTCATAACATATTTTTTTTTATCTTGATTTTAAATGGCACTGATGCTTGACACTAATCTAGTATATAATCAATTGATAGAAATTACCAGATTAGTGTATAAATAACTAGAAAGTAAAAAAATTATGCAGAAGGAATCTGTGAAGAAATATCTAAAAAGTCATTTTAGCACTGTTGAAAAAAATCGAGAAAAATTTATTCCAGGAAAAACAAAAATTCCGGTAGCAGTTCCAGCTTTTGGCTGGGAAGAGGTTTATGAGGCTTTAGACTCAATGCTGGAAATTAAAACAACAATGAGTAAAAAAGTGGAAATGTTTGAAAAATTATTTGCAAAATATATTGGTGTAAAATATGCTTTGATGGTGAACTCAGGTTCCTCAGCAAATTTATTAGCTCTTTCAATACTTAATAATCCATTTTTAGGGAAAAAACAAATCAAAGAGGGACATGAAGTGATAACACCTGCCGTAACATGGTCCACAACAGTTTTTCCAATTGTAAATATCAATGTAAAACCTGTTTTTGTTGATGTTGATTCAAAAACATTTAACATTGATCCTAAAAAAATTGAAAAAGCAATTACAAAAAAAACTAAAGCAATAATGGTTGTTCACTTACTTGGAAATCCTTGTAATATGGAAATAATAAAAAAAATTGCTAAAAAATATAATTTATTTTTAATTGAAGATTGTTGTGAGGCACTAGGTGCACAATTTAAAGGTAAAAAAGTTGGTGGGTTTGGAGATTTGGCGACTTTTAGTTTCTTTGCGTCACATCATATCACAACAATGGAAGGAGGGATGTTAGTTACAAATAACCAAGAATTTTTTGAAATTGCAAAATCTCTAAGAACACACGGATGGAGCAGAGATTTAAAAAACAGAAAACAAATAGAAAATAAAAATAATAAAATAGATTCTAGATTCCTGTTCCCAAATTTAGGATATAATTTACGACCAACTGAATTACAAGGAGCATTTGGAATTCATCAGATCAAAAAATTGAATAAATTTTTAAAGATTAGAGAAAAAAATGCTAAATTTTGGAAGAAATCTCTTTCTAAATATTCTAAATATATGATATTTCTGGAGGAGGAATCAAAAAGTTATAATTCAAATATGTTATTTGCAATAAAAATAACTAAGAATAAATTTTTTACCAAAGATCAATTAGTGAACTTTTTAGAAAAAAAAGGAATTGATACCAGACCAGTGATGGCAGGAAATTTTGTAAAACAACCAGTCATCAAAATAATTCCGCATAGAATTAGTGGAAACTTAAAAAATTCAACAGATATTATGAAAAATGCATTTTTAATTGGAAATCATCAAAATATAGGAGATAAAGAAAGAAAATACATCTCTAAAATTATAATTGAATTTTTGAATTTAAAGATAAAATAAGAAAAGTTAAGATTTATCTTGAATTGCAGAAACTCCAATTAATTTCAAACCAATAAATCCGATAAAAACTGAAAACCACATTGTTAAAATTCGAATTACAACACTTAGAACTAAAGCAAGAGAAACATCAATTCCTTGTAAGGTAAGTAGACCTGTCAAAGAACCTTCTGTAACACCTACACCGCCAGGAATTAACGAAGCAACTCCTACAAGAACAGAAGTAGGATACATTGCAATAGAGTTCAGAAACGATATTGTTTCAATATTAAATGCTAATAATATCAAATAAACTGAAAATGATATAATTATCCAATAGATAATTGATAATGAAATAGAAATCAACGAAATTTTTGGTGAAGTGGAATTTTGGACAATTTTATAGGATTCATCTAAATTGTCAGAAAACTTAGAAAAGTACCTTAGCTTGATAATTTTTTTAAGAATAAATTCAAAAAGCGGTCTATAATAGATTAAGAAAAAAAGTATACAAAGAATGGATAACGATAAGAAGATTAAATTTTGATCAATATCTAAGACAATTACACCGATAATAGATACAATAATAGCTCCAGTTAGATCATAAAATTTTTCTGCAAAAATTATTGGTGCAGTTTTACTTCTAGGTATATTAAAAATATTTTTTATTAATTGAGATTTGATTAATTCCCCAATTTGACCAGGTGTAATAGATAATGCAGAGCCTGATAACCAGATTAAAATACTTTTTTTAATTGGAATTTTTATGTTATTTTTTTGTAATAGTAAATTCCATTTTACAATTAATGGTATCCAACTAATAGCAACTAATAAGAGAATTGGAAATAAATATTCTATTTGAAATAAAGTGATTTTTTCAGAAATAGTATCATAATCAGAATAAAATAAAAAAACTGAGTATATTGCTATAGCAATAATAATAATTATAATAAAATTATTTTTTAAATTCATTCTAATTTAATATAAAAATTATTTAATTTCTCGCTTCTTAATATGTTCATCAAGTTGATTTCTTAAATTTGAAATTTCCTTCATGTCTTTTTCAGATAACTTTTCATTTTGTGAAAGTTTTACAATTAGTTCTAGTAATTGAAGATAAGATGGCAATAATACCTCAGTATTCATTAAAATTCTTCTAAAATGAGGATTAGCTTCGATATTAATGTCAGCTTCTGCCTTAAATGATGCAGTTCTTTTGTAATGAGCATATCCAATTAACACTAAGAATGGTATCCCAATTAATGGTACAATAATTATGTAGTGTAAGAAACTAGGAAAAATTTCTTTTAAGAATGGATAATCTTCTATTGCTAAAAAATATGTAACAGTTAGTGTGTTTATTGCTGCAAAAATAAATGCAAAATATACACTCCATCCTTGCCTAAAGTAAAACCATCCTCTATAACCAAGATTACGTTTCACACGAATTCTAATTTTTTGGACTATATCAATA
>Ga0114996_10005051_pt1 | contig 15615 bp, 15 predicted proteins | sample ArcticOcean_MG_C_4_FD_87039 | JGI IMG/M metagenome (GOLD analysis project Ga0114996, IMG submission 87039) | Marine microbial communities from western Arctic Ocean - ArcticOcean_MG_CB4_134 | ecosystem: Environmental > Aquatic > Marine > Oceanic | place: Arctic Ocean: Canada Basin | collected...
ATGCGCCTTCCGGGCGGAGTCTGCAGGAGAAATACAAGGATACGATCCCAGTACCACCTCAAATACCGATCAACTGATCTAGGCTAGCGAGGGACTAGGGTTACTTGGAGAGATCGAAGGGGAAAGCTGACGCCTTCGGCTCCCATTGTGAAGCTTCCCACAAAAAGAGGCTTAACCTTTCCCGCTAGATCAATGCTGTTCTCGCTATAAGGTCTAATTGAGGAAATGGGGAGAGCTTGGAACTCCTTTTTTCTCAGATCTAGAACAATCAGTTCAACGAATCGCTGCGACTGAATCAGGAAACTAGCACGGGCCTCTGAAAAATAGACCTTGGCACTCTCATCCCCTTCTCCATCCACGAAGATATCCGCTTTATGCGTATAGAAGGAACGATCTGTCACATCTTGACCGAACCGTATGGCATCCGCTGCTGTGGCGAACCCAGGGGAGCGAACCATGAGTACTACTGCAACCAATCCCGTTGCGACAGAAACGAATAACCGGAGACGAATAAAGCGATACCACATGGGTCTGGACCAGAAAAGAATCAGAAGAGGGACCCCGAGCAGAAACAGGTCTTGCCCAAAAGCCTCCTGCGGGGTTCGCTCAACCAGACTCCCAAAACATCCACAGGATGTATTGGGGTCACGTAATCCCTGAGATACGAGCCAGTAATTGCGGCCAGTCAGATAGATAAAAAATACAGCCAATGCGCTCGTTCCATAAAGTACCCATCGATTTAGTAACCCCAACATCAGGGCGATGCCCAGACCGGTTTCAAGAAGAATTGCAACCAAAGCAACGCTAGAAGCCGGGAGCACAAAGTCCAGACCTTCAAGATGGATTTGCTCCAGGAAGCCTGCTGGTTCAATTAGCTTGGCATAGGCCGCAAAAAGGAGTACACCTCCGAGAAAAAACGCCGCCAAAAAACCGAAAAGTTGTTTTCTTTGATCTACTGAATCAAGCAGGCTCATAATTATCCAGCATACCAGAATTCAAGCAACCCAAATTTCCCGGTCCATTCACGACTGATAAGCTCACCTAGCTTCTGCTCACCTTTCAGAGGCCAACCTTTTTACGAATCCTCTGAAAGCATCGCATCGACAAAAGACTCAGGCGAGAAGGGAATAAGATCATCCACGCCTTCGCCTACCCCGACAAAACAGATCGGGAGTCCCAGTTCTTTAGCGATAGCAACCACACACCCCCCCTTTGCGCTACCGTCAAGTTTTGTGACCACAAGTCCGCTGACTCTCACAACCGAGGCGAATTGCCTAGCCTGCACTAATCCGTTCTGCCCGGTTGTAGCATCAAGTACAAGCAGGGTTTCATGGGGAGCCCCGGTCACTTCACGAGAAGCCACTCTCTCCATTTTTTCAAGCTCCATCATTAGATTACTATTGTTGTGAAGTCTGCCCGCAGTATCCACAATCAATACTTCCATCCCACGGGCCCTTGAGGCTACAAGAGCATCAAATAACACCGCGGCTGGATCAGCTCCCATCCCTTGCTTAATGAGTTGACAATCCACTCTTTCGGCCCAGATTTGCAATTGCTCGATTGCTGCTGCTCTGAAGGTATCAGAAGCACTTATAAGGACCCTTCGGCCATCCCTCCTGAAACGATGTGCTAGCTTGGCTACGGTAGATGTCTTGCCAACACCATTAACACCTACAACCAGGATAACGTGAGGCGAACCTTTTGGAACCTTGTCTCCATCTGGAGATTTCAAGATCCTCAGCAATTCTTCCCTCAACGCTCTCTTCAGCTCGAATGAAGTAATAAAATGCTGTCTGCCAGATTCCTCACGGACCCTCTGGGTCACATTCAACGTCGTCTCAACCCCGATGTCAGAAGTGAGGAGCACTTCCTCCAAAGCATCTATTTGCTTTTCCGTTATCCTGCTCTTCCCAGTTCCCAGAACTTGTTGAATTCGGTGGCTCAGATTCCCCTTAGTCTCAGACAGGGTTGCGCTAAGCCGTGCACGGTATCTCTTCTCTTCCTGACGATGAAAAATACTCATTCTAATGAATCTCTCGGTCAACCTTTCCTCTAATCCAACTCCCCATTCAAAATTTGACCGTCTCTCGCCGAAATTGTTCTTCCAAATATGACAATTCTGCATGCCCCGCTTGCAGAGTTGTCAAAAAGTTCTGCAAATGACGACTCAAAAGATCGAACACGTCTCTTGCGCTACCCACATCGATCCCCTCAAGTATCAGTGACGTGGGCGGATGGGAAATTCCCCCCATTGAGGGGAAGGTTGTCTGGAAAAGATTCAGGCCAACGCCGAGGACGGCCCATTTCATCTGCTGGGAATGTCTCCCGATTTCTACCAATACCCCACAGACTTTCCGCCCTCTGATAAGCACGTCATTGGGTCGTTTCACACTCAGGCGAACTCCTAGGCGGGGGGCGATTTCCCGGATTGTCTCGACTACTGCTAACACCAAGACCATATTCAGAGCCCTGCCCTGATGCACTATTTCACCTGGATAGATCAAGAATGAGGCATACAATCCCTGGTCACGTGGGGACACCCATACTCTACCGCGCCTGCCTCGGCCCGAAGTCTGTTCGCGCGCCCAGACAGAGCGAGGTTGCCCCTCATTAACGAATTGCTTGAGATAGTCGTTGGTCGATCCGACCTTACTAAGCGTATCTTGAATAGCAAAAAAAGGCGTTGGCTGTCCCATCACTTGGAAAATCGTAAACTAATGTCACTTGCGGGAGGCGAGTGAGTGAGCGCTCCAATCGAGATGAAATCCACTCCTGTTTCGGCATAGTCGACAACATTATCCAATGTGATTCCTCCAGAAACCTCTAGACTACAAATACCTGCAGCAACCTTCACTGCTCTTCGCACCCGAGCAGGAGACATATTGTCCAGAAGAATAATTTCGGCCCCTGCACTTAAGGCTTCTTGTAACTGGGCCAAGGTTTCAACCTCAACCTCCACACGTCCTAGATGAGGTGAGTGCTGCAAGGCCGCAGAGACAGCCTTCTCAACACCACCAGCCATAGCAATGTGGTTTTCTTTTATTAGAATCGCGTCACCCAACGACCATCTGTGATTGACCCCGCCGCCGATCCGGACAGCATACTTATCAAGTGTTCTCCAAAGAGGCATAGTCTTGCGAGTATCCATGATCTGGGCACCCGTGTGAGCCACCAGATCCACAATCTTACGTGTGAGCGTGGCTATTCCACATGTCCTTTGGAAAAGGTTTAGGGCTACACGTTCAGCCCCCAGCAACACCGAAGCGTCGGCCTGGATAGTGCCAATGACCCCCGGCTGGACAAGATCACCCTCTCTATTCTCTTGTTCAGATACTGCATCTCCTAAGAGCTGAAATACTCGGGAAAAAACAGGCCAACCCGCCAGAATCAAAACATCTCGAGCCACAACTTGGGCAAAGGCATCCCTCCCAGACAACATCTTCCGCCCCCCAATTACCGCCTCGGTAGTAATGTCGCCATCACCCAGATCTTCACATAGGGCCTCTCTTAGAAGCGGCTCGAGCTTAAGAAGAGAATCCATCTAATTGTTCCTGAAGTTTGGCCAGTCTATCTTTAGATTCCATTAGGCGCTGTTTCACCTTTTCCACTACCTTGGGCGGAGCCTTATCCAGGAAAGCTGTATCCTTCATTCGGACCTGCAGTATAGAAACCTCAGGGCTGAGCTTGTCGATCTGCCTACGGAGACGCTTCTTCTCAGCCTCTATATCTATTACTTCGTCTAGCAGGAGATCGAAATCAGCAACTTCAGATACTCCTCGCACTCGAATCCCCTCATCACTCAGTTTTTCTACTAGATCAAATGTGGTCAGTCCTGCCAGGTTAGAGATTTTAGAACTATAGCCCATCACAAGCCCGATAAAATCTGGCCGGACTTGTACTTGACAGGGGATATTCTTGCGCGGATCTAGTTTTTTCTCGGTCCTCAAACTTCGTATTGAGGATATAAGATCTTGCACAATATTCATCTCCTCAAGGGCCTGAGAATCTATCCATTCAGCCTTGCACTCTGGGAATTCAGCTCTCATAAGAGTTTCTCCCTCGTGGGGAAGTATTTGCCATAACTCCTCAGTCACAAAGGGAATGAAAGGATGCAGAAGTCGCAGCGACTGGTCCAAAGAAAACAGAGAAACTGCATCCAGGCAGGCTTCGTCCCCAAATTCGACATTGGTACGACGGGCCTTGGTGAATTCAATGTACCAGGAGCAATATTCATCCCAAAAAAAATGGTACAGCTCATTACTCGCCTCGTGAAACCTGAACTTGCTGAGATTATCGTGCACATTGGCACTAACCTGTTGGAGTCTCGCCAGGATCCAACGATCCTCAAGTTCCAGAGATCCCGAGTCGAGCAATTCTTGGATTTCGTTGCTGTCCACCGGACGACTCCGATTCAGATTTAAAAGCAAGAATCTACCTGCATTCCAAATCTTATTGCAGAAGGCACGATAACCAGACATGCGACTTTCGGAAAATGGTATATCCGTACCGGGTACAGCCATTACACTAAGAGTGAACCGCATCGCATCCGCACCGTATTCATCGATCATACCCAGCGGATCGATGACATTTCCTTTCGATTTAGACATCTTTTGACCATCTTCGTCTCTAACCAGTCCATTGATGTGAACCTGCCGAAATGGAACGTCTCCCTTAAATCGCAGTCCCAGCATCATCATTCGTGCGACCCAAAAGAAAATAATGTCGAACGCTGTTACTAACGTGCTCGTAGGGTAATAGGTCTCCAGCTCTCTCGTTTCACCAGGCCAACCCATGGTTGAAAATGGCCACAACCCACTGCTAAACCAGGTATCCAGGACGTCCTCCTCCTGGGTCAAAGAATCGGACCCGCAGGCAATACACAAATCAGGATCCTGTAAAGCTACAATGGTCTCACCGCATGCTTCGCAGTACCAGGCCGGGATCCGGTGCCCCCACCAAAGCTGCCGACTAATACACCAATCATGGATATTTTCCATCCAATCCAAATAGACTTTGGTGAATCGGCTCGGCACAAAAATAGTCCTCTCATCCTTGACAGCTTGGATCGCTTCCTCTGCAAGGTCTTGCACCTTTACGAACCATTGTTTCGAAACAAGAGGTTCGACTACTGTGTCGCAACGGTGGCAAGTTCCTATGTTATGAGGATGGTCATCCACATGATCTATTAGACCCAGCGCTTCCAGATCACAGATTATTTTCTTCCTTGCATCAAATCGGTCCAACCCCTCATACGCCCCCGCTTTTCCGGTCATTGCACCGTCCGGCCCAATAACTTGGATAGTTGCGAGATTGTTCCGCTGGCCAGCTTCGAAATCATTGGCATCATGACCAGGGGTGACCTTGACGGCACCACTTCCGAATGCCCGATCAACAAACGCATCAGCTATGATCGGTATCTCACGATCAGTAAGAGGGATATTAACCACCTGACCTATTAGATCCTGGTACCTATCATCTTCCGGATGAACAGCAACTGCAGTATCTCCAAGCATTGTCTCGGGACGGGTAGTGGCCACCACGACAAACCCATCTCCCGACTTGAGGGGATATCGGAGGTGCCATAGAGTCCCGGTCACTTCCCGATGCTCCACCTCCAAGTCAGAGATGGCCGTTGCGCATCGCGGACACCAGTTGACTAAATATTCCCCTCTATAGATGAGGTCATCCTCATAGAGCTGTACGAATACTTCTCTAACAGCTCTCGACAGTCCTTCGTCCATGGTAAAACGGGTACGAGACCAATCGCAGGAACAGCCTAGTCGCCGAATCTGGCCAAGAATTCTAGCCTCGTACTTTTCTTTCCAGTCCCACACCAGATTTTCGAATTTCTTTCGACCAAGATCAGTCCGATGCCGGTTTTCTGCCAACAGCTGCCTTTCGACAACGTTCTGAGTGGCAATACCAGCGTGATCCGTTCCTGGGACCCATAGGACGTTATGCCCCGTCATTCTCTTCCAACGAGCAAGTATATCTTGCAGAGTTATATTCAGAGCATGCCCCATGTGAAGGGATCCTGTAACATTCGGGGGGGGCATTACGATTGAGAAAGGTTCCCCATCAGCCTCCGGATCGGCCTGAAAAAAACCTTTCGCTACCCATTCCTCGTACAATCTCTTCTCTACACTGGGACCGTCGTATATTTTGGGGATATTCTTTCGCACATTCATTCCTTCTGCTTGGAGACCGACGAGGAGAGGATGACCAGAATTCCTGCTGTCCCCCCGCCCGATCTCGAGGCCTTCAACCTACTAAACGAACTCGCTTCAGGGGCATCATGTTGGGTCGCATCTGGCCTCTTTGTAGTTCGAACAACGGTTCTTCTACAACCTCCATCAATGGGATAACACTGCTCAGAATGTCCTGATCATCCATAGCATCCTGTCGACCTCCGGAAACACTCCCGACGAGTCCCAGAAGATCCTCAGCTGAGAAAGGCTTGATTAATTGGCCCGCAGCCCCACTTTCCCTTGCTAGGACTGTATCTAGTTCAGCCAGCGCTCCTACGAGCAAAATCACCGGCGCTTTTTCCGATTCAATCTTTTTGTTCATTTCAGAAGAAAGACTATACCCGTCTAGCCCGTTCATAGAGATGTTGGCCAGCACGATATCAACACGATCTTCCTCCATACACTCTAAAGCCTCGATCCCATTATTGAACGCAAGCACATGGTAACCTTCCGGTTCCATAGTCATTGAGACCAGTCGTTGGGTCACAGGGTTGTTATCAGCAAGCAGAAGTTTCCTCATCAGAGGTCGTTTTCTGTCTCATTGGTCTTCCTACCAGACAATGATTCCTCCTCCCTCTCCTCCGCCCGTCTCCGGGCCTCTTCATAAATATCCTTGCCACCCGACAATGTGCTCCAAGCGCTACGGATAGGGTCAAAAAGGGAGAAATCCTTATCTGAGCGGAGACTATTGGCTAGATGGCGATCTGCCTCCACTTGATCTATTTCAGGGATCGGCCTTTCTAAATCTTTCAGTTTGTTTACGGCTTGCTTGTGATGGCCACTGAACGGAAATTCCTTGGCAAGCTGTTCATAGTAACGGCCTGCCTCATCCACCCGACCATCTTCCTCCAAAGCCTCGGCTAAGGAAAAAATGACATGGTCCAACTGGCTGTAGTCTCCAAACCTATCGAGGATATCTTCGTACCGGCTAGCTGAGGCCTTGTTGCGTCCCCGGTCATGATAAAAGTCCCCTTTTAACTGAATGCCTGTTGCCAAATTCTCTTCAACCTCCCAAAGAACCTCCTGCGCTGTTGTGGACAGGGGACTATCTGGGTAGTCACGGGTCATCTTTTTCAACTCCCGCATCGCCTTTTTTGAATAGGTGGGATCGCGGTCTGGCTCCCGCATCAGACGAAAATTAATGGCCGCTATCTTCATTTGAGCATCATCTGCCATCTCGTGAGTTGGATAAAAAACGATAAAATCTTTGTATTGTGCTTCCGCCTGTAAAAGATTGCTCGTACCGCCTGCCCGATAGTACGATTCAGCGATCGACATGAATGCCACAGGGGTGAATTCACTGTCAGGGTATGTATTGATGAGCGTCTGGAAGGCAAGTCTCGATTTAATGTACTGACTTTTTTTCAGGAACTTCATCCCATTCTCATAGAGAATGGTGTCGGGCGGGTCCGCTGTATCTTGTAGCCCGGCACTTTTTTGGCCGCACGACATCACCAGGAGAACCAAGATCCCCACGGCACATTTGATCAATACTCTCATTAGCCTGCTCCAGCGATTATAGGCAAAAAGATCCAGAAACACTTGCTATCAGAAGATAGAAATCAGACCTAAGACTAACAGCCTATCAGGAAGTTGTGCACTACAGCCATAAACTAGACCATCAGACATAACTTCCTGTCTCTCTCATATCATTCGGACCCGTCCTTTATGAAGCTATCCAAACACCTTTGATCCTGAAACCACCTGCGACTACCCCCTTAAACCGTTCGTGAATCGACTCTTGCTTCTAAGGCGATCTCTTGCAATCGCCTGAACTCCTTTTCTGGATTAGAAAAGCCAAAAATCGATGAACCGGACACTAGCAGATCGCCTCCTGCCTTCACGACATCTCTCACATTGTCTTTTCCTATCCCACCATCAACTTCGATAAGCACACTCTGTCCCTTCCGACGTATAGCAGATTGCAATTGTCGGGCTTTATTGAGAGTGGCTGGGATGAATTCCTGACCGCCAAACCCCGGATTCACGGACATGAGTAGAGCATGGTGGCACTTATCTAAAACGTTCTCCGCCGCTTCCAAGGGAGTATCTGGGTTTAGGGCGACACCTGCTTTTGCACCTGCTTTTGTTATCTCACACAACAGTTTCTCAAGGTTAGCGACGGCCTCCACATGTACGGACACAAAATCTGCTCCGGCACTGATGTAATCCTTAAAAGTCTGTTCGGCATTTGCAATCATTAGATGTACATCCAGAGTTAAATCTGTCACTTCTCTTATCGCCCTGACAGTGGGTGGTCCGAAGGTTAGATTAGGGACGAAATGTCCGTCCATTACATCCAGATGTAGAACTTTTGCCCCAGATTTTTCCATGAGCCGGATATCGGCCAGAAGATTCAGGGAATCGCCAGACAGTAATGAGGGTGCGATGGTAGCTTTCATTGTACGACCACCAGACGGATCCCCTGATCCGACTTCACCAGGTGACCAGGCCGGGGAAACTGGCCGATTACTGTACCTTTTGGGGTACCGTGCTGAAGGCGGTAGTGGACACGATCTAATTTCATTTTTTTGCCATTCAAAAAAGGTTTGACTTCACTCAAGCTCTTCCCCAAGAACTCCGGCATAACATAACTAATGGCCTCCCCAGACTCTACAAGGATGTCTATACGGGGCGTCACCGCAGAATTCGAACCCGGAAAGGGAGACTGGGCCAGAACTTTACCTTTTCTATCTTCGTTGGCGGCACCTAGGGTCATTGTGCTTACATGACCGATTACATAGTTCGTCTGCTGGGTCGCCACTTCGGCTACCCCGGAACTAGAACCGACTAGGTCTGGCACTGGGTGTGTCCTCGGCCCCTTACTAAAGAGGGCCTTTACTCGACGGCCCTTTTTAGTCTTCGACCCTCCTCGGGGGAACTGATACACAATGGAACCCTCAGGAACATCCGAAGCATAGCGATCTCCAGCATGATCAAGACTTAGCTGTACTGTGTCTAAGATCCGGCTTGCTTCCTTCAGTGTTAACCCTTCAATCCGGGGCACTTCTACCTCCGAACTTCGCACAGCTAACTTCATTCCACCAATAACACTTAGGACCCCTACAGAGACCAGGATGCCTATCAGCAGGCCCAGGACCCCTACATCCACTACTTTTCGTTGAATGTCCTGTAGACGTGTCTGGGGAGACATAGACAATTATTCACATGCGCCATGGGCACTGTAATTACTCTTGGCCGGTAACATAGCCTTTCTATCTTTCTATATATGCCTGATACTATCAAGGAAGAAGCACCGCTCCACACCTCTCAGGGAAGCCACATGTCCCAGGGAATCTCCTCGCTTTGCTCTTGGCTCTTCCTCCAAAAATTGCTCTATTACTTGCTCGTTCTCTTCTGGCTCGCTTGAACACGTGGAGTATGCTATCTCCCCACCCTCGCCCAACATGTTGAAGGCAGTATGCAATAGAGAAAGCTGTCGCTCACACATCCGATCGAAACTGGAAGGCTCAAAGGTCCATCTGATCTCTGGGTTTTCAGCAAGTGTCGCCAGTCCGCTACAAGGAGCATCGAGCAGTACGAGATCAAAGGTGCGCCTATAGGGATGGGTGCCCGTCAGATCAGCCTGTACAAAATTAAGGTTGGGAACAGCGAGAAGTTGAGCCCGTCTGCGCATTACAGTTAAACGGTTAAGGCTGATATCGGATGCATAAACCTGCCCCTTCAACCGGATGCCGTGTGCCATCAGAAAGGATTTCCCTCCTGGTGCAGCACATATATCTGCAATACGCGAACAATCATGCAAGTTCATAGCAGCGACAATACTCTGACTTTCGAGACTCATGAAAAAACCTAGGCCTTCTGTGATGATACGGTGGCTTACCAATACGGAGGATAATCGCAGGCAATGGGGGAAACCAGCAACCCTCTTAAATTCCAAATCGTCTTGTTCCAACTGGCGACATACTCCTTCAAGTGAGGCTCTAAAAGGATTTATCCACAAGTAATGAGCAGGCTCCTGGTTATGAACTTCCATTATCTGTTTGGCTACCATTGGGCCATAGCGATCCAGGTAACGACGAACCAGCCAAGCAGGATGGCTGTGACGGACGGCCATGGATTCGACGTCGTCACCAACTGGTAATGGATTATGACTACGGAGATGGTGTCTCAGAACGGCGTTGACGAACCCCGAGGCAGACTTCTTGCCAAAAAACCCACACATTTCCACCGACTCGTTCACAACCGCGTGAGGGGGAGTTCGGAATTTGAGTAGCTCACATATCGCACATCGGAGAATAGCCTTAATCTCTTCGTCTAATTTCTCCAATCGAATCGAGGAGTTCCTTGATATTAAATAATCAAATTGCGAGAGTCCCTGCACAACAGAATACAACAGGCGATATGTGAAGGCTTTGTCGCGGGAATCGAGAGCTAGGAAATTCGTATTTTGGGAAAGACCCCCAAGATGCATCCGCCCGGATAAAACTTGTAGAAGAATTCTGACCGCTGTAGTACGAGGGCTCAAACTCACGAGAAAAGATCTTCAACTGAAAGACGGAACCCATTAGAAAAATCGCGCCCGGAGAGACGGTTGCGGTTGGCCGGTTGAACTTCGACCAGCTCCACTAACCGGCCATCGCCACAAACAACAGCCGGGCTCCCCCCCATCTGCACGAGTCTCCCCACGGGAATACCTGAAATCGCTTTTCTGGTTAGTAACCGAACCTCCCAGATCTTAAGAATCTCACCCCGGAAATGCGCATAGCATCCAGGCCTCGGGTTGAAGGCCCTGATATGATTGTGCACTTGGATGGCCGTCTCAGACCAATTTATGAATCCATCCTTCTTTTGGATCGCCGGGGCATAGATTGCACTACTGTCTTGCTGAGGCTCAGGCAAGAGCTCCCCACTCAGGTAAGATTCAAGGATCTCGAATAACAGTGCAGCACCGCTTTCAGCTAGTCGAGCCTCCAGTTGCCCGGCCGTCTCGTCCTCATCAACAGTTACTTTTGTCCTGGCAACCACGGGCCCGGAATCGAGTCCAGAATCTACGCGCATGATGCTAACGCCAGTTAGTCTCTCTCCAGCTAGAAGAGTATGTATTATTGGGGCAGCACCTCGGTATTTCGGTAACAATGAAGGATGGACATTTAGTGTCCCATGGGCCGGAAAATCAAAGATACCGGCAGGCAAAAGTTGACCGAAAGCCACCACAACCGCTAAATCAGGTCGTAGAGCCGCCATCCATGCGAGTGCCTCAGAATTATCCCATAGACTGTCGGGCTGCAGGATAGGTATTGACTCTTCCTGGGCCACAAGTTTGATAGGAGGAGCTGATATTTTTCGATTCCTCCCGGCTGGACGGTCGGGCTGTGTCACCACACCCTTGACCTGTACATCAGGAGATTGCATAAGAACCCGCAGGGAAGGAACTGCGAACTCCGGGGTCCCCATGAAGACGAGTCGTGTCACACCCAGTCACCGGCCTTAATTAATTTTTTTATCTTACGCTTGATTACGTCACGACGAAGGAGGGAGATGCGATCTAAATACAAGATCCCATCCAAATGGTCAACTTCGTGGCATATTACCCTTGCGAGCGTACCCTCTGCTTTGAGTTCCAGTCTTTTGCCTCCAGGATCCTCTGCCTGGACCTTGATATTTCGCGGACGCTCAACAACAGCGGTAACACCAGGTATGCTTAGGCATCCCTCCTCGCCTTTCTCTCGGCCCTCGCTAAAAAGAATCCGTGGATTTATGAGTTTCAGCGGGTCCCGGCCTCCATCAGTCCCCTCAATATCAATAACAATAACACGCAGATTCACTCCAACTTGTGGAGCAGCCAGCCCGATTCCTCTCGCAGCGTACATGGTGTCGGTCATATCACGAACAAGTTCTTGCAGATCTTCATCATAGATTGATACCGGAGAGCTCATTTTTACAAGCTCCGTTGATCCATATTTCAGAACAGGTCTGATCATCTTATTGCAGAACCTTTTGTGGCCTCTGGAGGGAGCGCCTTCCACGCATCATAATTCGCTTTGTTAGACACGTCATTGTTGCCAAACTTCACGAACTTAGTGTAACACTATGACTACACAGGTAAACTTGCATGCTTGTGTCCCACAGAGGACTCCCGGATGCATCTAATAATCTCCTTCATCACTGAAGTCCAGGCTTTATGCCTCCTTGCCGTGCATGCGGTCGTTAACCTCTTCAAGAATCCCCGATACCCACGTGACTACTTCCAACAGATGGATGACATCGGCGTGAGATCGACAGGCCTTGCGCTGGTGACAGGACTTTTTACCGGCGGAGTGTTGGCTCTGCAATCTGCAAGCACTCTAAAAGCATTTGGCGCCGTTAACCTGACAGGACAACTAGTCTCTGTTGCTTTGATCGTAGAACTCGGCCCAATTTTGACCGCCCTGATGCTTGCGGGTCGAGTGGGGTCCGGCATCGCAGCGCAGCTTGGTTCCATGCTGGTGACTGAACAAATTGACGCAATGCGTGCGTTAGGAACCGACCCCGTCAAAAAATTAGTGACCCCCAGAGTGCTAGCTTGCACCCTGATGCTCCCACTGCTAACCGTTGTGACTGATTTCTTTGGCTTAGTCGGCGGTTGGCTTGTCTCCGTCTATACCCTGAAGCTGAACACCGCACTCTATTGGAGTACTGCTCTAAACGTACTTGACTATCGTGATGCGCTGGAAGGACTACTGAAGCCAGTTGTCTTCGGTTTCATAGTGGGTATTGTCGGATGCTACTATGGCCTCCGCCAAAAATCTGGAACCCGTGGAGTGGGATTGGATACTACGCGGGCTGTAGTTACTGCCGATATACTCATCATTGTATCCGATTTTTTCTTGAGCAAACTAGTCATCGAAGTTTAATCCGGAGCAACTCCGTGCCTACAATCAGGTTCGAAAATGTCACAAAGTCTTTCGGACAAGATGTCGTTTTGCGTGGAATCTCTCTGCAGGTTCGGAAAGCAGAAACAAAGTTGCTCTTGGGGAGTAACGGCTCCGGTAAGACAACTCTTCTGAAGATGGTCCCGGGACTGGTCAAACCTACTTCTGGAAAGGTTTTTGTCGATGAAAAAGAAATTACTCGAATGACCGAAGACGAACTAAGGGAAATGCGTCGGAATATCGGAGTGGTTTTCCAAGAAAACGCCCTCTTTGACTCCAACACCGTTGGGGAAAACGTGGCCTACCGATTATTGGAGGATGGACTACTCTCATTCCAAGAAATTCAGGCCACAGTTCTGGGAATTTTAGATTTTGTTGGATTGAAAAAGGCCATAGACAAAATGCCGGCAGAGTTGTCAGGAGGTATGAAACGCAGGGTCTCGATCGCTCGGGCTCTCGTGGGTGCTCCCAAGATTATGCTCTACGATGAACCCACAGCCGGATTGGATCCCATAACAAGCAGAAAAATCTGTGATCTGATTATCAAATTGAGAGATTTAGAGGGAGTTTCCTCCATCTTGGTCACTCATGACCTGCAATCGGCCACGACTCTCTGCAGTGAGATGGCTCTGGTAGAATCAGGTGGAGCGGTCAGATTCCAACCAAAAGACGGGAGCTTTCATCTGGCCAATACGAATTTTGTGATCATTCGAGACGGTTCTATAATCTTTGAAGGAAATGAAGAAGCACTGGGAGCGTCCGAAGATCCTTATTTGCTGGAGTTTCTAAACTAGGCCAGGATTCTATCGCAGATCCAAACTGAAGAAAATTTTATGGAAGAACGCAAACAATTCAGTTCTGCAGAACTACGAGTTGTAATTTTTGTCCTAGTCGCAGGGGTTTTCTTAGCGACGGCTTTATTCATGATGGGCTCGACCGTTGGACTCTTTCAGGAGACCTTTTACTCCAGGACCTATCTGAATAACGTCTCCAGTCTGAAGCCTGGAGATATTGTCCTTCTAGGAGGTGTGGAGATCGGAAATGTGATCCGTGTTGAAATCTCAAGATCTGACGAAACCCCTCAGACCGAACAAAACATCCGATCTCTACAGGCAATCAGCGAGTTAAGTGCGCAGGAAACCATACAAGAAGCGCGGGTCACCACGATCAGAGATCAGCTGGCCAACTTGCACCGCCAATACAAGACGGCAACCCTTAAACACGAGCCAACCTCTCAAGTAACGCAAAATTTGCAGGACAAAGTCGACGTACTGACCGCTGAACAAGGAGGCACCCAACGCAACCTTTCAATTGTTAAAACTCGTCTCCAGAAAGCTCGTAACGACCTGCAGAACATCGTTGTCCTGATGCAAATCCGACAAGAATATCGGGATTGGATCCGACTAGACAGTCATATCTCTTTAGGCTCCGTTGGTCTCCTTGGAGACAAGTATGTTGATATCTCATTAGGCCGCTCAAGTGATCGGCCCCAGGTTGTCAAAGACAGGATTAAGGGGTTTTGGGGAGATAGGGAAATCGACGTTGTGGAGATTACTGGGCGAACCCAGACTGGATATCAAGAACTCGTCACAGGTGCTAATGACATCTTAGCCAACTTCCAGACCCTATCCTCCAAGATACAAGACATTGTAGGACGGTTTGAAGCTGGTGAAGGGACCGTAGGGAAATTGATTAATGATCCATCTTTTTACAACAATCTGAATGCTACAGTGGTCGCTGCTAAGGGAACGGTAAATAATGCCAGTGAGTTAATGCAAGAGATTAGGGTAGGTGCTGGTACCCTCCCTCTGTTGCTGCGAGAACGGACTATCTTTGACAAGATAGAGGGTTCCTTTACCCGGCTTGAAAACATCCTGACAGAAATCGAAAAGGGACAAGGAAGTGCTGCCAAGCTCATTAACAATCCGGAATTATACGACAATGCTGACCGCGCAATGGCTAGTCTACTTTCATTTACCCAGCGATTGGAGACTGGGGAAGGGACGCTTGGACAGCTTTCGAAAGACAACCAGCTCTACACTGCATTGGTTCAAACCCTTGCGAAACTTTCCGGATTTGTAAACGATATCGAAGAAGGCAAGGGAACACTAGGAAGATTAGCTAAGGACGAACAACTCTACCAGAGCATGAATCAGTTATCTGGAGAAGTCCTTAAACTCATTTATGATTTCCGACAGAACCCTCGTCAATTCATAACTATCAAGCTGGAGCTCTTCTAACCCGCGTTTCGGAGAACTGTGCCGTAATCTCTTTTTAAAAAACACTTATGCTCTCCCATACAATTGGCTCAGTTGCCATCAAGATACTACGTGTGATCGTAAGCATACTAACCTTTTTGAAAGTGAAACCTAATCACTTGACAACACTCGGGGTAGCCATGTGCGTGGCGACGGGATTCGCCTTTGCTAAGGGCTCTCTCTATTTGGCCGGATGGCTACTGGTGGTGGCAGGACTTTTCGATATGGTCGATG
>Ga0114996_10005053_pt1 | contig 15611 bp, 12 predicted proteins | sample ArcticOcean_MG_C_4_FD_87039 | JGI IMG/M metagenome (GOLD analysis project Ga0114996, IMG submission 87039) | Marine microbial communities from western Arctic Ocean - ArcticOcean_MG_CB4_134 | ecosystem: Environmental > Aquatic > Marine > Oceanic | place: Arctic Ocean: Canada Basin | collected...
ATGGTTGTGGAGCACGCCGAGCGCTTCGGATTGTCCCAACTTCACCAGCTGAGGGGACGGGTGGGGCGTGGGGCCGCGAAGAGCTACTGCGTGCTCATCGCCGAACCCGGCGAGACCGCGGCTGAGCGACTCAAGATTTTCAGAGACACGTCCGACGGCTTTGACGTGGCCCACGCCGACTTGCGCATACGCGGGCAGGGAGACCTCTTCGGCGCCCAACAGCACGGACGGGATCCTGTTCTCCGGTTCGCCGACCTTTCGAGGGATGAGAGTCTGCTGGTGGAGGCCCAGAGTCGGGCCCGGAGTCTCGTCGAGATCGACCCGGAGTTGAGCGGGAAGGGCGTCACTCGGATCAGGGAATTGATGGACCATCGGTACGCAGAGCGCCTGAAGCTTTTCTCCGTCGGGTAACGCGACTACTGTCCGGCCGGCTGGAACCGACATCGAACTCCAGAAATCGAGCGATATGAGTCAGGAAGGCATCACGGAAATCCGGTCGCTCGGCGAGCACGTAGGAACGTCGGTCACCATTCTCGGATGGGTCGAGAGCACCCGCATTCACGGAAAAGTCGGTTTCGTCGTGGTGCGAGACGGAACCGGGCTCCTTCAGGGCGTTCTCCTCAAGGCGAAGCTTCCCGAGCATGCATGGGTGCGCCTGGAGGCGCTCACGCAGGAATGTTCTGTGGCACTCAGCGGCGAGGTACGCGAGGAGCCGCGCGCGCCCGGCGGATATGAGGTCGGCGTGACCGGGCTTGAGTTACTCGGAGCTTCGGAGGAGTACCCGATCCAGCCCAAGGAGCACGGGGTCGAGTTTCTCCTGGACAACCGCCATCTCTGGCTTCGGTCCAGCCTCCAGCGCGCGGGTCTGCGGGTTCGTCACGAGGTCGAGCAGGCGATACACGACTTCTTCTACGATCGGGACTTCGTCCGTATCGATACGCCCATCCTCACTGGCGCCATCGGCGAATCCGCAGGCACGCTGTTCGAGGCTGACTACTTCGGCGAGCCCGCCTTCTTGGCTCAGACCGGTCAGTTGTACGTCGAGACGGCGTGCCCCGCGTTTCGGAAGGTGTATTGCTTCGGCCCCACCTTTCGGGCTGAAAAATCCAAGACCCGCCGACACCTGACCGAGTTCTGGATGCTCGAACCGGAGGTCGCCTTCGCCGACTCGGATGACAATATGCGCCTCCAGGAGGACCTGGTCTGTTACCTCGCGGAGAGGACGCTCGAACGGTGCAGTCACGAATTTGCCGTGCTTGAGCGGGACACTTCAGAGTTGGAGAAGATTGCCCGGCCCTTCGAACGCATTTCCTACACAGATGCCGTGACACTTCTAAGGGAAAAGGGAGGCGGGATCGAGTGGGGTCGCGATCTAGGCGCGCCCGACGAAATGTTACTGACCGAGCAGTTCGATCGGCCCGTTTTCGTCCATGACTACCCGAAGGCGGTAAAGGCTTTTTACATGAAGGAAAATTCGGACGATCCGAGAACGGTCCGATGTAACGACCTGCTGGTGCGCGGATACGGTGAGCTCATAGGAGGGAGTCAGCGCGAGGACGATCTCGACAAGCTGTTGGCCCGGATCCGGGAGGAAAAGCTTCCAGAGGAGACGTACTCCTGGTATCTGGACCTGAGGCGATACGGAACCTTCACCCACTCAGGGTTCGGACTCGGGCTGGAACGGACCGTGGCGTGGATCACGGGACGACCTCACGTTCGGGAGATGATTCCGTTCCCGCGGCTCAGAAACCGGTTAGTGCCCTGACGGGCGTGGTGGGAGAGCCGTCTCTCCAGAACCATCCTGTCGGGCTTTTTCGAGGGTGCCGCCCACCCCACCCTGCGCTCGAAGGCCTTAAAGACCTAACTCCAGGTGTGAGGCTGAAAGCGTCTTTGCATCGCTACGTGGGGGACGTCGTGGGCCCCTATATTGACCATCTCGCTACCTGCCTACAGGTTACTCCGACCTGCCAAAGAAAGGTGCCTCCTTCCCCCCCGGGGGGGCTTTTCGGGGCGATGTTTGCTTAACCTCCCTCGGGCGGAAGTCATGGGTTTATTGTCTTCCACACCAGAGCGACTTGAATGGAACTACGTGAAAATTGTCGGATTGGGTAGCGCCGCGAAGCCGACCAGCGAAGCGGAAAAGGCAGACGGATCAACAAGGCGCACCGCACCTGGAACGGTCGCCACAGGGCACCAAGAGAAATGACCGATGGAGGTGAGTTTGACAGGTGAGGTGCGCGCGCCTCGTTGTTCGCGACGCTCGGATTCACGCTGGTGGTGGGGGGCGTCGTAAAGGCTCGTTCCGACGTAGCGGTATAGCCCGCCGTTCCTTCACGTGCCGACGCGTCGAACGACGCGCCCCGTAATGCCTTTCTCTCGGGTCGCTGTGTAAATGAGGGCTCGAATCATACGGACTCCACCGCCGAGGCCGCTCGCCCGGCGGCCCGGCCCGTGGCCTAGGCTCAGAGAAAGTTGTAGCTACCCCTCCTCGATCTTCACCTCGTCCCAGATGGCGTCGAGCACGTCGAGCGTGGCATCGGCGATCGAAACGTCCAGTTCGGTTGCCTTGGCCTCGAGGCGTTCGAATCGGCGCGAGAACTTGCGATTGGCGTGCTCTAGCGCGGTTGCGCAGTGGCTTCCAGCCAGCCTCACGAGATTCACGACTGCGAAGAGGAGGTCTCCGAGTTCCTCTTCGAGATGTGGGGAGCCGTCGTGAGAGAGGGCCTCCCGAACCTCGCCGACCTCCTCATCGACCTTGTCGAGAGCTCCTAACGCGTCGGCCCAGTCGAACCCCATTCCACTGACTCTGTTCTGTATGCGGTGGGCTTTGTGCAGGGGATCCAGGCCCGCGGGTATGTCGGCTAGGACGGAGCCACCCTCCCCTCCAAACTTCTTCTGCCGCTCCCTAGCCTTCAGGACCTCCCAGTCCTCTCTCTCTCCGAGGCCGAAAAGGTGTGGGTGTCGGTCCCACATTTTCTTCTCCAGCCGCTCCATGACGGAGGTGGCCGTAAAAGCCTCTCGCTCTTCGCCGAGCACGACCTGAAACGAGAGGTTCAGAAGCAGATCGCCCAGCTCACCCTCCAGGTCGTCGTCATGGCTCTCTCGAATGGCGTCCACGACCTCGTGGGCCTCTTCCAGAAGATGAGGGACCAAGCTCTGGGGGGTCTGCTCGCGGTCCCAGGGGCATTCGACTCTGAGAAAGCGCACGAGTTCCACGGCGCGGTCCATGTGACCCGCACCCAGGTCCGGCCTGTTGGGATTGTTGTCATCGGAGCCCATTCGCGTCTTCCTCAATCTGTTGACGTGGAGAAACGGAACTTGATCAGGGCATACCTTTTCGCTTCTTTCAACGGATATGTCAACTGACCCTCAAGCACGGGCCTGGGTGGAGGTGCGGCCCGGAGCCCTTCGCCGGAATCTCCATCGAATCCGTGAATCCATCGGAGATGCGGCCACGGTCATCCCCATGGTCAAAGCGGATGGATATGGATTGGGGATGGAGGACGTCGTACGCGCGTTGGAGTCCGAGGACCCATGGGGGTTCGGCGTCGCAACGGTGGAGGAGGGCATGAGGTTGCGCCGGGCAGGCGTCACGGCCCCGGTGATCGTTTTCAGCCCTGTGCCTCCTGGCGCATACGACTCGGCCGTGGCGCATGACCTCACCCTTACCGTATCGGATCTGGACTCCGTTGAAGCAGTGGCGGCGGCCGCAGCGCGCACGGGGCACGTCGGTCGATTTCATGTAGAGATCGATACGGGGATGGGCCGGTCCGGTTTCCTCTGGCGCCGCGTTGGGGAGTGGGGTGCCGCCTTGGCGAAAGGAGCTTCCGGTACGGCGATCTGGGAGGGATGCTACACTCACTTCCATTCGGCGGATTTGGCGGACGACGCGGCGACTCGGGCTCAGTGGTTGAGATTCATGGGGGCGCTCGAGCAGCTGAAGCCCGAAGCGGGAAGTTTTGTCCACGCCTGTAGCGCGGCGGCGGCGATGCGATATCCGATGTTCGTTGCGGACGCGGTCCGACCCGGCATTTTTCTTTACGGGGGCACCGCAGGCGCAGGTGTCGCCGAACCCGAAGAGGTGGTTCGGGTCCGAGCGAGCGTCACGCTCATCCGAGAGGTGCCCGAGGCGACCACTCTAGGATACGGAGCTACTTATCGTTCCTCCGGGGCCGAACGGTGGGCCACGCTCGGCATCGGCTATGGAGATGGTTATCCAAGGGTCCTTGGGAATCGTGGAAGTGCACTGCTGTCCGGCCAGCGGGTTCCGATAATCGGACGGATCTCGATGGACATGACGGTGGTAGACATTACCGGCGTCGACCGAGTGGAATTGGGAGATACGGCGACCTTGATCGGTTCGGACGGAGACCTCTCCCTCACGTTGGACGAGGTCGCGGACTTGGCAGGAACGATCAGCTACGAGATCCTTACAAGCTTCACGGCGCGGATGCCGAGGGTCTGGATGTCTGAATAATCTGAGGAAGTCGGTTTGAAGCGATATTTGTTGGCCACAATAATGATGTGCGCAGGGGCGGTGTCGAGTTGCTCGGAAAAAAATACGACGGCCCCTGACCTCGGATTCCACCAGATCGATCCACGCACCGTAGAGGTTTTCATCCCCTTTGATGACTTCGTCGACGACGTGCAGGTCTTCGGGGGGTTCGGGTCCGCCGCCGATCTCGGTTACGGGGTGGTCGCGCTTGATTTTGGTGGGCTGAGTGCACGGACGCTCCTACTTCTCTCCGACTTTCCCAGCGATGACGGAGGAGAGGTCAGCCTCGTGGGAGGACGTGTCGTGCTCGTCTTCGACACGGTGAGGGGCACCTTAGATACTCCGGTGGGTGTGGAGGTGTTCGACGTGAGCGAGGATTGGCACACGGCCACCGTGACGTGGGAGGTGGCGGTCGACACGGCCGGAGATCGGCGGTTCTGGACCCAGCCCGGAGGTGGTTCCACGACATCGCTCGGAGTGGGGAGCTTCGACCCCTTCGGGTTTCGACGGCAGGACGCTCTGGCGGCCCTCGTGGATTCAGTGAGCATTCCGATCGACTCGGCGGCGGTGGCCGCGTGGGAAAATCCGACAGGGGGGGCGAGAGGGCTTCTCGTCGCTGCCGCTGACCCTGGGGCCTTTCTCCGCTTGGTGAATATGAAGCTCGTGCTCTCGACCGTGGGGGCCTCGAGTCCCGATGTGGTCTCGGAGGTGCAGGTCCCAGTACAAGGTGTGAGCTACATAACCGACCCGGCACCTGCGGCACCGGTGGGGTGGCTCCGCGTGGGAGGGGCCCCTTCGTGGCGCTCGGTAATCACGATGTCGATCCCCCTGAGCGTCGACGGCACGGCTGATCTATGTGGTACGGTGGGCTGTCAGGTCGATCTCACGGAGGTCGATTTGAACCTCGCGGAGTTGGTGCTGACGACGCGCGAAACCGAATCTGCGTTCCAGCCCGAGGATGTCACGAGGATGGACTTCCGTCGTGTTCTGAACATGGAGTTGCTCCCCAAATCTCCGCTCGGAGCCACGCTGGTGCCCTTTGTTAAGAGCGTTCCGCCCGAGCTCTTTTCGACACAGACTGGCACGCTGGTAGGGGTCTCGCTGACCGACTTCGTGGCAGGGATTCTTTCCGACGACGCCGAGACGGGTACAGTGGCACTGGCTCTACTCAGCGCCGTCGAACCGCACATGAACGGGTTCGCGTCCTTCGAGGGCGGTGGGGGTGCGGGCGCTCCGGTACTGCGGCTACTGTTCACCATCGCGAACGGCGTGGGCTTGCCATGAGATATTCGAGATCACTTTGGGTGATCGCGCTGATCTTGCCGAGTAGCCTGGCGGGCCAGTCCGTGCTGGGATCGAGTGGGCTGGGGATGAGGTTGGAGCCGCTCGACGCCACGCAACGGGCGCTCGGCGGAGTAGGGGTCACAACGCGCACGGCTACAGTGATTCCCGGGAATCCTGTGGTGTCTCTGGACATTCTGGCGCCTACGATCACGTTTACGGCACAGCCGCATTGGGGCGAATACACCGTCGGTGCGGATAAGGGCAACTTCCGTGGGACCCGGTTTCCAGTACTTGCGTTCGCCTATCCGTTGGGTACGGCCGGCGTGTTCACACTCACGTCGGGAAGCCAATTCGACCAGAACTGGTCCGTCGAGTCCAGAGATTCCGTCGATGTTGGGGGGGGGAGCCTCGGAGTCACCGACAGGTTTCTTTCGGATGGGTCGATCGTGGCGATCCAGGCGGGCATGGCCCGTCGCTTGTCGCCCACGCTCGCGTTGGGAGCAACTGTCGGTGTCTACAGGGGAGGGCTCAGCCGGGGTTTCAGCCGGACTTTCGACGCGGAGCAGGCCGATACGCTTTCGCTTTCTAGCCCCATCGATCGATTCCAGGCTACCGGGGAATGGACTCATTCGGGCCCACTGGCCTCGTTGAATGTTTCCTGGGAGCCGAGTACCAGCCTTCAGGTGGGCGCGACGGTGGGGTGGGGCGGGACGATCAAGGTCAATCCCAGAGAAGGGACCGAGGTTGTCGATCGGGAGGTGTCGGTACCTTTGGAGTTCAAGGTATCCACGATCGTGGTGCTTAGTTCCGCGTTGGCCCTGAATGCGGGAGTTGCTTCTTCCAACTGGACCGACTTGGGTGATCCAAGTGTCGACCAGGTAGCTGGCGGCAGCGTGTTGTCGTACGGTGCTGGGGTTGAGTGGGATGCGATGAATTTGTGGGCGGGAGGCCTTCCTCTTCGGTTCGGTTTTCGTCGCTCGAAGCTTCCATTCCTCTTTTTGGGCCGGGAGGTGAAAGAGAGAGCGATCTCCGCTGGGTTCTCTGTCGTGATGGCGCAGGCTTTGGATATTCCCTTGGCGGCTCTGGATCTGGCGATCGAAGTGGGGAACCGGGAATCGGGAGATTTTAAGGAGAGCTTTGGCCGGGTCACAGTGACTACACGGGTAGGAGGCCGCTGAGGCGGCCGCGCGACGTGCGGGTTCTTTTCCATACGTTCGGATGCAAGGCCAACCAGTACGACACCGAGCGTATGCGACAGGAGTCACGAGCTCGAGGTGTAGTCCCCACGAACGATTTGGATTCCGCCGACGTGTGTGTGGTGAATACCTGCACGGTGACGAATGCGGCCGACGCAGAGGCGAAGCGTTTTGTTAGGCGGATCAAGCGGGAAAGCCCACAGACCCACATCGTCGTCGCCGGGTGTTCGGCCGTTCTCCGGACCACGGAATATGCCGAGATGGAGGATGTCGTCTCCGTAGTACCAGGACACGATCCTGTTCAAGTGGCCGTTGCGGTTGGCGCCGCGGTGGCTGGCCCGGCGGCACCTCACGGATCCCTCGTTCAGCTCGGCATGGATCGCGGGTTGGATGGATCGCATTTGGAACCGATCAGTGCCGCCATCCTGGACAGGCGTGAGGGCGCGACGAGGGGTTGGCTGAAGGTACAGGACGGTTGTGACCGGAAGTGCGCTTTTTGCGCCACACGGCTTGCGCGCGGTGCGAGTCGCTCCCGCTCTCCCGTGGACCTTATCCTGGAGGCCCGTGCGCTGGCGCGCCACCATCCTGAGCTCGTGTTGACGGGGATCCACATCGGCCATTATGGCCGTGATCTGGAGAGCCCAGTTACGCTTTCCATGCTCCTGGCCCGCCTTTTGGACGCGGTCCCGGACGTTCGGTTCCGCCTCGGGAGCATTGAGGCCACGGAGATCGATGATTTACTCCTCGAACTCATAGGCACTTCCGGTGGCCGTGTCGCTCCGCATTTACACATGCCCTTGCAGAGTGGCTCTGATCCGGTCCTGCGCCGTATGAAGCGCTGGCATTCTAGGGAGGCGTACCGGGCCCGGGCGTTTCAGGTCGCGGATGCCGTGCGCCCGGTCGGCTTGGGTGCGGACATCATCACGGGTTTTCCGGGCGAGACCGACGTGGACCACGAGAATACGATGCGACTCGTCGAGGAGCTTCCATTCACTTACCTCCACGTCTTTCCGTTTTCACCCAAGGACGGTACCGTGGCGAGCGCGCTTCCGGATCCTGTGCCGCAAAGGATCGCAGGCGAGCGCGGTCGTGAGTTACGAGCCCTGGCGCAGGACAAGCATCGCCGCCACAGGGCGTCGCGCACGGGGAAGCGGTCCCTGGTCACGCTGGAAGCTCAGGGTCGCCGAGCTCTCACGGGAGATTACCTTCGGGTGGACGTGAAGGGGGCCGGGGTGGAGGATTGCGGACGTCTCCACTCGGGCGTCCTGCGGGGCAGTGGGGATGACCTCTATATTGAACTCCACGCGGCCCGTGTGAACCACAGTGTATGGGCCGCTTCCGGTATGGAGTCGCCCCTGCCTTCCCACGTGAGTTCGGCATGATTCAGCGGTCCAAAAAGCGCGCATACGTCGAGACGTATGGGTGCCAAATGAACATCAGTGATGGAGAACTGATGGAGGGCGTGCTGGAATCACATGGCTACGAGATTTCCGCCGACCCGGAGGATGCGGACGTCATCTTGGTGAATACCTGCGCCATCCGGGAGCACGCGGAGAAGCGTGTGCTCGGCAGGGTGGGCCAGCTATATGGGCTCAAGCGTGACCGTCCTGACCTGATCATCGGCGTTACGGGGTGCATGGCGCAGCGCATGGGTAAGACACTGCTGGAGAAAGCTCCCCATGTGGATTTGGTCATGGGGCCCGACGGGTACCGGTCTCTGCCGGAACGGCTCGCGGCACTCGAGGAGGGTCGCAAGATTCGGCCGTCGCGGTCGGCCAAGAGGCGTGGGCCACAACTGGTTGTGCTTGATCTGCACCTCGGCGAGAACTACGAGGGGCTGGAGCAGCGCCGCTCGTCCCGGATCTCCGCATGGGTACCGGTCCAACGAGGCTGTAACCACCGTTGCACGTTCTGCATCGTCCCGTACGTAAGGGGTCCCGAGAAGAACCGGAGACCGGGGGAGGTGTTGCGTGAAATAGAGGAAATCGCCGACTCTGGCCTGACGGAGGTCACGTTGCTGGGCCAGACCGTGAACTCGTATGAGGCCGAAGGGAAGTCCTTCCCCGATCTTCTTCGCTCCGTCGCCCGCATCCCGGGCATCCGACGCGTGCGATTCACCTCGCCGCATCCCAACGACGTGACGGCGGATTTGTTGGATGTCATGGCGGAGGAAGCTACGGTGTGTGAGCAGCTCCATCTGCCGCTTCAGGCGGGAAGTGATCGGACGCTTCGACGAATGCTTCGGCGGTACACGGTCGGGTCCTTTTTCGAGAAGGTGGAGATGGCGCGTGCGGTGATCCCTGATATCGGCCTTTCGACCGACGTCATTGTGGCATTTCCCGGAGAGACGCACGACGAATTCGAAGAAACGCTCGAGGTGATGCGAACCGTCCGCTTCGATGATGCCTACACTTACCGGTATTCTCCGCGGGAGGGCACACCCGCCACGCGTTTTCCGGACGCGGACTTCGTTTCCGATCGGGAAGGTCAGGAGCGACTCGAGCGACTTATCGAAGTCCACCGAGGAATCCAGGCGGAAATCAACGAGGCAGAAGTCGGACGCATGGAAGAGGTTCTCGTGGAGAAGGAAGCCCGTGATCCAGGCCAAATTCTGGGACGGACACGACGGAACAAGGTGGTTGCATTCACGGGATCTCCAGAGCTCGTTGGCACCTATCAGAAAGTGCGTCTCACGGACACGACGGGAGCGACGTTCGTCGGGGAGGTGTCGGCTACGCCAGCCCTGACGGGCTCTGCATGATTCGGTTCATTGGACCGCTGGGAGTCGTCTTCGTCCTCGTGGTCTCGATCCTCTTCGGGGCGTTGAATGGGCCGCAGCGGGTCACGCTCAACCTTGGGGTGACCGTCCTCTACGGCGTGCCGCTGAGATTGGTGGGGTTCACGGGCCTGTTCATGGGAATGGTGGTCATGCTCGTCGCCGGCGTCCGTAGCGACTTAAGGGTTCGGGCGCTGCTTCGTCAGCGACTGGAGGATGAGGATCGTGAGGAGCGGGCCCTCATCGATCGAACGCAACAAGACCTTTTTTCGCCGCTTCCGCGGGAAGATGGGGGGGACGGAGACGGGGACGGAGACGGAGACGGAGGATGGAGTGGAGGTGCCGTAGGCTGAATTCTGATGCCATATGGCGGAACGGATGCCAACGCGACATCCGTCGTCCTTCTGGTCCGCTATGGAGAGTTTGAGGCGCTCCTGACCGGCGACGCCCGGGTCGATGCGTAGGAGGCCACCCTCGACTATCTCCCTTCGGACCTTGAGGTCCTGAAAGTTGGTCATCACGGGTCGAAAACCTTGACGTCTGCGTTGCTTCTGGCGCGGATTTCTCCAGAGTTGGCCGTGATCTCGGTCGGCGTGAGGAACCGCTACGGACATCTCCATGCCGACGTCGTGAGTCGGATTACCGAGTCGGGTGACCGTGTTCTGCGCACCGATTTCAGTGGCGATATCGTGATACGGGCCCGGCGCAGCGGCCTTCGCCACGTCCGGACCGAGTGGTGATACGGAGGGCCCGTATGTAGTTTTGAAGCTTACAGGAGCCCACGCTCACCCACGAGGCCATGACGAAGAGCAGCGTCGTTACGCTAGAGAGACATATCGTCGAAGAAGAACGGAGTCTCCCGGAGGCGACTGGCGCCTTCAGCAACATTCTCCAATCGCTCACCCTGGCCGCCAAGATCATCTCCCGTGAGGTGACCAAGGCCGGCATCATCGATTTGCTCGGCGCCACCGGGGACACCAACGTTCAGGGAGAGCGTGTCCAGAAGCTCGATCTCTATGCAGAGGACGTGATCTTCCGGGCGTTGGATCATACGGGGACACTCTGTTGCATGGTCTCCGAGGAATCCGAGGGAATCATTCCCATTCCGGATCAGTTTCCGAAGGGCGATTACGTGCTGATCTTCGATCCCCTCGACGGCTCTTCCAACATCGACGTCAACGTTTCGATCGGCACCATCTTCTCGATTCACAGGAAGGTATCCGACGGTGAGAACGGTACCGAGGAGGACTGCCTTCAGGCGGGGTGCAAGCAGGTCGCGGCCGGATATGTGGTCTATGGGTCGTCGACGATGCTCGTGTATACGAGCGGGCAGGGGGTGCACGGGTTTACGCTCGACCCGTCGATTGGTGAATTCCTGCTGAGCCACCCCAATCTGGTCATGCCCGACCCGCCGAGCCGGATGTACTCGATCAACGAGGCGTACTATCCGCTCTGGTCTACTGGGCAGCAGAGGCTCATGCAGCACTTGAAGGGGCTCGACGGTGAAGCGAAGGTCTCCTACAGCTCACGCTACATCGGCTCTTTGGTGGCAGATTTTCACCGCACCCTGCTCAAGGGTGGAATCTTCATGTATCCGGCGGACAGCAAGAATCCCCAGGGGAAGCTCCGACTCCTCTACGAGGCCGCTCCGGTGGCCATGATCTGTGAGCAGGCGGGGGGCCGAGCGTCAGACGGAGGAACCGGCATACTGAACCTCACGCCGGAGGCCATTCACCAAAGGACGCCGCTGTACATCGGATCTTCCGAGATCGTTCAAATGGCGGAGAATTTTCTGGCCGGAGACGTTTAGCGGCCTGGGAGGGCGCTCCCCGACTACACTAGCACTTGATGGGATGGTTCCCGGGCAGGTACCCCATGTCGAGATCGACCAGGGGTGCTGCGTAGTTGCCGGAGAAGCAGGCGTCACAGAAGGAGCTATGGTCGGAGACGACTGAGAGCATGCCCTCGAGGGAAAGGTACCCCAGGGAATCGACCCCGAGCTCATGTCCAATCTCCTCAGGACTGAGTCTGGACCCGATGAGTTCCTCATGGCTCGGCATGTCGATGCCGTAGAAGCAGGGGAATCGCACGGGTGGGCTCGCGATGCGGAAGTGAACCTCCTTGGCGCCGGCCTGTCGAATGAATTTGACCAGGCTCCGGCTCGTGGTTCCCCGCACGAGTGAGTCGTCCACTACGATGACGCGCCGACCCTCGAGAACCTCCCGCACCGGGTTGTACTTCATCCGGGCGCCGAAATCTCGATCGACCTGGGAGGGCTTGATGAAGGTTCGCCCGACGTAGTGGTTCCGGAGGAGGCCCAATTCAAAGGGGATCCCGCTCTGCTCGCTGTATCCAAGGGCCGCCGAGTTGGCGCTGTCCGGCACCGAGACGACGGCATCGGCCTCTACCGGGTGCTCTTCGGCGAGCCGGCGTCCGAATCCACGACGCGCGCCGTCGACGGAAATGCCCCAGAGATGCGAGTCCGGCCGTGCGAAGTAGACCAGTTCGAAGATGCACGGTGCGGCCGACTCGGCTTTAGGGAGCTCGGGGAGGTTGTGGAGCGTTCCGCCCTCAATCCGGAGGATCTCCCCTCGCTGGATGTCCCGCACATACTTCGCGCCGAGGATGTCCAGCGCGCACGTCTCGCTCGCGATCACGTGTCCCTCATCGAGGCTCCCCAGTACCAATGGCCGATACCCCCGAGGGTCGCGTACGGCGTACATCACCTCGTCCACCGTAATGGCGAGTGAGAACGCACCCTCCAACTGACCGAGAGCATCCGCCACCTGGCCGTCGATGGTCACCTCGCGAGACCGGGCGATCAAGTGAATGATCACCTCTGAATCCGACGTGGTCTGGAAGATCGCTCCCTCCCCCACGAGTTGCGTCTTGAGGTCATGGGCGTTCGTGAGGTTGCCGTTGTGGGCCACCGCCAGATCGCCGCCGCCATACCGGACGACGATCGGTTGTGCGTTCAATGCCTGGCTTCCACCGGCGGTCGAGTATCGTACGTGCCCTAACGCAGTACGTCCCGGAAGGCCTCTCAAGGTATTCGCGTTGAAGACGTCGGCAACCAATCCCACACCCTTGTGGAGCCGTGCCTCACCGTCGGCCAGTGCGCAGATTCCGGCGGATTCCTGACCCCGATGTTGAAGGGCGTAAAGTCCCAGGAACGCCAGCTCCGCGGCGGCATCGATGCCACTGAAGCCGACGACGCCGCACTCCTCGTGAGGCCGGTCGTCAAGTTGGGACACGGCGACGTCGACGAGTCCAGGAAGTGTTGAGGGAAAGGGTTTCGAGGTCACGAGGGTCCGGCTCTCATCAGTTTGGGGATCGCGCCGAAGAACAGCTCGGCAAGGACTTCGATATCAGCCTCCAGCGATGTCGTTCTCCCATCTATCCTGAACCCCTCATCTGAAGGGACAACCTTTCCTATCGCCCGGCAGGGCACGTCATGGCGCTTGGCGAGACGTAAAACCTCGTCCGCGGAGTGTGCGGCGCACGAGACCACCACCCGGCCCTGAGCCTCACCGAAAAGAAGGGAAAGGACCGGGAGCGAGTCATGGAGTGTAACGTGCACGCCAAGCGGGTCTTCTCCTGCGCCAAGTGCGCTTTCGGCCAGGGCGCATGCGAGGCCGCCCTCCGACACATCGTGGGCGGAGTGGAGCAACCCTTGTTGGATCATTGCCAATACGGCGTGCTGGAGGGCGCGTTCTGCGAGGAGATCGACCGAGGGCGGCTCTCCGGCGACGAGGCCCTCAATCACATAAAGATACTCTGAGGCACCCAATTCGTCCGTGTTGTCGCCGAGCAGGATGATGGTATCGCCTTCGTTCTGAAAGGCGTCACGAGTAATGTGATCCACGTCTTCCAGGACGCCGACCATGCCGATGACAGGGGTCGGATAGATCGCGACGCCGTCCGTCTCGTTGTAGAACGACACGTTTCCGCCGGTGACCGGCGTCTCGAACAGCTTGCAGGCTTCGGCCATGCCCACCACGGCCTCCCGGAACTGGTAGTAAATATGGGGTTTGAGTGGGTTTCCGAAATTCAGATTGTTCGTCACCGCGGTTGGAAGTGCGCCGACACAGACCAGGTTCCTCGCGGCCTCGGCCACGGCGGCCATCGTGCCCGACCGTGGGTTCAGATAGACATATCGGCCGTTGCAATCGGTGGTGGCGGCCACGGCCCGGCGCGTATCGCGAAGGCGTACGACCCCGGCGTCCCCGCCCGGACCCACGGCCGTTCCGGTTCGCACGGTGGTGTCGTACTGTCTGTAGATCCAGCGCTTGGAGGCGATGTTCGGCGAAGCCATCAACTTGAGGAAGGTCTCCGACTGATCAGCGTTCTCCTCGTTGAAACGGGAAAGATCCGCACACCGAAGGTCCCGGATTTCTTCAGACTCGATGCCGTCTCGCTCGTACGTCGGGCATCCCTCCGTCAGCGGAAGGGCGGGGATTTCCGCGACCACGCGGTCCCCCTCACGAACGCGGAACAGATCGTCATCGGTGACTCGCCCGATTTCCGCGGCCTCCAGTTCCCACTTGGCAAGGATATCCCGCACCACGTTTTCGCTACCCAATTTTGCGACCACCAACATGCGCTCTTGGGATTCCGACAGGAGGATCTCGTAAGGGGTCATTCCGGGTTCTCGGACGGGCACGAGCTCCGTGTCGATTTCCACGCCGTTCCCGGAGCGGCCCGCCATCTCGGAGGCGCTCGACGTGATCCCGGCCGCTCCCATGTCCTGGATGCCTGTGATGTGGCCGCTCTTGATGAGTTCGAGACTCGCCTCCAATAGTAGTTTTTCGGTAAAGGGGTCTCCAACCTGGACCTGCGGCCGACTGGCCTGGGAATCCTCGCTGAGTTCCTCAGAAGCGAACGTCGCCCCATGAATTCCGTCTCGTCCGGTACGTGCACCCACCGCCATGAGCGGGTTTCCTACCCCTTCCGCCTCACCCTTGATGAGATCCTCAGCCTTCATGAGTCCGAGGCACATCGCGTTCACGATCGGATTGCCCTCATAGCCGCGGTCGAAGAAGACCTCTCCGCCGATATTCGGGATGCCCATACAGTTTCCGTAGTCGCCCACCCCCTTCACGACGCCGGAGAAGAGGTAACGCACACGACCGCTATCGAGATTGCCGAAGCGAAGCGAGTCCAGGACGGCGATCGGGCGGGCGCCCATCGTGAACACGTCACGGAGAATGCCACCAACGCCGGTCGCCGCACCCTGGTACGGCTCGACAGCCGATGGGTGGTTGTGCGATTCGATCTTGAACGCCAAGGCCAGGCCGTCTCCGATATCAATCACACCTGCGTTCTCGCCCGGTCCCTGGATCACCCAGGGCGCCGTAGTTGGGAGTGTTCCGAGGAGGCGTTTGGAGTTCTTGTAGCCACAGTGCTCCGACCACATGGCGCTGAACACGCCGAGCTCGGTGAACGTGGGCTCCCGCCCCAGGATCTCGAGTATGCGGTCGTACTCCGACGGAGACAGGCCGTGATCCTCCACCAACTCCGGTGTGATGCGGGGGTCGCCCTCCCTAGGCGATACGCTCGATGCGGTCAAAGCTCCGGTACCGTCCTCTCTATGGGTCACAATTCGCTGAATCCATCCGTGGAAGTCTTTGCAAGGAGTACAGTGGGCTGCCACCCGTCCTTTCGCACGGGTACCCGGGTACCACCAGTCAAACCGCCCCGAGGGGGGCAAAGTGCGACAGGAGTGATTTGAAGAGGCCGAGCCCATCTACAGACCCGAGGATGGGCTCCACCGCTCGTTCTGGGTGGGGCATCAGGCCCATGACGTTGCCCGCCTCATTCAGGATACCGGCGATGGAGCGGGCCGAGCCGTTCGGGTTCG
>Ga0114996_10005055_pt1 | contig 15606 bp, 17 predicted proteins | sample ArcticOcean_MG_C_4_FD_87039 | JGI IMG/M metagenome (GOLD analysis project Ga0114996, IMG submission 87039) | Marine microbial communities from western Arctic Ocean - ArcticOcean_MG_CB4_134 | ecosystem: Environmental > Aquatic > Marine > Oceanic | place: Arctic Ocean: Canada Basin | collected...
GACGCCCACATGCGCCGTTCGTTCGACGAAGATCTTGTTCTTTGAAAGCAGATCGTTATACTCGCCGATCTTCCCCCGGAATCGCTTCAGAAACGCCCGGGTCTGTGCTTCGAAGCCAAGGGGGAGATCGTGAGAAACCCCACCCACCCATATATAGTTGTAAAGCATCCGAGCACCGCACGTCATTTCGAACAGATCGAAGATCTCCTCGCGCTCTCGGAAAGCGAAGAGGAAGGGCGTAAACGCGCCGAGGTCCATTCCGTAGGTGCCGAACGACACCAGGTGGCTGGCAATCCGGTTCAATTCGGCCACGATAATCCGGATGTAGTGGACGCGTTCCGGAATATCGAGATCCAGCATATCCTCAACGGCCAGTACGTAGCCAAAGTTGTTGTTCATCGCCGCCAGGTAGTCCATGCGGTCGGTGAACGGAATCACCTGAGGATAGGTAAGGTTCTCACAGTGCTTCTCGAAACAACGGTGGAGATACCCGATATGCGGACGAACGTGCTCCACCACTTCGCCGTCGGTCCTCAACTCCAACCGTAGAACGCCATGAGTGCTGGGATGCTGAGGCCCCATGTTCAAGGTCATCATGTCACTCTTCAGCGAATCGTCCTCCAGCTCGATCTCAATGCCGGGCATTCCGGGACGGTCCACCTTGAGGTCCGCGATATTTTTGGTCGGATTCGACATAGTGCCTCAAAAAAAGAGGTCGAGAAGGTCGGGGAGTGGAGGAAGCAAGAGCATCTCTACCCCGCCCTTCAGGCGCTTCCAGCCTCGCCCTGTCCTATAACTCTACCTTGATCCCTCGATAGTACTCCTGGACCTTGTAGTCTTTTCGCAACGGCCATCCCTCCCAATCGTCCGGGCAGAGGATACGTACCAGATCGCTGTGGCCGTCGAAGACGATACCGTACATATCGTAGGTCTCGCGCTCATGCCAGTTCGCCACCTTCCACACCCCCTCCACCGTCGGCACGTGCGGGTCTTCCCTGCCAACCTCCGTCTTGATCACAATTGAGTGCTTGTGTGGCGTGGAGAACAGATGGTAGACGACGGTGAGATGGTCGGGGTAGTCGACGCCGCTCAGACAAGCCAGCGATTCGAACGCCATAGCCTCGTCCTCTCGTAGAAACGCGCAGAGGTCCCCCACCACTCCAGCATCCACCCGGATGTAGGCGTCCACCGCCGCGTCGTCGGTAAGGTCGATGACCTTGTCGCCGAACTTCGCTTTGAGCGTATCGAAGATTTCCTGAGCTGTCTTAGCCATCGGCCCCATCACCAGATTGATGTTCGCTGTTTGTTGCTGATTCTGACCACTTTCTCTTAGGCTATCCGCGCTATCGACTGATGCCGAATCTTCTCCTGCAGCTTGATCACACCTTCCAGGAGCGATTCCGGACGGGGCGGGCAGCCCGGGATGTAGACATCTACGGGGATAATTCGGTCAACCCCCTTCAGCACGTGGTAGCCGTGCTGCCAGTAAGGCCCACCAGAGGTTGCACAGCATCCCATCGAAATCACATACCTCGGCTCGGGCATCTGGTCGTAAAGCTTCTTAACCCGACTGGCCATCTTCATCGTTACGGTGCCGGCCACTATCATCAGGTCAGACTGCCTCGGCGACGCCCGGGGGATCATCCCAATCCGATCCCAATCGTAGCGGGATGCGCCGGTGGCCATCATTTCGATCGCGCAGCAGGCCAGCCCGAAGGTCATCGGCCATAGAGATGAGAGCCGCGCCCAGTTTACGAAATAGTCGACCGAAGTAACGATGACATTGTCGTTGAATTTCCCTTCCACAACGCCCATACGGAAACATACCTCCTGAAGGGCCAGTCACCCTGAAGCGAGTGAGTGGTAGAGCAAGGAAGATCGAACAGAAGAAACGTTGGAGGAACAGACCGCTAAGAGCACACGGAGGGGACGTGTCAGGCGGCCCGGCTACCGACCGCAGCAGTCCTTGACTCAATCGAGTTCGGCATCTGGGGGCGTATCCATTCCAAAGCGCCCTTGCGCCAGGCGTAGGCAAGGCCCAGAAGCAGAACCGCCAGGAATATGGAGACCACCCCAAACCCATACCAGCCGAAATCCATGGCCACGACCGCCCAGGGATAGAGCAGCACCACCTCGACATCGAAAATGATGAAATCCAGGGCGATAACATAGAATCGGATATTGAACTGGATCCAGGAGCCCCCAACCGGCTCTTCGCCGCATTCGTAAGGGCTCATCTTCTCGGGATTGGGTTCGTTCGGCCGTATCAGACTACCAAGGAACAGATTGAAGGCGACAAAAAACGCGCCTATCCCAAAGAAAATAAGAACGTTACCATAATTTGCGAGCACTGGCCGATTGCCTCGGAAAGAACCACCCGCCGTTTCGGGGCAGACCGTAAGGCCCTGATTGGACGAGAAAGGTCGGGAATTTCCAGCCTGTATACCGCGAAAAGAGGGGCCTGACACCGGCTGCAAGTGAAGCCCCTCAAAGCCGGACTATAATAGATAATGGTTTGGAGAGCGTCAAGAAAAAAGGCTTGAGAACGGGCCGCAAAGTACGCCCACCCCGCAGGTTTATTACGCCACCTCCTGTGCCCAGGGGCCGCCCCTCTTCCTTACCGCCTCCCTCAACCGACCTACCTGAATCGGGATGAAAACGAAATCTTGACGAATTCGTCAACTTTAATCTTGACGAAAGTATACAGATTGGGTATCATTGCCACACCTAATCGTTTACATAGAATAACAAGTAGGCCAAATAATCATCAACCTGGATTTTCGCCTGTCTTTTCAACCGGCAGTCGAAAGAGCCAGGGCGGGCGCGTATAAGCGCCCATCGTCTCAACGGTTCGGAGACTGAAAGGAACATGCTGGATGAGCAGCGAAACCGAAGAACTTGAGCGCCTGGCAACACGAGAGTACAAGTACGGATTCGTCACCGACATCGAACAGGACGCGGCCCCGCCGGGAATCAATGAAGACATCGTGCGCTTCATCTCGGCGAAAAAGAATGAGCCCGAGTGGTTGCTGGAATGGCGGCTGAAAGCTTTCCGGAACTGGAAAAAGATGGACGATCCCACCAGGCGTCCGGCGCCCCAACGGTGGGCTCGTGTGGACTACCCCGAGATCAACTACGACGAGGTCGTCTGCTACTCCGCTCCCAAGAAAGGCGGAGGCCTTGCCAGCCTGGACGAGGTGGATCCGGAACTCCTGAAAACCTACGAAAAACTGGGGATCCCGCTCGAAGAACAGAAGATGCTGGCGGGCGTCAACGTCGCCGTCGACGCCGTTTTCGACAGCGTATCCGTGGCCACCACATTCAAGCAGAAGCTTGCGGACGACGGCGTCATTTTCGGGTCGTTCTCCGAAGCCGTTCAGGAGCACCCGGAGCTGGTCCGAAAATATCTGGGAACCGTCGTCCCCTACAACGACAACTTCTTCGCCGCTCTGAACTCCGCCGTCTTCAGCGATGGCTCCTTCTGCTATATCCCCAAGGGCGTTCGCTGCCCCATGGAGCTCTCCACCTACTTCCGAATCAACGCCATGAACACCGGGCAGTTCGAGCGGACCCTCATCGTCGCCGATGAAGGCAGCTCCGTCAGCTACCTGGAAGGGTGCACGGCCCCGCAGCGCGATGAGAACCAGCTTCACGCCGCCGTCGTGGAACTCGTCGCTCTGGACAACGCTCGGATCAAGTACTCCACCATTCAGAACTGGTACCCCGGCAATGCAGATGGGGTGGGCGGCATCTACAACTTTGTCACCAAACGAGGCGCATGCCGAGGAGTGAGCTCCAAGATCTCCTGGACCCAGGTGGAAACGGGCTCAGCGATCACCTGGAAGTACCCCAGCTGCATCCTCCAGGGCGATAACTCTGTTGGTGAGTTCTATTCCGTCGCCGTCACCAGCGGTAGGCAGCAGGCCGATACCGGCACCAAGATGTGGCACATCGGCAAGAACACTTCGAGCACTGTCGTCTCGAAGGGCATCAGTGCCCAGAACGGCCAGAACACCTACCGGGGCGGCATCAAGGTTCTCAAAAACGCTTCCAATGCAAGAAACTTCACGCAGTGCGACTCCATGCTCATCGGCGACCAGTGCGGCGCCCACACATTCCCCTACATCGACGTTCGGAACAGCACGTCGCAGGTGGAGCACGAAGCCAGTACTTCGAAAATCGGGGAAGACCAGATCTTCTACTGCAACCAGCGCGGCATCTCCACTGAAGACGCCGTCTCCATGATCGTCAACGGCTTCTGCAAGGAAGTTCTGGCTGAACTGCCCATGGAATTCGCCGTAGAAGCAACCAAACTCCTGGGCATCAGTCTCGAGGGAAGTGTAGGGTAGCGGGATCTTGGTGCCCGCCTTCCCGACGTAGACGTCACCTTCTGATAACTGACAACTTTCTTTGCTCTCTCTTCACTTTCTTACGGAGCTTCATCCAATGCTCGAAGTAAAAAACCTCCATGCCAGCGTTGAGGGCACTGAGATACTCCGAGGTGTGAACCTCAAGGTCAACGCCGGCGAAATTCACGCCATTATGGGCCCTAACGGCTCGGGTAAGAGCACGTTGGCACAAGTTCTGGCCGGCCACGAAGCGTACGACGTAACCGATGGCCAGGTCCTCTACGAAGGCGAAGACCTCCTTGAACTGAAAGCCGAAGAGCGGGCCCAGGCCGGGCTCTTTCTGGCCTTTCAGTACCCCGTTGAAATCCCCGGGGTCAACAGCTCATACTTCCTCCGGACCGCTCTGAACTCCATCCGCAAAGCCCGCGGCCAGGAGGAGTTGGACGCCATGGATTTCCTCGCCCAGGCGAAGGAGAAAATGAAGCTTGTCGAGATGGACGCAAGCTTCATCAATCGCTCCGTCAACGAAGGGTTCTCCGGAGGCGAGAAGAAGCGTCACGAGATCTACCAGATGGCGGTGCTGGAACCACGGTTGGCCATTATGGATGAAACCGACTCCGGCCTGGACATCGACGCCCTCCGCATCGTGTCCAACGGTGTCAACGCGCTTCGATCCAGCGACAACGCCACGATCGTAGTCACCCACTACCAGCGGCTCCTCAACTACATCGTTCCCGACTTCGTCCACGTACTGCTCAAGGGCCGCATCGTCAAGTCGGGGGGCAAGGAGCTTGCGATGGAGTTGGAGGCGAAAGGCTACGACTGGATTCGTAAGGAATTCGCCGACGCTGAAGCCGTTAGCGCCTGACCGAAACCCTTAATCGCCAGAACATCACTGCGACCTTTACCTGAACGAAACGAGAGCACCGAATCCAATGTCTCAAGCCGACGATATGAAGCAGCTCTACCTTGCCTCCTACGAAGGATTCGCCAAATCGCTCAACGGCCAGTCCAGCGCCCCCATCCACGGCGTTCGCAAGCACGCCATCGACCGGTTTTCCACCCTCGGCTTCCCTACCATTCGCCAGGAGGCCTGGATTCATACGAATCCCGACTCTCTGGCAGGCACGGCCTTTACTCCGGCGCCAGAGGGCACTGCGGGTGTAACTCAGGCAGACGTGGATCCGATTTCACTCGGCCTCGAACACCGGTTCGTCTTCGTCAACGGTCGGTTTGCTCCTGAACTGTCGAACACGGGAACCCTCCCAAAAGGCATGCGAGCCTCGAACCTGGCAAGTGCTCTGGACGCAGACGACGAGATTGTCACCAGCCATCTGACGAAACACGCCGGCTACGAAGACCACGCGTTCCGTGCTCTGAACACGGCCTTTCTTCGCGACGGCGCCTTCGTCCACATCGACAGGGATGTTGTTGTCGAAGCGCCCATCCATTTCGTCCACATCTCCAGCGCGGGCGCAGAACCCACGGTGTCACACCCCCGCAGTCTGGTGGTGGCCGAGCGAAACAGCAGCGCCGTCATCATTGAAACGTATACGGGCGCCGGAGACAACGCCTACTTCACCAACGCCGTCACTGAGATCGTCGCTGGTGAGAATGCCATCCTCAAGCACTACAAGCGCCAGTTGGAGAATGAGAACGCCTTCCACGTATCCACCGTACAGACCCGGATGGATCGGAACGCCAACTGCGCCGCCTATTCCTTCGATCTGGGCGGGCGCGTTGTCCGAAACGAAACCAACGCCCTCCTCGATGGCGAAGGGTGCGAGGCAACCGTCAACGGATTCTACCTGTTGCACAACGATCAGCATGTAGACAATCACACGCTCATCGAGCACGCCAAGCCCAACTGCAGCAGCCATGAGCTCTACAAGGGCGTTCTGGCAAGCAAATCTCAGGGCATCTTCCGCGGCAAAATCCTGGTGCATCAGATCGCCCAGAAGACCGACGCCTACCAGCAGAATCAGAACCTGCTGCTCAGCGATCAGGCAGAGGCCAACTCCAAGCCCCAGCTTGAAATCTACGCCGACGACGTCAAGTGTTCGCACGGCGCCACCATTGGCCAGCTGGACGAAACGGCGATGTTCTACATGAAGTCCCGAGGGATCTCCCCGGAGCACGCCAGACAACTGCTGATCCAGGCCTTCGGCGGCGATGTCATCGACCGAGTGGTCGTGGAGTCCCTGCGAGAAGACCTCCACAACCGATCCATCCAGAAGCTCTCTCTGCAGCGAAAGGTTTAGGTCTGATGAGCGCTCCATCCCCCATACGGGTTCTTGAAGACGACCTCTCCTGTCCACTGGTCGACAGAGCCGGTCCCTTCAACCCGTACCGGGTCCGACTGGACTTCCCCGTCCTGGCAAAACCGGTTCACGAGCAGCGGCTGGTCTACCTGGACAACGCGGCAACAACCCAGAAGCCCCAGGCTGTCATAGATGCTCTGAATGACTATTACACAACGGAAAATGCCAACGTTCACCGAGGCGTCCACCATCTCAGCCAGGTGGCCACCGACTCCTACGAAGGCGGGCGCACCAAGATCCGTAACTTTATCAACGCCCGCTACGATCGCGAGATCGTCTTCGTCAAGGGCACCACCGATGGCATCAATCTGGTCGCGCAGACGTTCGGCCGGCAGCGTGTGGGCGAAGGCGACGAAATCATCATCTCTGAAATGGAGCATCACTCCAACATCGTCCCCTGGCAGATGCTCTGTCAGGAAAAAGGGGCTCATCTTCGCGTCATCCCCATCGACGACGACGGCGAACTGATCCTGGAGGAGTATGAGAAGCTTCTGAACCCCAGGACGAAGCTGGTTGCAATTGCCCACGTCTCCAATGCCCTGGGAACGGTGAATCCCGTTGAAGAGATCATCGCACAAGCTCATGAAAAGGGCGTGCCGGTTCTTGTCGACGGCGCCCAGGCCGTACCGCACTTCAAGGTCGATGTGCAGGCGCTCGGCTGCGATTTCTACACCTTCTCCGGCCACAAACTGTATGCACCCACCGGAACCGGCGCCCTCTACGGACGCCTCGATCTCCTGGAAGAGATGCCGCCTTACCAGGGCGGAGGCAGCATGATCCGGTCGGTAGATCTTACCTCCTCTACCTACGCCGACCCGCCCACCCGGTTCGAGGCCGGTACGCCTCACATTGCCGGGGTCATCGGCCTGGGCGCCGCCATCGACTACCTTGCCCGCATCGGACTGGATCACGCGGCCAGGTATGAAGACCGGCTCCTCGACTATGCCGGCGAGGCGCTTCAGGAGATCCCGGGACTTCGGATGATCGGTACTGCCAAACGGAAGGTCAGTGTCCTGTCGTTCATTATGGAAGATGTACACCCCCACGACATCGGCACGATCCTGGACCAGCAGGGCGTTGCCGTTCGCGCTGGGCATCACTGTGCGCAGCCGGTGATGAAGCGCTTCGGCATCCCGGCCACCACCCGAGCATCAACGGCACTCTACAATACACGCGAAGACATCGACGCCCTGATCAAAGCGCTTCATAAAGTCAGAGACGTCTTCAACTAGAAAGGAATGTGAGAATGGTGCGGGATCGGGCCCCTGCCCTCTGCCCCTTGCCCTCTCACCGCCTTCATGTCCGAACTGCGAGAGCTCTACCAGCAGGTCATTCTTGATCACAACAAGAGCCCCCGGAATTTCCGGAAGATTGAAGATGCCACGGCCGACACCGAGGGCTTCAACCCTCTCTGTGGGGATCACATCCATCTCTACCTGTCGATGGATGGGGATCGTATCGACGACGTCGCCTTCGAGGGTTCGGGCTGTGCGATCTCAAAAGCCTCGGCATCCCTCATGACGTCGCTCTTGAAGGGCAAGACCACCGAAGAAGCCGACACCCTGTTTGACCAGTTCCACGGCCTCCTCACCACGGACGTCGATCCCGATCTGGAGAGCCTGGGGAAGCTGGCAGTATTCGCCGGCGTTCGGGAGTTCCCCACGCGCGTGAAGTGCGCCACCCTGGCCTGGCACACACTCAAGGCCGCACTGGCCGGCCAAGACAACCCGGTAACAACCGAATAGGACCCAGCGGAGGACGCGTGCTTAATCGACTGCTCGGAAAACTCTACGGTAAGAAATCACAGGACACACCCAAGTCGCCTCCGGCGGAAGCGGAAACGACTGCACCATCCGCTTCGGCCGAAGGAGATGCTCCGGTTGAAATCGATGGCCTCATTCAGCCTTCCGTCGGCACAGATGTGCCCACCGCAGGAGCGGCCACTGAGCCGCCAACACCGCCGTCCAGGGCAACAGGAGCGCCTGCTTCGGAAACGTCTCCTGCTGGCGCAGAAGAACAGCCAAGGGAGGAAGGCGAAGGCAGTATAGACACCGCCGCTCTGGAGGCCCAAATCGCGGAAGCGATAAAAACCATCTATGACCCTGAGATCCCGGTTAACATCTACGAATTGGGCCTGATCTACTCCATCAAGGTGGAGCCCAGCGGAATGGCCCGTGTGGTGATGACCCTTACGGCGCCCAACTGTCCCGCGGCGGGAATACTGCCAGGACAGGTCGAAAGCCAGGCCCGCAGCGTAGACGGTGTGTACGACGTAGACCTGGACCTTACCTTCGAGCCTCCCTGGACGATCGAACGGATGTCAGACGCGGCAAAGCTCGAACTCGGAATGCTTTAGCCCGGCATGTCTTTACACTTTTCACTTTTCTCTCTTGTTGCCACCTATGAAGCTTAGCACACAGGAAGAGTACGGCCTCCGATGCCTCCTCCAGATCGGCCGCAAGGCGCGGGTGGATGGCGAAGGCCTCACCATCGCCGAAATCAGCCAGGCCGAAGGACTCTCTACAGCCAACGTCGCCAAGGTCATGCGTACGCTCCGAATGGGGGGCATCGTAGAAAGTTCTCGCGGGCAGTCGGGCGGATACAGCTTGGCCCGACCCGCCGAAGAGATCAACGTCGGCGAGGTTGTTGCCGTTCTGGGCGGGCGATTCTTCGGCCCCAATTTCTGCGAGGATCACTCCGGTATAGAAGACCTCTGCACCCATACCGTAGACTGCAGTGTCCGGTCGTTGTGGTCTACCGTCCAGGCCGTCGTCGATCAGATGCTGGGGCGTATCAGCCTGAAAGACATGATGGGTGAAGAGAACGCGATGCGGTCCCGGGCTGAAGGCATCGCAGACGAGATTCTCCAGGTTGCACCCAGTTGAATCGGCATTAACAAACGAAAAATACCCGAACACTCACCCGGCACCCTCCAAACAGGATCCTGTCCAGGCCTGAACAAGCCCTTGCCGAACATCGGCGAGACCACAGGGAGAACCATGGCATGGTAAACGTCACCGATATCGCCAAACTGGAAATCGCAAAACTGATCGAAAAGCAGAAGACCGAAATCGTCGGCGTCCGGGTAAAGGCGGAGCCTATGTCTCCTCTTCGGGCCAACTTCCGCCTCGCATTTGTTCAGGCAGACCAGGTTACCGAATCCGACAAGGTGCTCGATTTCGACGGGTTCAACGTCTACGTGGACGAAGCGAGCGAGCCATTCGCTCAGGACATCACCCTCGACTTCGTCGACGGGCTGATGGGCCGAGGGTTCAAAATCGACAATCCGAACAAGATCCCTCCTCACCTGAAGGGTACCATCGCCGAAAAGATCCAGACCGTCATCGACGATCAGATCAACCCAAGTATCGCCGCGCATGGCGGACACGTCTCCCTCGTCGACATCAAGGAAGACACCGTATACCTGCAGTTCGGCGGGGGCTGCCAGGGCTGCGGAATGGTCGACGTCACCCTCAAGCAGGGCGTTGAAGTCCTCCTCAAGGAACACGTGCCTGAAGTCAGAGAAGTTCGGGACATCACCGACCATGAGTCAGGCGAGAACCCTTACTACGAGTCGAAGGAGCAGTAGACGACGCAGGTAGCGTAAAAAGGGCCCGGCCACGCTTCGGTGACTGGGCCCTTCTTCGATTCTTAATGCGCGTTTGGCACTGAACGCGGGGTCGTCGTCTATTCTGCCTCCTCCTCAGCCGTTTTCTTCTGCTCGCGCTTGTCGATCAGGTCTTTCAGCTTTCGCAGTACATCGGGGGCGTATTCCAACAGCTTGCCCAGTGAGAGTTCCTTCTCCTTCATCGGCACCAGCTGCGCCTTGCCGTCTTTAATGATGATGAAGCCCATAGGCTCCACAGAGGCGCCCCCCCCGGTTCCCTGCCCCCCCTGCGCCTTCCGATCGCTCCCGCCGCCCGCACCGAATCCGAACGAGATTTTCGAAATCGGGACAATGGTCGTTTCGCCGACCACAACCGGTTCGCCAACCACTGTTTCGGTCTTCACGATATGGCGGAATTCCTGCATCATCGTACGAATGAGATCTTCAACCGACATCTGTTCGACCTCCGTCAGGCAGACGCTCGCATCCGCCGTGACCGTCTTGTTTCCGAAAACCAGAGTGTTGCCGCCGTCGGAATCACGCAGGCGACGGCCCACGCAATTAGAGGGGGCCAGAGATAAACGTCCACGTCGGCATCGCCATCCAGCCGCGACCGGGTAAAATCGGGAGTAAGGGTTAGCGCCGTCCGGCGACCCAGCATAGGTCGAATGGCTTCTATGAAGCCAGCGGCCTTTCCGGTTACGTCGGGACTTTCGAAACCGTAGAGCAGTGACGCCTTGAGTCGGCGGACTCGAAACGCAGCCAGAACCCGCCACAAGAACCCCCAGGCTGGTGTCCGTAACCGTCGCGCCAGCGCACCCATGTGACACAGTCGACCCCACACCGACTCGTTCACAGAGTCAGTGTTCCCTTCTGACTTGAGTGCTTTCGATTTCCGTCGTTTCTTCCGACCCGAGTCTGGATCGCTGCCGGGAATGTTCAGCCTCAGGAGTTGACGGGCTCCAACCGTGATTCCGAGCGTTTCTGCTTGATCACCTCTCCGATACCGGGCACCTATGAGACCTGCCAGAATACCGCAGCCGGCGGAGAAGGAGAAGGCGCCTCCATCGGAAATGACGCCGACAACCCGAATTCGCACGGGCAGGATAAACGGCAATATGGCCAGGATCAGCACGGCTGCCCAGACGGTTTCCACTGCTTCAACTCCTTGTTTGAGAACTACTTGCGAACAATAGGGAAAGCCGGAACGGAAAGCAAGCCAAAAGGGAAAGCTGTTGAGTTTCGGGCCTTGGTTTCACTTTGGCATTGACATTTCGTAGTCTCCTGCAACATTTGATACATAATTGCAGTCTTGTTGCGACCGAATTCTAAAGGGAGGATACACATAACGTGGCTATCAATATCAGGCAGCGGATTCGGACCCTTCGAAAAGAGAAGGGATACACCGCGCAGCAGATCGCGGAACGAATGGGCATATCGCGACCCTTCTACACTCAATTGGAGGGTGGGAAGCGCAGGCTTTCGATAGAGTATCTTGAAGGCATCGCACGGGCCCTGGGTGTAACCCCCTACCAACTCTACGCCGAAGACCCGCCCCACGCTGCAGGACCCTCTGAAGGAACGCGACAGAACCCCCATCTTCAGCCCGTACGACGGGACCAACTCCGGAAAAAGCTGCAGCCGATACTCAAGGACAGCGTGGAAGACTTCCTGGACTGCTACCAGTGGTGGGTTAAGACTCCAGAAACGGACAAGCGCCAGTTCCGCGAGGACATTAAGCAATAGAGATCCATTACGCGGAAAACAGGGCCATCGCATCTCTTGCCTGATGCCTGAAGAATCAGCGAGTGACGAAGAATGGATGAATGAGCAAATCATCCTGGCGCTGGCTACGCGCGGTTGGAAAACCAACCGATCGCATGGTGCGCCGGCATGCGGATCAGCCGAGAACCCCCTTCCGCACGTAACAGGGTTGGGGGATCTTCGGGCCCACCGATGCTGCTCTGCGGCCTTGCATGGACCAATCCTGCATGGACCAATCCTGCATGGACCAATCCTGCATGGACCAATCCTGAAGACATACTTCCTCGCCTGACGATAGGTCACCCGCAACGCCAACGCTACTCGCGTTTCGCCTCAAAATCCCCACATGTTTTCCCGTTCTTTCAACTCCCAGCACAATTGATCCACCGATCCACTCAAAACACTTCGGCGGAATTCGCAGGTCGATCTGTCCTGTGGAGAATGCTGTGTGCATTCGGCCACCTCACCTGCCAGCTCCTCCTCCCACCTGCTGCACCCGATTGACATCCTCCATGGATTGTACTAGTGTTTCAGCAAGGACAGTGTAATCAAGGAGATAGGTGCAATGGGGTTCGACGCATCGGCCGTTGATCGCCGCGCCGCCGAATTGGTGGATGCCGGCAGGATTACGTCGGTCTGCCGGGATAACATCCTGGCATGGCTGGAGACGGTGAGCGATGCCTATTTCTTGATGAAAACCCTCGCACTTTTGAAATCTGAAGACGGCGACGATATCGAGGACGCTTTTCGGAAGAAGGTCGAGTTCGGAACAGGTGGAATTCGGGGGAAGATGGGACCTGGGCCCAACCGGATCAATCGCAGGACAATTGGGGAAGCCACGCAGGGACTGGCGCAGTACGTCTTGAAAGCGGGCGGCTCGAATGTGAAGGCCCGCGGTGTCGTAATCGCTCACGACACGCGGCACAACTCGGAAGCATTTGCGGAAGAAGCGGCCTGCATCGTGGCGGGCAATGGAATCACGGCCTATATCTTCAGCGGCCACCGGGCAACGCCTGAACTCTCCTTCGCAGTTCGCAAACTTGGCGCTGCCGCAGGCATCGTCATCAGCGCAAGCCACAACCCCCCTTCCGACAATGGCTTCAAGGTCTACTGGTCTGATGGCGGCCAGGTAGTTCCTCCCCACGACGGCAATATCATCGGCGAAGTCACTTCCCTCACGCGGATCCTGCGAGAAGATCGCAAAGAGGCCGAGGCGGCCGGCCGTATCCGCCTGGTCTCAAAAGACATGGACACGCACTACCAATCCAGGCTGTGTGATCTCTCCGTCGCCGAGGAGAGGGACCTGCGCATCGTCTATACCCCCCTGCATGGTGTTGGGACAACCTCAATCGCCCCGGTACTGAGCAGGATCGGATTCAAAGATGTTCGCTTGGTTGACAGACAGGCTGTGCCCGATGGTAATTTCCCCACCGTGCCAGGAGGGGTCGCGAACCCTGAAGTACCTCAGGCTCTGTCCCTGGCCATCCAGGAAGCGGCCGCGTGCAACGCCGATATCGTCCTGGCCAGCGATCCAGATGCCGACCGCCTCGGGTGCGCTCTTCCTCTTTCCGATTCCGGGTGGGCGGCAGAGCCGGAGGGCCTCTGCTTGAACGGCAACCAGATCGGCGTCGTCATCTGTCATTTCCTGCTTCAACGGATGCAGGCGGCCGGAACCTTGCCGACGCGCGGGGTTGTTGCCAAGACCATCGTCACCACCGATCTCACGTCTCTTGTAGCGCGCGCGTTCGGAGCGCGAGTCGTCGACAATCTCCTGGTCGGTTTCAAGTACATTGCCGAGGTAATCGGCAGCCTGGATGACGACGAAACATTCCTCTTCGGAACGGAGGAGTCCCACGGCTACCTTAGCGGCGATTTCATCCGTGACAAAGACGCCGCCGCCGCCGCCCTTCTGCTTGCCGAATGCGCTGCCTATCTGAAAGCCTCCGGACGCTCCATTCGTCAGTACCTGGACGAGATCTACGATGAATTCGGTTATTTCCAGGAAGTGCAGAAATCCGTCACGCGGACTGGAGCCGAAGGGAGTCGCGAGATCCAGGCGATTATGGCAGGCCTGAGAGGTTCACCCCCTAAAACCATCGGCGGCCGCCCGGTCTACGAAGTCATCGACAGGCTGAACGGTGAGGCTCGTCATGTCGAAACAGGAAATATCCGCCGCGTGGAGGGCGCCAAAGGCAATGTCCTGGCCTTCACTTTTACGCCCGAGGGACACACTCGGGTCACCGCCAGGCCGTCGGGTACGGAGCCCAAGATCAAGTACTACATTTCTGCCACGTCCGCCGACCACCCCGACTCTGCGGATCGGTCTCTGGCAGAAACGAAACGACGGGTAGATAAGCTGGCCGATACCATACTCGGCGGGATGCTTCATGCAGCCGAGGCCCACGTCTGACAGCGTCCAAACACCCGGAGATAGACTCGATGAACCTGAAGGCCAGCGAGATCATGAACGCCCCGGCCATTACGGCACATCAGGACTGTACGGTTGGGGATCTGATGAAACTGCTCGACGAGAACAGCATCACCGGTGTACCCGTAGTGGACGACGACGGAACGCTCGTCGGGGTGGTCAGTATCACTGACCTTCTGGCTTTGGGGGTGAATGACGAGGCGGAGGGTGAACTCGAATCAGATTTCCACACCTCTCCTGCCATGGACGGACTCTCACGATCGCGCGGGTTCCTGGTACCCGACAGCGACATGCTGGATCGGACGGTGCGCACCATCATGTCGCAGAACGCGATAACGGCGACGCTCGATGCGGCCGTCGGCGATCTAGCCGATACGATGGTCACGCACAATGTTCATCGGATCATTATCGTAAAGGGCGACAAACCAAAAGGGATCGTCAGCGTGAAGGACATTCTGCACGCTCTGAGGACACCGGATGGGAAGCCGGCCTAGACCGGAGCCCCAAGGAGCACCCGTGGCCAAGAAGAAACCCAAGAAAGAAGAAGAAGCCTCCGGACCCAATCTCGACCACATGGCGGACGAGATTGACAAATTCCTCGCGTCCGGAGATGAGGAACTGGCGGCTGCCGCCACGAAACCTGTGGATGCTGGAGGAGACCAGCCACCTCCCCCACAGGGGGTCGAAGAAGAGCAACTCCCACCTGAGCCCGGTGCCGATCCGGACTCGCCCGAAGAGGACGCTGAAACTGAGGCATCGGACAAACCTGCCCCCGCCCTCAAACTCGCCCTCTCCGACGATCTCATGCAAGTATCGGCAGAAACCATCCATCCTCAGACAACAGTCGAGGAGCTTCTGGAGACCCTTGCGTCCTCAGGCATCCAGCACGGTGTGGTTGAAGCCGATATCCGCAGGACGGTCCGTACTGTTCAGGATTCTGGAAAAGCCTTGAAAGATGCTGTTCTGGCAGTCGGTACACCGCCGAAGGCGCCCGAGCCAAGCCTGGTAGACTACTCGCCTCCAGAAGGCGTCGATTCATTCCCCTCCCTGGCCCCTATTCGAAAGCTGCTGCAGATTCAGAGCCCCAGGGAATTCCGCGAAGCCGCCAAGGAGATCAAGGCCGTTGCTGTTTGTTCA
>Ga0114996_10005060_pt1 | contig 15598 bp, 10 predicted proteins | sample ArcticOcean_MG_C_4_FD_87039 | JGI IMG/M metagenome (GOLD analysis project Ga0114996, IMG submission 87039) | Marine microbial communities from western Arctic Ocean - ArcticOcean_MG_CB4_134 | ecosystem: Environmental > Aquatic > Marine > Oceanic | place: Arctic Ocean: Canada Basin | collected...
ATCTTGATTTATGCAATCCCCTTCTCCACAACCTCCAACCTGTATAACAACAGAAAGCTCTACCCCATCTGGGCAATTTGAATCCGAATATTGAACAAAAACTTCGTAGACGCCATCTGAATCATAAACATTATATGACCAAAAATCAGTCCCTGTTTGTACCGTGCCATCTCCAAAATCCCATGTAACTTCAATCCAAGTCGGAGGGCCAGCTTTAAGATTAGGCCATATTGTATCTACTTCAAAAGCCCAACTACAAAAATCCCATTTAGGATAAATGACATTTATGTTATTTGGACAAAATTCATCTTCACCGCAATCTGGAATTTCAATGACACTAGACCAATTGTTAGGGCTTTCGCAGTATATATACTCACATTCACTTAAAAAAACCTCTGACCCTACATTGTAAAATGTTCCATCTTCGTAAATACATCCTTGATTTTCACATTCGCCCTCTACCCATGAAGTAACTCCTCCGAAGTAGTATGCGTAACACTCGTTCGAATATGTCACATTGTTACAACCACAAACTGGTTCGTACTGTTGAGTACAAAGCATATCGTTATCTATTTGGTCTTGATCAACGCAATCCACCTCGCCAGAACACCCCTCTACTGAAATAACAGTTGTCAAGACAACTCCTTCACAAGATAAATCAGAGTAATAAGCAGTAACGACATACTCTCCATCCGCAGCATAATGGTGATCTGCAATATACCCGGATACTTCACTGGAGGCATCACCGAAATTCCATGTCACTTCAGCGCCATCACCTGATCCTTCTACTTCGAATATCCAATTACACGGACCAGTTGATTGATTCATCGATCCTAGTGTCTCAGGGCAATCACCTCCGCCAATTAAATCATTCAAATCCACAGTCTCACAAATCTCTACTCCCTCAGGACATTCATCTGATACAAATGAAACACACACTACGACGGGACCATTTACAAATAAACCAAAAGAAAGTTCGATAACGTCACTGCCGTTATTCATCATATCGCCGTTGATACTCCAATTCAGTGTCGCTCCCTCAGGGAAGTCAACAGAACCAACAGTTACATATTCAAAATAAGCTTCAAAAACGAGATCTACAACACAGTCGATTTGGGCATTTGAAGCTAGTGGGGCTATTAGTAACGTTAGAAAGGCAAAGAATAAATTTTTCATATCAGAATCAATAAAATTTCATATTTTCAATCTAAGAAAGCAATTTAAGACAACTACATGTCAGAATGTTTCACCCAGATGCTATTTAACAAACCTAGGATCTGTATCCATCACCTCGCTACAATTTTTACATGTGCGGAGATCTTTTGAGCCATAAAACTCAATAAATCGAGGTTGAAAATCTTTCTCTATGTTCGTGAGTTTGAAATATGTTTCGTGGAGAATTGTATTACAGCCATTACAAAACCACATAAGTCCGTCTTTGTGTCCAGCTTCACGCTTTCTCTCAATTACAAGACCGATAGAGTTCTCAGATCTGACTGGACTGTGGGGGATTTTTGCGGGAAGAAGAAACATATCACCTTTTGAAAGGGGTACATTAACGGCTTTGCCGTTTTCCTGAATCTTCACGCAGATATCTCCTTCTAGCTGATAAAAAAGCTCCTCCGTTTCGTTATAATGATAATCCTGGCGAGCGTTAGGCCCGGCGACGATCATCACGATATAATCACCGCTATCTACATACAGATTCTTATTCCCTACGGGCGGTTTCAGCAGTTCGCGATTCTCCTCAATCCACTTCGCCAGGTTGAAAGGTTTCCTAATAGCCATAATTTCTTTGTTTAAAATTCTAAGCCCAAATTACGACTTTCCTCCCATCAATTTCCAACCCCTTGGAACACTCACTAACCAAACCCCTGTGAATATCGCTACAGCACAGACTCCCGTCATTAAATTAATATCCTTGTGATATTCGCTTACTCCTAAAAGAGCTAAAACCCCCACTAAAACGAGTACGAGAAGGGGTTGTAAGTAAATATAGATGCTTACAACAACGGGAGCGACCCGTTTTAAAGCGATAATATTTAAAAGGTAGGCTAAGAAAGTCGTGCCTAAAATCACATATGAGATGGAGCGAATGTGTGACGGTGTTAATTCGCTCCACATAATTTGTGTTGCTTGGTTCCAACCTACAGGGATCACGAAAACGGTTCCTATGATAAATACCCAAGTGATTACAGTAAGGGGTCTGTATTTCTGCATAAGCGGCTTCACCACCACGAGATAAACTCCATACGACAATGCGTTTATTAGAATTAACGTGTCTCCCAGCATGCTAGACCCTGAGAGGCTGTCTGAGCCAGTGTTTTCGGCTGAGTACACAAGCAACATAGCAGCTCCTACACCACCTAAAAAAATTCCGATTAGTTTTCTTTTTGTGATGATGGACCCTAAAAGGACAGAGCTTACTAGCAGAACGAAAATGGGGTTTATCGTCATTATTAGTGACGCGTTAATGGGGCTCGTGAGGGAGAGCCCGTTAAAAAAACAAAGTTGGTTGATCGCAACTCCGCTAAGACCACTTGCGATAAATCTCCACCAATCCTGTCTGTCTATTTTTTCGAAAATTCTATGATCTCGATTGAAAAATCCAGTCAAAGCCATCGTTAAAAGGAACATCGCAGAGCCGCCCACAACTCTTAGAACGATAAACCCTGAGGGCCCTACTACATCAGGCATAAGGCCTTTCGCTACCACATAATTTCCTGCATAGATGGCTCCCACAATAAATAGAGCCAGGTGAGCCGCAATGGGATTATTTCTATCCAAGACGTTCTCTTGCTTTCTCTACTTCAGTCTTGCGAGATCCGACAGTGACCAAATCATCAAATAAAAAAACTGGTCTTTTTAAAAAGGTGTATTCTCCTAAGATGAGAGTGCGATAATCTTGCTCTGATAGGTTCTTTTCAGCGAGTCCCAGGCTTCTAAATTTCATTGCACGCCTTGAAAAAAGGGCTTCGTACGAACCCGCAAGGTTTTTCATAGCGTCAAGATCAACAGAAGAAATCCCGCTTTCTTTGATATTTACTATCTCGCAACCTTTTAATTCGGGGGTTATATCGTCAAAAATGCGTTGGCATGTTTTACAGGTCGGGAGAGTAAATGCTTTTTTCATAAAAGATTAATTAAACTTTTTCAGAAACCAAATCCATTTGACTAATCAAATTTCCAACCCCTTTTTGCCAATTATCTTCGTTGTCAATGACGATATCGCATTTCTCCTTCCAAGGCTGGATAAACTCGATATCCGAAGGTCTTACGTGATTATCCCACTGGTATTGAACCTCCCTATTATTATAACCACGGATAGTGAGATCTCTATATTTTCTTCGTTTTAACCTTGTTTCAACTGAAGCTGAGATAAAGACTTTAATGTCTATCATTTGCCTAACTCTCTCATCCTGAAGAGCGAAAAGACCTTCAACAATAAGCCAAGGACTTGGGGTTTTTATTACACATTCAGATTTCATCATATCTCTGTTAAAAGTATATGTGTCGATCTCTAAAGTTTCTCCTCTTTGTAAAGCGTAAATATCCCTAACTAGATCATCATAGATAATCGCCTCGGGCAAATCAAAATTAGTCTCGCCTTTATCATCAACCGGGATTTCCGTTATAGGATGGTAATAATCATCTAAAGAAAGAATTGTAATGTCGTCGCCGAAGTGATCTCTAATTCCATTTAGAATTGTAGATTTTCCTGATCCACTGCCTCCAGTTAATGCGACGATATTCATGCCTTAAATAAAGTTAGGAGAGTAAAATGTCTGCGAAAGATCTATCGTTAGCGAGGCGGGGTGATTTGTGTTGGCCTCCCAACTTGCCTTTAGATTTCATCGCTTTAATAAAACTCCCAGATTTTAAGGCAGTCACCTTTGCAGGTGCAAGGACTCCATCCTTCTGCAAATCGTTGTAGTAAGTGTTGCGGTCGCACAAAGCTTGGTTAAGATCTTTAGCAAATTTTTTAATGTCCTTTGGTTTAGACTCAAACTCTATTAACCACTCGTGATATGGCTTTCCTTTCTTAGGCTTAACTTCAGGAGCGAGATGCATATCCGAAACCACACCTCCATTGGCTTCCACTGCCTGGGCAAGCGCTGCCTCTACTTCTTCTGCAATCACATGCTCCCCGAAGGCGCTCGTGAAATGCTTCGTCCTCCCAGTAACGAGAATTCTATGAGGCTCGAGAGAAACAAACTTTATGGTATCTCCTATATCGTATGAGAATAACCCTGCATTGGTAGTTATGATAACTGCATATTGTACGCCCAATTCAACTTGTTCTATAGTTAATCTAGGTCGGGAAGTTTTGTATTTATCCATGGGGATAAACTCAAAGAAAATACCGTCAGCGATATTGAGCAACATACCCTCAACATCTGGCTTGTCCTGGAAAGCAATGAACCCCTCCGAAGTAGGGTAAATCTCAACACGAGCGATATCAAAACCGATTAGTTGTTTAAATTTCTCAGCATAAGGTGTGAAAGACACTCCTCCATGAACAAATAGGCTCAAGTTCGGGAATACCTCCTCCACAGTTTTTTTACCGGTGAACTTGAGGAGTTTTTCGAAATACATCTGAACCCAAGTAGGAATACCGCTAACTAAGCGTAAGTCTTGATCTGCAGTTTCCTTAACGATTGCATCCAGCTTTTCTTCCCAATCCTCAATGCAGTTTGTTTCCATAGAAGGAAGACGGTTGCGAAGTAAATATTTAGGCACGTGATGTGCGACTATTCCCGAAAGGCGACCTAAGTCAGATCCTCCTTCAGTTTTATCTAGCTCTGGACTACCCTGAATGAAAATCATCTTACCGCTCACAAAACTCGCATCTCCAGAACCTACAATCCTAGCAAGAAGTGCGTTCCTAGCGGCATTAATGTGGTTCGCAAGGCTAGCCTCAGTAATGGGTATATACTTCGTTCCTGAGGTGGTTCCGCTTGTTTTACAAAAGTATAGAGGCAATCCAGGCCAAACAACATTTTTCTCCCCCGCAACGGCTCTCTCTAGATACGATTTTATTCCTTCGTAGTCATTAACTGGCACCGCTCTTTGGTATGCCTCAATAGACATCCCATCTCTCAATCCATGATCTTTTCCAAACGATGTCCCCTCTGCCGTCTTAACAATTTCATTCAATTGTTTTAACTGCGCATTAGCTGGTTGAGCCGACTTAGTTCGTAACTCTACCATAGCTGCTCTAGCGAACGGTTTACTTAATGAAGCTTTCAATCCCATAATGCGAAAGTACTGAAGAATAAAACAACTCGTAAAAAAGAAGAGGCAACCTATATAGGAAGCCTCTTCAAGTGCTAGTATTTACTAGGCTTTACGCTTATTCTTTGCTTAGCGTATAACCATCTTTTTAGTGATAGAAACACCGTCAGCAATGAGTGTGTATGTGTATAATCCGCTAGAAAGTGCGCTTACATCGTAAGTAACAGAGTGTGCACCTGCTCCTAAAGTACCCTTTTCAAGGCGAGTAATAACACGTCCACTAAGGTCACGAATCTCAAACTGAACTGATCGGCTCTGGCTGAGGTCGAAGTTGAAGGTCGTAACGTTAGAAGCTGGGTTAGGAATATTTTGGTTTAAATTAATTCCATTAAGGTTAGCAATTTCATCCACCCCTACTCGCTCACTTAAAATGAGGCGAACTGCAGGAGAATATGTTTGAGATGTAAACCAAACAAAGGTTCCATCACCAGCTTGGTTGTACTCTCCAGTGCTGTTATCTGTATCGCTATCAAGTTGAGCGCTGACGGTTAAACCACCGTCACTTTCGTATTCTGCAATTACAGCTGCGAAATAAACCGCATCAGCTTCAAGATCGATAGGATCTTCAAATGCAAGATAGTACGGTCCTGCATTAGACCACGCTGGGTCGTATGTCCAGAAAGCGCTCTCGAAAGGACTGTCAGTAATTCCAACTGTATTGTCGTAGAAATATAGACGTGTCTCAAATTCTAACTCTCCTTCATCACCATCTATGTTAAGACCACAGCTCGCACCGAAATCAACTGTGATACCGTAAGCAGTAGATCCACCATTTACCATGTGGTAAAAAGCTCCCTGACCTGAAGGGTCGTAAAGACCATCAATATCAGACTCCCTTGGGAACATCTCTCCGTCTAATACAGCCTCGTCATCGTGACCATACACATCATCTGTGTAAACCATCAACTTAGACATTGTGTTATCTTCAGGAGTAGCATCTGTACTGCTTCCGGAAGTTAAAGTAGAACGAAGGATATAGTTTCCTGTTGCAGATGGCTCCCATCCAGTAGCAATGTAGATTGTGTCCTGTGAATTTGCAGGGCAGTTAAGACCGTTTGCAAAAGAATATACCGTTGGTAGAGTCTCACTAACAGAAGCAAGAACATCTCCCTCTTCAGAAAGAACTTCTACAAGAACTTCAACATTTTCTTGGTTTTCAGTTCCGTTGTTGCGGTAAAGAACTCCTGCAAGAACTCCACCGTCTCCAGCGGCAATCTTCTGCTCCATTGGTGTCACTCTGTATTCCCAAACATTCCAGATATCTCCGTTTGTAAGTTGAACCATTGCAAGGTCATCAGCGTTTTCGTTTGAACTTACAACTACGTCATCAATACCCCAGTAGTAGTGGCTGTATGCAGTTCCTACTTCAGGAGCCTGCATATATGAGAAGCGAAACTGAACAGAATCACTGTAAGCAGCAACACAGCTAATATCAAGTGTCGTGGGAAGTGGGTTCGCTGAAGCAGTATTTGCTGCTTCAATAAATGATCCGTGACCATCAAATGTAGTCCAAGTCATACCACCGTCATTTGTTACATCTACGTAGATAGGGGCGTATGGGTAGCAGCAGTAGCGGAAGTATTGGTCCCAGCTTAAGATAACTGAACCGTCATTTGTAAAGTCTATCATAGGGCTCGTTAAAGACCCGTCTGTATCTTGATATCCCTCTGAAATAGGCGTGTTATAGTAATCACAGTCAAAAACCACCCAACCGTTATCTGGAGTACCCGATTCAAGAGTCCCTATGTTAGTGGAAAACTCTCCCCCTGGGTGAGATACACCTGTTGCGTCTCCATTGTTATAGAACCCCGTGTTGTCTGGACTAACCCAAACCCACAAAGAATCGTTCCCGTTATCTGTTGCTGTCCATGCTCCGTTTCCGTTTATTCCATCAAATCCGTTAGAGAAATCTTCAGAAAAAAGAGTGTTTCCTCCTCCGCGTTGAGTTGAACGTGCTTCCTCGCCAGCAATTAACGAGTTTAAAACTTCAGCTTGAGTAGCAGATGTTATTGTGTGCTCAAATGAATGAAGAGTCTCCAGTCTTTGTGCAGAAGCAAATGCGAAAATGCAGAGTGCTCCAAGAGTTAAAGTCAAATGTTTCATGTTCTCAGAAAAGATATTTAATTAACAAATAATTTTGCGGCAAATTACGCATAAAAAAAAGGGTAGACCACAATGATCTACCCCTTTATTTAATGTATCGTTATCTTATTTCACCATTAAGCGATCAGTAGCTCGCTCTCCATCAACAGATAAAGTGTATGTGTAAACACCTGAAGCAAACTCAGAAGCGTCAATAGAAATACTATTGTAGCCTGGAGCTTGAGTTCCCATATTCACAGTGTAAACAATCTTTCCTGTAATATCTCGAACTTCAAAGTTCACGTCAGACGCACGGTCTAAACGGAACTGAATACGAGTAACTCCATTAGTTGGGTTAGGGAAGCTTGGGTACATCTGGAATCCAGTGGTGCTTACTTCCTCCTCAGAGATCGTGTTAACAGCATCTGGATTTAGATTTAGACGTACCATAGGTACTTCGTTTGTGTAATACCAGTCGTAAGCAGAACCTGAACCGAATGGCCCGTAGATAAATGCTGTTTGGTCTTGAGTGAATTTAGATTCTCCGTATTGAACGTTGGATCCTCCATAGTGCTCAAAACCAGCTCCTAACCAATCTCCAGCAGCAGCCATATATGGCTCATCAAATACGAACGTGTACCATGTTGTAACCTCACCAACTGAGTTGGTGTTTCCTTCTATAATATCAAACTCATCCGTAGATTGGAGCAACCCACCGTACTGTTCAGTAAGTGCGTTTTCGTCGAAAAGGTCGAAAAGATGAGTAATAACTGATGTCCCTGCTTCTGATCCATCCATAATAGCAACATCAATAGCGTAGACAACAACATCTTCAACGATGTCGAAAAGAGACATAACGATGTAGTCATCTGTACCGTCTCCAGGAGCAGCAGCTGTAGAAACTCCGTCATCACGTCCCCATGATTGGTCTGTAACTGAGAAAGACTGAGATGCCATATTGTTTTCTGGATTCTCATCAACTGCATCTGCAGTAAGAGTGTATTCAACTGCTACAGGACCAATAGCTGAAGGCATGTAGGCTGCAGATAAAGTGTCTGCTGTAGCATAAGCGAGCATTATTGCGGAAGAATAAGCTGTTGTTCCAGCAGTAGTAACACCAAGCGTAACGTTTGTTTGGTCTTCATAACCTACGTTATAAACCTTTGCCGCTGCGGCAAGATCAGTAGGTATTTGAGAAAGCGGCCAAGCACCGTACTCGTAATATCCTGTACGCTCAAAGTCTGTGTAGCTTAAGTAGTTATCAATACGTGTATCGTTTGCAGGAGTGTCGTAAACTTTAATATCGTCAATCTCCCAGCTGTAACCCCAAGTTCCAGACCAACGGAAACGTATGTAAACAGTCTCCTGTCCACCAGCAGCTTCAGTAATATCGAATTCTAATAAAGACGGATTATCTGATGTATCACTTGTCCCATATCCAGGGAATACTTCTTTACGAGAAGCGACAGGAGTTGTTTCTCCACCGTAATCTACCGTTCCAGACTCCTCATCCCAACTATCAATAGCTGGCCAGTTCACTCCGTCACGAGAGATTTCAATAAGACACTTCTCACTATCGTCAGAACCTCCGTTATCCCAGCAGCGGTAGCGTGTCTCTAAAGAGATACTTACATATTGGTGATCGGTACAGTTAACAGGTGTTACTGTTGAGAACCAACAGTTCTCAACCCAGTTTGCATCGTAGTTAGCATCCTGTCCGAAAAGATCTGAATCAACCATGATTAATCCGTTAGCCGATGTTGTTGAGTTCATCGCGCTAGTCGCAGAACCGTCTCCAGATCCTCCTGCCCACTGATTGTATGGTCCAGCAGGCCCATCAGTAGTACATTCAAAATTGATGTCTATTTCTTCCCAAGGAGCACCAACTTCTAGAGCTCCGTTACCAAATGACCAGTCTGCACAGTCGTCAATATTACAATCGTGTGACCAAAATACAGCTCTTGCAGCTTGCACTGGAGCTTCTGAGTTTATGCTTGACGCTTGTGCGTCTTTAGCAGCTTGCACCGGCATCTTTACCTGTGCGTTTGCAATAGTTCCTATGAACATCGCGGCAATTAAAAAGTATACTTGCTTCATATTGAGCGTTTTATGATTTATATTTATCTTTAACTTCGCAAATATAAAGCGCGAAATACTAGCAGAGGATTATTTATAGCCCCTAAACAAACACAAAATAGTATTTTATTTAGATATTTCGTCTATGTAGTCAGTTATAGGTGGACAGCTACACATTAGGTTACGGTCGCCGTATGTGTCGTTTACTCTTGCAACAGGAGCCCAAAATTTGCCTTGTCTCAACCTCTCAACTGGGAAAGCAGCTTCTTCTCTTGAGTACGAGTGTGTCCACTCAGAGGCTGTAGTTTCCTCAATTGTATGAGGTGCCATTTTTATAACATTATCCACTGCATCAACTTGTTTTAACTCTATAGATCGTATTTCTTCTCTTATGCTTAGCATAGCTTCTACAAAGCGATCTAATTCTTCAAGAGATTCACTCTCGGTGGGCTCAACCATCATCGTACCTGATACAGGCCAAGAAATTGTAGGGGCGTGAAAGCTATAATCTATGAGACGTTTTGCTATATCAATAACTTCAACCCCGCACGATTTAAAAGATCTGCAATCTATGATCATCTCGTGGGCGACAGTATTGTTAGAGCCTTGGTATAAAATATCGTAGGCTCCTTCTAGTCTAACTTTGAGATAGTTAGCGTTTAAAATAGCAATCTCTGTAGCTTGAGTTGCTCCTTTTACACCTAACATTTTAAGGTAAGCGTAGGGGACAAGTCCTATCAACGCACTTCCGAACGGAGCAGATGATACAGCGGAGATTGAATCCTCTCCACCTTGATGTATAATAGCGTGACCGGGTAAAAATTTAGTGAGGTGTTTCGCAACTCCGATAGGGCCCATTCCTGGACCTCCTCCTCCGTGCGGTATAGCAAAGGTTTTATGAAGGTTGAGGTGACACACATCCGCGCCGATATTTCCAGGGCTAGTAAGCCCCACTTGGGCATTCATATTTGCACCATCCATATATATCTGGCCTCCATTAGCGTGAACAATTTCGATAATTTCTAGAATCCTTTCCTCATACACTCCATGAGTAGAAGGGTAAGTAATCATAATAGAGCTTAATGTTTCGCTATGTTTTTCAGCTTTTTCTTGTAAGTCTTCAATATCTATGTCTCCATTTTCCATACATCCAACAACGACTATTTTTAAGCCCGCCATAGCAGCGCTTGCAGGATTCGTTCCGTGTGCACTTGAAGGAATTAAACATATATTTCTACGCTTTTCTCCTATGCTCTCATGGTAAGCTTTGATAACGAGCATCCCAGCGTATTCTCCATTAGCACCAGAGTTGGGTTGGAGGGTAACTCTGTCAAAACCTGTGATTTCAGCTAAATCTGATTCGAGATTTTGTAAAATCTCTATCATTCCACGAGCCTGTTCAGGAGGGCAGAAAGGATGAAGTTCCGCAAATTTGTACCAAGCAATAGGCAATAACTCCGTTGCAGCATTAAGCTTCATCGTACACGACCCAAGAGGAATCATTCCATGAACTAAAGAGAAATCTCTGTTCTCGAGAAGTTTGATATAACGCATCATTGCCGTTTCCGATCTGTGACTATTGAAAACTTGGTGTTCTAAATAGTCTACTTCGCGGTATAGAGTTCCGAAAAAGGCTCTGTCAACTTCTATTCCTCTAACTATTGGCACTCCGAAAGCAGAACAAAGATTCGTGAGATCCTCAATGTTAGTTCTTTCGTTGAGAGAAACTCCCACATGCTCTCCGTCGTTGAAATAACGGATATTAATCTTCAATGCATGGCATCGAGCTATTAATGAATTCACTTCGTCTTCTCCACCTCTTACTCTGATTTTAAGGGTGTCGAAATAGCATGAGTTAACGACCTCCATAGAGCTGTTAGAATTTAGAGCTGTCGCAAATGATTTTGTTGTGTTGTGAATTCGCTTTGCAATTTCTCGTAAACCTCTAGGGCCGTGGTAAACAGCGTACATCGAAGCCATTACAGCAAGTAGAGCTTGAGCGGTACAAATATTCGATGTCGCTTTGTCGCGGCGAATATGTTGCTCTCGTGTTTGTAGCGCCATTCTAAGGGCAGTGCTGCCATTTCTGTCTACGCTTACTCCAATTATGCGTCCGGGGAAGTTGCGCTTGTAGGTCTCGTCTGCCGCAAAGAAAGCTGCATGAGGCCCTCCGTAGCCCATCGGCACTCCGAAGCGCTGTGAAGATCCAACGACAACGTCTGCACCCATTTTACCCGGGCTTTTCAGCATTAGCAGCGCCATAAGATCTGTAGCCATCACAACCTTGACATCTGACGAATGAGCTTTCACTACAAGCGCTTCGAGATCTTCAGCCTCGCCATTTGCGTCGGGGTATTGAAGAAGGCAGCCGAAAACTTCGTCCGTGAACTTCCACTCGGAGCGAGGAGCTTCGATCATGGTTATCCCAAGTGAGTTTGCTCTTGTCTTCATCACATCTAAAGTCTGTGGATAGACTGCTGTATCTACAATAAAGGTGGTCGCTCCGGCTTTTACTTGCTTGCGTGGACGTGCGGAGAAGAGCATAGCCATTGCTTCTGCGGCAGCGGTTCCCTCATCGAGGAGCGAAGCATTCGCAATTTCCTTTCCTGTTAAATCACTAACTACGGTTTGGAAATTTAAGAGGGCCTCTAATCGACCTTGAGCAATCTCAGATTGATATGGAGTATAGGCTGTATACCAACCAGGGTTCTCAAGTATATTTCTCCTTATTACACTGGGAACTTCGGTAGGGTAATAGCCCATTCCTATGTAATTCCTATAAGTTACATTTTTTTCTGCGAGGTCACTTACATGCTCTAAGTATTCACTTTCTGTAAAGGACTCGCCTAGGTTAAGAGGTTCCCTCAACCTAATTGCATCTGGAACTGTTTTTTCAATTAGTTCATCTATAGAGCTAAGACCTATGGTCGAAAGCATGATCGTTAGGTCTTCGTGACGAGGACCCATATGGCGTGAGGCGAAACTTCCTAATTTCATACGAGATAAATATGAAGATTGAAACAGCAAAAATGAAAGGGCAAAGATATCTTTTATCACCTTTGCAACATGCAACTAGTGAAGATTCTTGGATACAGCCATTTAATTATTGCTGTTGGGGCAGGAGTGACCGCTTACATTAGTGTATTGTCATTAGGTTTAGGAGGTGAGGTGCGCGAATCGGCAACTCTAATTGGCGCCTTTACCGGGCTCGGATATACTGTCCAAAGATTTATTAAAACACAATTTTTCCCTCATTCAGCTCCTCCTGAAAGGATAGCTTTTATGAATAAATATGGGGTAGGGTTAATTGGGGGTTGGGGGGTTGCTTTAATAGTTGTTATAACGCTTGTTGCAGTTGAGTTTTCCACTTCTGCCATTGCTTTAGTGTTCTTTCTAATCATTATTAGTACAGCTTATGCAGCTATCCCACTGCGTGAAAAGGCATATTTAAAGTTGCCCCTGATAGCAAGTGTTTTTGCTTTAGCAACCGTTGTGTTCCCTGTTTTACTTGCGGGGTATGAACTATCTGATTTTACTCCAGTATTGGCGACGGTTTTGCTTGCACGGGTTTTATATATCGCAGGTATTACCATTCCTTTTGATGTCAGGGATTTAAGCATAGATTCAGTTAATATGAAAACTGTTCCCCAACAAATTGGTGAGAAGCGGGCACTTCAGCGGGGTGTGATTTTAGTTGTAGGGTCTGGTGTTATATGGGCAGGACTTATAATAATGGAAGCTGTAAATCAAATAGTGGGTTATAGTTTACTGATTCACGCCATAATTTCTATTCCCTTTGTATCTCCCTTTTTAGCTGGACGAAATCGCAGTGAATTTTATTACAGTATAGTTCTTGATGGATTAATCTCTTTTCAATTCGTAGTTTTGCTTTTATGTTATCTACTATTCCAACAATAGCCGATTCGCGAATACTTGATGCCGCAGATCCGCTAAGCTGTTTTCGTGAGAAGTTCTTGATTCCTAAACACAAAGGAAAAGACTCAATGTACTTTACGGGGAACAGCTTGGGGTTGCAGCCTCGTTCGGCGGCAGAAGCTTTAAAAACGGAGCTAGATGATTGGGCTGAACACGGCGTTGAGGGGCATTTAAGGGCCCGCAACCCTTGGATGCACTACCACGAGCTTTTCTCAAAATCTCTCGCTTCATTAGCTGGTGCGCTTCCCTCTGAGGTGGTGGCAATGAATGCTCTAACGGTCAACCTACACCTGCTTTTAGTTAGTTTTTACAAGCCAGAAGGCACTCGTACGAAGATCATCTGTGAGGCGAAATCTTTCCCTTCTGACCGTTACGCTCTTTTAAGCCAAATCAACTTCCACAACCTCGATCCTGACGAGAACCTCATCGAACTTTCTCCCCGTGATGGCGAGCATTGTTTGAGGGTTGAGGATATAGAAAAGGCGATTTTCGATACCGGAGACAGCCTTGCAACCGTAATGATAGGAGGAGTAAACTACTATACAGGTCAGCTACACAATCTTCAAAAAATTACTTTAGCCGCACACAAAGTGGGGGCTATGTGTGGATTCGATTTGGCGCACGGCATGGGCAATGTTCCCTTCAAACTTCACAACTGGGATGTAGATTTTGCCTGCTGGTGCAGCTATAAGTATATGAATTCCGGTCCTGGGGCAGTAAGCGGAATTTTCGTTCATGAACGTCATCACAACTCCGACATACCTCGCTTTGAAGGTTGGTGGGGTCACGATAAGTCCACTAGATTTGAAATGAGCCCAAGCTACATCAGTATGGGGACAGTTGAATCTTGGCAACTTAGTAACGCTCCTGTCTTAAACATGGCTGTTCACAAAGCATCACTCGAAATTTTTGAAGATGCCGGGGGCATTCATGCTTTGAGAGAGAGGTCATTGCGTCTCACTGCTTACCTTGAGAAAACTGTTCGTGCTATCGCTTCAACCACAGGAACTAATTTAGAGATAATTACGCCTTCTAACCCTGTTGAAAGAGGATGCCAACTAAGCATTGTCGCTCACGGGCAGGGTCGTGATCTACAAGATAAATTATCTGAAGCAGGTGTTGTTGTAGATTGGCGTGAACCCGACGTGATTAGAATGGCTCCGGTGCCACTTTACAATTCGTTTGAAGACATTGCGAGGTTCGGACATATTCTAGCCAAATCATTAAGTTAAAGTTGCAGTATGGTAAAATCTAGTTTCGCCACTCAACTTCGTGGCTCCAATCTGACTTAATTTTTACTTTCGTAGACATGATTTCAGCCGGTTCTGGAGATTTCCATTGCAGTAAATCAACGCTTCCCCAAAGTCCATCACCATCCGTGTCGCCTGTCCATTTTAATTGATATGTGCCTTGTGTTAAATTTTTAAATTCAACCCCCTTGTTATCCTCAAGCCTCTGTTTTTTTACGACTTCACCATTTGAAGCGATTAATTCAAGCCAACCATTTTTCTCGATTTTTACTCTCAAATCTCCCAAGCTTTTCTTTTCGAAAACACTCCATTTAAAACTTGTAGTATCGGAGATTTGGACCCCGCCATACCCCACGACTCCACCAGGAATAACTGTTAATTCAAAAGAGTTTCCTCTTGTAAAATTTCCTTCCACAATAACCTTAAACGGGTCTAAATAATCGATATAAACAGAGTCTAAAAACATTTCTAGACTGTCTTCTGTAATCAGTTTAAATAAAGAATCTGCTACGCTTTCTAAGGGTCTGGAAAATATGAACTCTGCAATATTTGATGACACCACCTTTCCTTCTGGTCCCTTCACTTCTTTGAAAGTTTCCATCTGAATCAATTTTATTTCCTGGAAATTTAAAGTGTCGTTTCCACACCAAACAACATCGGAAGAGCTCTCGCCAGACAACACCCATAAATTTTCATTGTTATGAAAAAACTTATTTCCACTAACTTCAATCTTGTCTGACAATTCTATTGGCGCGCTTAAAAAAATATTAACGAGTCCAAGGGAATCCCTCGAGCTGTTCACAAAATACTTAACAGCTAGCTCACTAGTAGCCTGCATTCTGAGTGGCGTCTCTAAGGTCACATGTCCCTCCACAACTACAACCTCCTCAAAAACTGCCAATCCTTCTCCTGAAGTCCAAACATAATTTCTGTCATTGTCCTCGATAGCCATGATTTTA
>Ga0114996_10005065_pt1 | contig 15592 bp, 14 predicted proteins | sample ArcticOcean_MG_C_4_FD_87039 | JGI IMG/M metagenome (GOLD analysis project Ga0114996, IMG submission 87039) | Marine microbial communities from western Arctic Ocean - ArcticOcean_MG_CB4_134 | ecosystem: Environmental > Aquatic > Marine > Oceanic | place: Arctic Ocean: Canada Basin | collected...
AGCCGTTGGCGACACCCCGGCCCCGGAGCTTGCCTTCGGGGCCGGTGCCTAACGGAGCCTGGTAATGGGACGACTCTTTGAGGGCTTGGAGTTGCTCCAAGTTTCCGATGCGAGGGAAGACAGGCCCGTCGGTCCGGCGGTCGCCCTCGTGGGTGCCGTTGAGCAACCGGAACTCAATGGGGTCCATGCCGAGCTCCAGGCAAATTTCGTCAACCACCGACTCGACGGCGAATGCCGCCTGGGTCGCGCCAGGGGCGCGGTACGCCGAGGTCTTGGGCTTGTTGACGACGATGTCCCAGCCGTCGACGCGTGCGTTGGGTATGCGGTAGCAGGCGAAGGCGCACATCGCGCCGGCGCCGACCGGGGAGCCCGGGTAGGCGCCCGCCTCGTAGTGAAGGTCGGCCTCTGCCGCGGTGATCTCACCCTGGTCGTTAACCCCCATCTTGACCCTGACGCGCCCGCCAGGGGTTGGTCCGGTGGCTTCGAAGACAGACTTGCGGTCCATGACCATCTTCACGGGCCTGCCGGTCTTGCGGGAGAGAATGGCGCACAGCGGCTCAAGGTAGATGCCGATCTTGCCCCCAAAGCCGCCGCCAATCTCCAGAGGCGTAACCTTGATGTCCGTCTCGGGCACGCGCAGGATCGCCGCGAGCGAGCTGCGGACACCGAAGGCGCCCTGGGTCGAGGTCCAGACCTCGATCTTTCCATCCGGCTTCCACATGACCGTGGCGTTGTGCGGCTCGATGTAGCCCTGATGGACCATGGTCAACTCGAAGCTTCGCTCGACGATCGTGGTCGCCTTGGCGAAACCCACCGCCGTGTCGCCCGTCTCGTGACGGAAGTGGTCCGCGACGTTCGTGTTGCGCACCTCCTCGCCGAGGTCCTTGCCGACCAGGTCGCTGTGGATGATCGTGGTGCCGGCCCTCGCGTCGTCGACGGTCAGTACCGGCTTCAGCACGTCGTACTCAACCTCAATGAGCTTGAGTGCCTCAATCGCCGTGTTTTGGTCCGAAGCCGCGACGGCCGCGACGGGGTGGCCCTTGTAGACGACCTTGTCTCGGGCCATGAGCTTGTCCGACGCGTAGGTCATGTTGGTGACCTCTTCGCCGGTCTCCAGTTCGATCGCTTCGGCCTCGGGCATGTCGGCCCCGGTCATCACCGCGACCACACCGGGGGCCTTCGCGGCCTTCGAGGTGTCGAGGCGTTTGATGCGAGCATGGGCATGAGGGCTTCGAAGCACGGCCCCCCAGATCAGCCCGGGAAGCTTGAAGTCCGCACCGTAGATGGCGCGCCCCAGCACCTTGTCTAGGCCGTCGTGCCGGATAGGCCGAGTGCCGATGACCTTGAACTCCTGAGGAGGCTCCGAGGGCTTTTCGGTGGTCGTCATGGGTGCTGTCTCCTGATGAAGTGGGGCGGAACGCCCGCTATGCCTGCGCTTTTTGGACGGCGCGGATGATCTTGTCGTAGCCAGTGCAGCGACAGAGGTTCCCGGCGAGCCACAGCCGGATGCGGCCCTCGTCGGCGTTGGGTTCTCGCTCGAGCAGCGCCTTTGCCGCCACGAGGAAGCCGGGCGTGCAGATGCCGCATTGGAGTGCGGCCTCCTCCAGGAACGCCTGCTGAAGCGGGTGCAGCTGGGTGCCGTCCGGGGCCATCCCCTCGATGGTGTTGATCTGCTTGCCTTCGGCCTCGGCGCCGAGGACCAGGCAGGAGTCGACGATGCGGCCGTCCATAGACACGGTGCAGGCGCCGCAGTTGCCGTCGTTGCAGCCTTCTTTGGTGCCGGTCAGCCCGGCCACTTCACGCAACAACTCAAGCAGGCTCTGGTAGGGAGCTACCAAGAACTCGGACTGCTGTCCGTTGAGGGTCGTGTTGACGACGATCTTGCGTACGGGGTTCGCCTGGGTCATTAATGCTCCGCGCCTACGTGATCTTGCTATCGTGAGCTTAGTGTCTTTAGTTCGAATGCCCGGCGCGGTCGAGCGCTTTGGTCAGCGTGCGCTGCGCTAGGACGCGGACTAGGGTCCGCCGGAATTCGATGTCACCACGCATGTCGGAGATGGGCGTGGCCTCCTGGGCGGCGAGGGTACTCGCCGCCTCGAAGGCGCTGGCGTCGGCCTGCTTGCCGATCAGCGAACCGGCGGCTCGGTGCGCCAGAATGGGAACGGGGCCAACTGCGGCGAGGGCGATGCGCGCTGCCTGCACGGTTCCGCCTGCGTTCACCGTGATAGAACTGGCGACACCGACGACCGCGATGTCCATTTCGTTGCGAGGAATGAAACGCTCGTAGGCCGCACCGAAGCCCGACGTCGGCCGCGGCAGGTCTAGTCCAATCAGGAATTCGCCGTTGCCCAGGACCGTGAGGCCGGGGGCCGAGCTGAACTCCTCGACCGGCACCGAACGCCGCCCGTTTGGTCCGGCGATATGGGCTGTCGCCGAGTGGACGATCAACGGACAGATGCCGTCCGCGCTGGGTGAGGCGTTGCACAGATTGCCGCCGAGGCTCGCACGCGACTGAATTTGGATCCCGCCGATGAGCGACGCGGCATCGATGATGCCTGGGTAGGCCGCGGCGACCGCAGGGTCTTCGTAGATCCGATAGCAAGGAACTGAGGCCCCAAGGTAGAGCCCGTCGGGGCCGAATCTCAGTTCGGTGGTCTCCGGCACACCCTTCAGATCGACCAGCACGTCCAAGTCAAACCGACCCCCACGCGTTTGCGCCAGGATGTCCGTGCCACCGGCCATGCAACGAGCCCGCTGCCCATGCTCCGCAAGAACACCTACAACTTCGTCGACTGACCGCGCGGCGACGTACCGGAACGGATGCAAGGGGAGTACCTCCTCGGGCGAAAATGCAATCTCCGTGACTGCCAGCGCATTATCGGCAATGCCTTTGAGCCCCGCAACCGCTATGTGGGCACCCTACGTGCCCGCGGCTCAGGCCACAGGGTCGTAACCGCCGATCCCGACGTTGAGCCGGACCACTTTGCCGCTACCCGCGCCCGTGCCCGCGTCAGTCACGTAGAGGGACGTACCGCCCCAGCACAGATTGGTCACGCGATCACCGATGGGGTAGCTCGCCAACACGCGGTCAGCATCGACGTCCACCACGTCCACGCTGCCGTTGACCCACCGGGCGATCCACAGCCGTGCGTGCTCGTCGAAGCACATGCCGTCCAGGCTTGGGGTGTCGAATTGGACGGCCGTTCGCCGGTTGGTGAGCCGCCCAGTGGAGTCAATGTCGTACGCTAGGAGCCGGTCAGTGCCCGTCTCAGCTAAGTAGAGCCGGCGGCCGTCGAGGTGGACCGCCAGGCCATTAGGGAACGCGAGGCCGTCGTCCAGGCGTACTACGCCCCCTGGTGTGCCATCCGGCGCCATCGATATGCGATAGACCGCGCCAATGGGCTCTTCTTGGCTGCTGCCGGTGGGGTCGGAGAAGTAAATATTGCCAGCTTGATCGAGGCATACATCGTTGGGGCCTCGGTAGGGCTGGCCGCCGAAACTGTCGGTCAGCACTTCGAACTTACGTGTCGTTGGGTCGAACCGCGTGACACGTTTCCCCCCGAAGTCCGCGACCACCAGGCGCCCCGCCGCATCGCACTTCAGCCCGTTGGCCTGGCCGTTGGTCTCGGCCCACACTGTGGTCGCGGCGCCGAGGACGTGTCGGCCGAGGGTCCCAAGGCGGAGGTAGTTGACGAAATAGAGCGCCCCGTCGCGGCCAAATATAGGACCTTCGGCAAAGGCGATCCCGTCGACCACGGGCACAGGGTTGAGCCGCGAAGGCAGGGGCGGCGTGGGGATGGTGGCCATGCGCCGACATGATAGACGGAGCGCTTATGGGACATGGGGCTGGAGGGATTTGGCAGGGGCTCGGGGCGATAGTTGACACGTAAATCAAGCGACCGGTAGCCTCAGCGCGCCGTTGGCCGCACCTAGGCGGCCTGGTAAACAGCACTCGAACAGGAGGCCCGCGGTGACTTACCTACGTATCATTGCCTGGGACGTTCTCGGCCGGATCGCCAGGCGGCTCCTGATCGTGGCGGCGCTCTTCTTCTTCGCCAGCTGGGTTGGCATGGTGTTCTGGGGCATGGTCGCGGCTGAGATCGGCTCGCGCACCGCCTCGTACTTTGCGACGTCGCTGGGCTTGGTGGGCCTGTGGCTGGTCATTCTGCCCGTCATTGTCGTGGCGCTCAGGATCTACACGCCGCCAGAGAAAGACCTCTTCGCCTAGCCCACAGGGAACGCGGCGACCATCCCTTCCACGTCGACCGTCGCCTCCGTGCCGATCGGCAACGAAACCTGTGGTCCCATTCGGACACGCAGCACGGGCCCCTGCCGCGGCTGGAGCAGCACAACCTGGTGGTGACCGTAGAACTCGCGGTCGATGACGCGAGCCGGGTTTGCCCCAGAGCCGTCGGTGCGGACCCAGATCGCCTCCGGCCGGATGACTACCTTGGCTTTCCCGAACACGGGCTCGCGAGTTTGGAGTTTGCCCAGCGCCGTGTCCACGGTCTCGCCGCTGGCGATGCCAGCGATGATGTTCGCGTCGCCGAGGAATGCGGCCACTGCCAGTGACGCTGGCTTGTCGTAGACCTCGCCGGGCTCGCCGGTCTGCTCGACGCGGCCCGCGAGCATGACGCCGACCCGATCGGCGACCACGAAGGCCTCCTCTTGGTCATGCGTGACGAAGACGCTGGCGCAGCCGGCTTCCCGCAGAATGCGCTTGACGTCGGCCCGGACGCGGGTCCGGAGCGCCGCATCGAGGTTGGAGAACGGCTCATCCAACAGCATGACGGATGGGTTGGGCGCAAGCGCTCTGGCCAGGGCGACCCTCTGCTGCTCGCCGCCGGAGAGCGCGTACGGCATGCGGGCTCCCTCGCCTGTCAGCCCTACCATCTCCAAGACCTCGTCTGCCCGGGCCTGGTGGTCAGGGTTGTCGCGGAGCCATCGGGTGATCCACCCAGCCGGGCCATGGCCTGAGGGCCATGTGGCGAGGCCGAACGCCACGTTCTGACGGACGCTCATGTGAGGGAACAAGGCGTAGTCCTGGAACACCATGCCCGCTTGGCGTTGCTCCGCCGGGACGCTGGCATTGACACCAGCAACGACGACACCGCCAATCTCAATGGTGCCGCGGTCGGGACGCTCGAAGCCAGCGATGACGCGAAGCGAGGTTGTTTTGCCGCAGCCGCTGGGGCCCAGCAGCGCGAGGATCGAGCCTAGCGGCACCTCGAAGGATGCGCCGGCGACGGCGATGTTGCCGCCATAGCGCTTGTGGAGGTCGTGCACGCGCACCGCGACATCGGGCTGCACCGGCGTCGTGCTATCGCCCCTAGCATGATCCTGGCTCTTCGTCTCGCAGGCCATGGGCCTACGATACGGGTAGGCGTAACTTCTGACAACGTACGGACGAAGTCAGAATGACGTACGGACTGCGTCAGTTGTCAACCTCGTTCAGGAACCGGGCACGGATATCGAGATCAACGACTGCCCGTTTGAGGATGCCGAGTTCGGTTTCGTACTGGCTTGGTGACAGCGCCGCGCGCCGGGCTTCCAGGGCGTCGATGCGGTCGATCAGGGCGGGGCGAACCCCCGGTCCAACCGCAATCCGCATCAGCGAGCGCCGGCGCAGCCCCGAAATCAATAGCACTGCGAGGGCCGTGATGACGACGCTAGGCACGACATACCTCACGTACCAGGCGCCGCCACGGTCCCTGAGTCGGCTCCATAGCGTCGGTTGTGGTAGCGCGACAAGCCGCAAGTCCAGCACTTCGCCGCGTGGGACTTTCGCAACCTCCAGAAGCTGGAGCGAGCGGCCTTCGAACTGCGTCGAGCCGAGGTCGTTCAGGTCGGACGAGATGCCGATGCCGACACCCTTCGGCACCACGTAGCGAAAGGACTCGGCGCCGAATCGCATGGTGCGACTCAGGTCCAGTGAACCACCCTCGTAGGTGAGCCGGTAGATGAACTCGAACTGGTGCGAGGCCTCACGGGTCGGCGGGATGGGAATGCTGAGGGCGAACCCCCGGTCAACCTCAAGCACGTCGCCGCCGACCAGATTGGAGCGAACGTCAAGGTTAGTGGCGTTCGGTGGGAGCGCGAACCGTAGGAAGTTGAGCATGGCCGGCCCTTCGACCGTGAAGTCCGGTACCTGAGTGTAGTCACTGTCGTTGCGGATGGACGCCCGCTCCAGCACCTCGATGGTGCGGCTGTCCGCGTCGGCGCCGGTAACGATGACGGCATAGCTCTCGACGGCCAGCACGTCCGTCGAAGAGGTCGCGGCGAACACCTCGATGTCTACCGGCCGCGGCAGGTCAGACAACGCGAGGGTCGCGGAGTAGATCGCGCCCTGGTACTCAGCGCCGATGAAGTACACCCGGCTGGTGCCGACTGGCACGCCGGCGAAGGCGAACCGGCCGTCTTCGGTGGGCATGACAGTGCGTTGGTCGATTGCTACGATGCCCTCGAGGACATTCAGCGTCACCCGCACGGACGTGGGGTCGAAGGGCGCCTCTGCCGTTCCGCTTCGCACGGTGCCGACGATGGTGGCGCCCTCCTGAGCTGCGGCAGCCGAGAGGCTGTAACCGACCAGCAGCGCGGCGAGTGGCAGTGCCAGGGCGAGGCGACGAATCATGCGTCTTGGTCTCCGGCCCCTCGCTTATGGAGTTCGTCCTCGAGGGTGTCCTCGATCTCGGCGAGGGTGTCCTGCATGCGGTTCTGCTGGCGGATCAGATTGGCTGCGTGCAGGCGAAGCTCGTCCAACCGGGCTCGGTACTCCTCGTCGGAGAGATCCTGCATGAAGCGCTCCTGTTGGAGAGCGAGGATCTCCTGGTACGTGCGGTCCCGGGCACGACGCAGCCGGTCCCTCAGCTCCACGGCGGGGTCGTCGAGCCGGGGACCGCCCCCCCGGTGGCGCCAGAGAGGATAGAGAACGATGGCGATGGAGGCGGCCACGAGCAAGGTCGCAAGGAAGATAGTCACGTCGTCACAAGCCTTGCTCTGAGGGTGGGGTCGCGGGAGCCGTTAGCCCACCCCCGTCGGTAGAGGGCTTCCGCGCACCGGTGTCGTCACGGAGGCCGAGGCCCGCTGACGGGCCGGCCAGAGCGCGATGACCGTACCCAGAATAACGAAGGGCCCCGCCATCCACATCCACCACACCAGCGGGTTCACCAGCAAACGGAAGACGGCGCTTTCTCCGTCCGGTTGGACCTCGCTGAACATGACGTAGAGGTCTTCCTTGGGCGTGGAGTAGATGGCGGCCCGGGTCGATAGCATGGAGAAGGATGGGTAGAACCCCTGCCAGGCTTGAATCGTCCGGACGAACTCGCCGTCCCTCGTCACCCGCAGAGTCGCCGTGCGTTCCGTCCGGTCGGCGAGCGGCAAGGATTGGCTCCCGATGAACTCGACCTCGTAGTCTCCAATAGACGCTTGCTGACCGGGACTGAGAATGATATCGCGCTCGAGGTTGTAGAACTGTGAGCCGATGATGCCGAAGGCGAGCATGACGATGCCGAGGTGCGCGACGTACCCACCGTAGCGAGGACGATTCGTCGCCATCAGCTGCGCGAACGCGACCGGGTAGGCCGCACCAGACACACGGCGCCGGGCGATGGTCCCGCGCACCCACTCCTGGAGCACCGACGCCGCGACTAGCGAGCTGACCGTGAATGAGACCAGCGCGATCATGTTGTGGACGCCCAGAACGAGCAGGGCAACGAACACGGCTCCCGTCAGTGCGGCTGGGATGGCAAGCGCGCGCCGTATCGTCGCGGACGTGGCGTGGCGCCAAGGGAGCAGCGGCCCCACGCCCATGAGGAACACGAGGGCGAGCAGCAGCGGCCCGTTGACTTTGTTGTAGAAAGGCGCACCGACGGTGATGGTCTCGCCCGTGACCAGCTCGGAGATGAGCGGGAACACGACTCCCCACAACGTCACGAACGCCACCGCCAGCAGCAGCAGATTGTTGACCAAGAATGCGGCCTCACGGGAGAGCACCGACTCCAACCGCGAGCGGCTGCGCAGCCGGGCAAACCGATAGAAGAAAAGACCGAACGAGACGGCGACCGTGACCCCAAGGAAAAGGAGGAACACCCACCCGAGGGTTGAGGCGCCGAACGAGTGGACCGACGGGACCGGCCCACCACGATTGATGAAGATGCCGAACGCACCCAATGCGAAGCTCGTGTTGATCAGGACGATGTTCCACATGCGGAACATCCCCCGGCGCTTCTGCACCATGATCGAGTGGATGAATGCGGTGAGCCCGAGCCACGGCATAAACGCCGCATTCTCCACCGGGTCCCAAGCCCAGTAGCCGCCCCAGCCCAGGATTGTGTACGCCCACCAGGCACCCAGCAGCAGCCCCGTGCCGAGCATCGCCCATGCGACGATACCCCACACGCGCCCGGCGTCGACCCAGTCGTCGTCGATCTTGCCGGACAGCAGGGCGCCCATGCCCAGGGCGAACGGTATCGCAATGATTATGAGGCCAGTCATGATCATTGGTGGATGGATGAACATTCCAGGGTGGGTGAGCAGCGGGTTGATCCCTTGACCGTCGAGGGGAACCGTGGGCAGGGTCACGAAGGGGTTGGCCATGAATAGCATGACCGCAACGAAGAACGTTAGGATCGTCATCAGCACGGCGTTGGCGTACGGGCGCTGTGCGCCCAGCCCATGAGGAGTGCGCGCCATGGCAATGGAGGTGACCGCGGCGAGAGCGAAGGCGACGAAGAGCAGCGAGCCTGCGTTGCCAGCGTAGAAAGCAACCCAAGTGTAGACACGGGGCATCGCCAAGTTTGAATGCTCGGCGACGTACCTGATGCTGAAGTCGTTCTGCAGGAACGAAACGACCAGCGCCAGCACGCCTATACCCAATGCCAAGGCGGAGGCGTAGGTCGCCCGCTGCCCGCTGAGCACCAGCACGTCGTTGCGCTGCCGCGCGCCGGCGAAAGAAGTGACGCCGGCGTATAGCGTCAGCGCCAGCGCAACGATGATAGAAGTTGTGCCAAGGTCAGCCATTGCTCTCCATGCGGGTGGTCATTCTCGCACGCCTTCTGGGTGGCGGCTGGGGCCTGGATTGCTGCCAAACTCGCGGTCCACCTCATCGAGGTAGCGCTCAAGGTCCGGGTCCGTGGTGGCCTTTGGCTGACCCGGAGCGCTTGCCCTTGCAGTAGCTTGAGGGCGGCGCATCGACTTGAGAGCCAAGGCAAGGGCGGCGATGCCCACTGCCAAGCCAGCCGGTGGCACGAGCCACACAGCCAGCCCCACGCCGCTGGCCGGAGGCTCGGCGAGGACCGACTCGCCATAGACGGAGACGAAGTAACCGGAGACCTGTTCGGGCGACTGCCCGGCTGCTAGGCGTTCACGGATGATGGCGCGCATTTGCTTGGCGAGCGTCGCCTGCGACTGGTTCAGAGTTTCGCTCGGGCAGACCGGGCACATGATCTGCTTGTCGAGCCGTATGGCAACAGCTTCAAGGTTGGGCGGCAACTCAAGGAAGACTGTCTGCTGCGCACGGACCTGAGCTGTGCCGAGCGCAAGAGCGAAAACGATGACGACCAAAGCCACCGGCGTCCGGACTCTCTTCATCGCCACATCTGCTAGTCGCAACCCCTGCCCCTTTGAGCTTCTACGGGACTTGGTTTGGTTGAAAAGATCAACCGCCAGAGGGCTGATTCTCCGGGCGTGACAAAAGGTTGACGCGATGATCGTTTGGCAGCGCGATGAGATTGACAAGCGCCCAGCGGTCCTCGTCGCTCAGGAGGTTACCGAAGGCGGGCATCAGCCCAAAACCACGGGTGATCGAGAAGTAAGCCGAGCCGCTTGCGAGCTCCCGAACACGTTCGCTGTCGAAGGCCGGCGGCCGTGATGCGCCGTACTCAATGAACTTGATTCCGACAGGCCCTTGGCCATCCGCGACGGCGCCGTGGCAAGTGGAGCAGTTGATGTTGTAGAGGAGCGCGGCGCGGTTGAGCGTGACCGCACCGGCGCTCACGGGGTTGGCCAGCGCCGCGGCGTCCGCGCGCAGCTCAGGAAGCGGCAGTTTCCCGCCGGTAATCGGGACGGAATTCTCTGGGGGTAGGAACCGTGGGGGCTCTTGGGCCTTCAGCGTCTGGTTGTAGTGCATCTCCTGGAAAATGTCGACCTTATACGCCCCGGTAGATCGGCCAGGGTCTCCAGGGCTACAGGCGGCCGCGGCCAGCGCGATCAGCACCAAGACCGGCAGCAGCCAGGCACTACGTATGTGAGACAACGGCTTCATCGGGTCGTGCCTATTGCCCTTCCCGCTTGACGTCCTCAGCGCCCACGCGCCGGAGTACACCATCAGCGGCCTCGGCGCGCTCTTGTGGGCAGGCAACGATGATGCCGATGTAGCCCTCGGTGATGCGAGCGTCGTACAGGCCGAGGCGAGCCTTTGGCAGGCGTGACTCGAAGAGGATGCCGAGCACCGTGAAGATGATGGCGCTTAGCATCGTCATTTCGTACATGATGACGGTCATGGGCGGAATGCTCAGGATGGGCTTGCCGCCCGTGACCAACGGATAAGAGATCTGGGTTCCGGCCGTGATCAGCAGGCCGATGGCGAACCCGACCAGCGCACCGACCAGCGGGAAGACATACAGCCGGTGCGCAGCCTCGTACTCGCCGAACGTCCCCTCAGGGAACGGACTCCCGGAGTAGACGTCCATATCTTCATGGGGGAACCCGTCCTCCCGCAGGGCCGTGATGGCGTCCGCAGCCTCCTGCGGATCCTGGAATAGCCCTAATAGTTTCGTGTTTGCCATCTACCTACTCCTTGACCAGGGCTGGGACACTCACTCGGCCCACTTGCACGTTGTCGACCAACCTCTGGCCTTCCTTCATTTCCCATATCGGAATCAACGGGAAGAACTTGCTGAACATCAACATGAGGAAGCCGACCAAGAAGAACGTACCGGCGACGATGGTGACCTCCACTATGCTGGGCCGGTACGTCCCGTACTGGAACGTGAACGGGCCTTTACGCATGAGCGCAGGCACGATGATGATCAGCCGCTCGAAGAACATGCCGACGTTCACCAGCAGGCTCGTTATCAGCATCATTTGGAAGCTACGTCTAACCCGCCGGAACATCCATAACGGTACCGGTATCACGAAAGAACACAAGTAGAACGTTGCGAAGAACCAACTCCATGGGGGTTCGAACAACCGGAGCATCCAGACAGTTATCTCTTGGTCTTCTAAGAGCCAGAGCGCAAAGACGAGTTCCAGCCAGAACAGGAAGTGCCAGCCGAGAGCAACGACTACCAACAACCTGGCCAGCCCGTCGATATGCTCCTCCCAGATGTAATTCTCCAGATGGAACAGCCGGCGCATGACGATCATGAGCGTCACTACCGCTGACACACCTGAGAGCACTGCGCCGACGACGAAGTACGGGGCGAAGACCGTCACGTGCCACGACGGCACCAGACTCACCCCGAAGTCCCACGACACAATCGAATGCACCGAAACGAACACCGGCAGAATGAGGGCAGACAACAGGACGCCGGCGATGCCCTGCAGCTTCCACTGGCGCGGGTTGCCGTGCCAGCCCATGGCTAACGCTCCGTAGACCACGTGCCGCCACCCTGTCGAGCGGTCGCGAATGACCGCGAAGTCCGGAATCAGCGCTGTGAACACGAACAGCATGCTGCTCGTCAGGTAGGTTGTAATGGCAGTTGGATCCCATACCAACGGCGAGCGCACGTCAGGCCAGATGCCACGTGCGAAGTCGTAGGGCAACACCCAGTAGAAGATGCGCCACGGCCGGCCGGCGTGAATGATCGGCATCATCAGCGACGTCATCAGCGCGAAGACGGTCATCGTCTCGGCGGCACGCACCATAGGCCTACGCCACTCCGCTTGGCTTAACCGCAGGATGGCGGAAATCATGACGCCAGCGTGGCTGATGCCGACCCAGAAAATGAAGTTAGTGATGAAGAAGCCCCAGAACACAGGCCTGTTAAGACCCGTGACGCCAAGGCCTTGGTTGACCAGGAAGCCTGCCGCACTGACAGCGACCGCCACCAATAGCCCGCAGATCGCGGCAAGCACGACCCAGCGAACGTTGGTGTTGAGGACGTTGTCGAGCAGCTCTCGGTTGATCTGCGCGTCCGAGACTGTTCTGCGGTAGTACATTCCCTTCCCTTAGTCTTTCAGCCCAGGCTCGGTTACGCCGGTGCCCAGGACAGCCCTTAGTGCGACTTGGCGATAACCCGGACCCAGCGCTGGTAGAACCGCCGTATCTTGACCAACCGGAGCCCCTCGCCGATCTCCCAGATGGAGATGACGGGGACAATCTTGCTGGCCAGTAAGAAGATTAGCGCGGCGCCACTGATGGCTCCGATCGATATCAAAATGTCGGGACCAGCGGGCCATACCGCCGCGGGAATGGACACAAGCGCATGACCGAACACTTCGCTGTCGGGCACCGACGCCGCCGACACGTAGATCCGCATCATGTTGACCCACGTGCCGATGAGGATGCCGACGGCCACGATGGTAGGCCCCCAGATGCTGCGCCTGACCGGATTCCAGATCAGCGCAATCATTGGCCCTAGGAAATTCAAGAATAGCGACAGCATGAAGACATTCCGATACGGCCCGAGGTACAACATCTGTAGCACGTCTATTTCTGACGGCATACGGCCGTACCAGAAGGTCAGGAAGCTGGACCACCAGAAGTAGAACCAGAGCAGCGAGAAGGCGAGCAGCGGCTTGGACATCGACCAGAACTGGTCGACGCCAAGGTAACGCTCATAGCCGCCCGTTTGCCGAACAATGAACATCAACAAAATGAGCATGGCCACGCCACCCTGCAAGCCAAAGAGCGTGACCGTCGCCGGGAAAATGGCGTCCTTCAGTCCCGGTATGAGCCCCAGGTGAAAGTCCGACACGATGAGAGTCTGGACCAATGGATAACTGAGCAGGTAAATGGCCCCCAGTGTCAGCGTGCCCATGTATTGAATGCGCCATGCGCGCAGATTGCCGATCCACCCTAGCGACAGGCGCGAAACAACTTGCTGGCGCCACGAGGGCGGCAGGTGGTCGCGGCCTGCCGCGAGGTCCGGCAGTGCGGCGAAGTAGGCGAGGCCGAGGCCGGCCAGCACCATGGTGGTGATTGCAATGTACTGCCAGGCGTCCGGCGCTCCCAGCGGGAAATCGAACCAGATGTCACTCCGCCCCTGGAGCGCCGGCAGGACTTGCAGCGCGGGGATGAGCATCAGGATAATGACAATTCCGGAGAGCGAGCCGAGCTCCGCGATGCGGGTAAACGGCCGGCGGAAATGTGCCTTCGTGAGGCGCAGCCCCGCGGCGATGAGCGGCATCGCGGCGAACGTCGAGAGGATGAAGGCCATCGTCCCGACGTGGTAGCCCCAGGCAGCACGGTCGTCGAAGCCGTCGTTCAGCCGGACGGCCAGGCCGATCATGCCGAGCAGGGTCAATCCCGCGAAGATGCTGACCCAAATCCAGTACCGAGTACCAACCTCCTGGTACTTGGCGAGCGCGTCCTGCGCCATCTCTTGATGACTCGGTGGCTGCGGTATGGAATCGTGGTGCCCGTTGCCCTGCATTTAGGCCTGGTCCACTTTCTTCAGGTAAGTCACATTCGGCTTGGTCCCCAGGTTCTTGAGGACGGTGTAATTGCGCTCGTCGTGCAGCAGTTCGAAGACCCGACTGGACTCGTCCTCCAGGTTCCCGAAATTCAGCGCGCTGGTCGGGCAGGCCTGCACGCACGCCGGGGCGAAGACCCCGTCTTCGACGTGATCTTTCCCGCGGGATGCGCGGCGGATGCGCTGCACGCACATCGTGCATTTCTCCATGACTCCGCGGCTGCGAACCGTCACGTCGGGGTTGAGCTGGTTACGGAGGTCTTCCGGCCACACTGGCTCCCAGTAATTGAAGCTTCGCGCGTGATACGGGCAGTTGTTCGCACAGTAGCGAGTGCCCACACAACGGTTGTAAACCTGCACGTTCAGCCCTTCGTAGTTATGGTAAGTGGCGTAGACAGGGCAGACCGGCTCGCACGGCGCGTTCTCGCAGTGCTGGCAAAACATAGGGATGAAACGCGCCTTAACATCAGGGAACTCCCCTTCCCAGTAGCGCTCCACTCGAATCCACGTGATGGCGCGGCCTTCGTGGTAATGAGACTCCTCATTGATGGGGATGTTGTTCTCGGATGCGCACGCGATGACGCACGCCTGGCAGCCGGTGCAGCGGTCTAGGTCAACGACCATGCCCCAGCTGCGGGTCTCGGGCCGCTTGCCAAGGTCTCGGTCCAGATCGGGTGTCGTCACCATATTGTCCTAATCCCTCTTCCGTGTCGCTAGCTAAGCGTGGTCTGCGTGGTTGCTGTTCGGCCGCTGGATTTCAATGATGGGCTGGTCCTCGAGCTGGATGGCTGGCACGATGCCTTCCAGCGAAGGTAGCTTTTTGCGCTTGTTGGTATTTGCTAGCCGCGCGCGAGTGCCGGCCCATGCAAAGGAGCCCGTCGTCTCGTCTTCGGCTGCGCGCAAGATATCGAACACGTTGCTTCCGCGTCCCGCGGCGTAGCTTGTGAACTGCGAATGCCCCTGGCCGAACGGTATGCCGATGACATCGGGCGGTGTCGCGGGGTTGACGTAGACCGCCGCTCTGAGGGTACGGCCGTTGCTCGCTTCGACAATGACAATGTCCTGCTGGTCTAGGCCGAGGCGCTCGGCTGTCTTCGGGTTGACCTCGACCCAAGACTCCCATGCCACCGTGGTCACGGGGTCGGGAATCGACTGGAGCCAGGGCAGGTGAGCGAGTTCGCCCGCGCCGATAGCCTGGGACTCGAAGGGCACCAAGTAGAAGGGGAAGCTACTGCTCCTCCCGTCGAATTTGGCCGCGCTGATGCCGGCCAGTGCCGGCGGCGTTGGCACGCCCGCGGAGGCAGTCTCGGAGGAGTTCACCCAGCCCCCGCGCTCCAGCGAGCGCTTCCAGAACTCCTCGAACGTCGGTGCCTGTACGGAACCGCGCTTCGCCTCGTGCAGCGTGCGCGCGGTGTCGCGGACGACGTCGCGCATGGTCTCCCATGGCAGGCCGTCCAAGCCCAGCTCGCGGCCGACCTGGAGGAGCACGTCGCCGAAAGGCATCGTGTCACGGAAGCGGCGCACCACCGGTTGTTGGAAGCCGATGCTCGCATAACCGGGGCCGGGGTCGGGCGTGTCGCTGCCCCACTCCTCAAGCACGGTATTGCTGGGCAAGATGAGGTCTGCGGCCGCCGTCGTCTCGTCCAAGAACGAGGCGAAGCTGATGACCGTCGCGACGTTGCCCAGCGCACCGGCGGCGTCGAGCTCGCCGGGCAGAGCGTAGAGCAGGTTTGCGTCATGGACCAGCAGTGCCTGCACCTCGCCATCGCGCATGCGGTCCAACTCCGCCCGCCAGGCGGAGAGTGTTCCCGCCGGTAGTCGCTCAATGTGCGCGGCCGGATTGAACCGGACCCCGCCTGGCCGGTTGACAGTCCCTGCCAGGTAGTTCAGCGCGTAAATGGCCTTGAGGTTGTCGGTGCCGTTGGTGTGGGCGGCGGCCGACCCTCCGCCAATGGCCA
>Ga0114996_10005072_pt1 | contig 15581 bp, 14 predicted proteins | sample ArcticOcean_MG_C_4_FD_87039 | JGI IMG/M metagenome (GOLD analysis project Ga0114996, IMG submission 87039) | Marine microbial communities from western Arctic Ocean - ArcticOcean_MG_CB4_134 | ecosystem: Environmental > Aquatic > Marine > Oceanic | place: Arctic Ocean: Canada Basin | collected...
ACCTGTGAGCCCATTCGATGAGTGTCGCACCTTAGGCACCGCTCAAATGTACTACCAGAGATCTGTCAGGGCGGCTGTGATCTCCCGTGGCAACAGCACCAGCACGGAGAGCGCCTCCTTAGTTCCAAAGATTGCGCGCGAATTGTATATGTCCTATCCTAACGATAAGGTAGAAAGCAATCACCCGGGGCCGATGGCAGGATGAACCAGAGATCCAGCATATTTTCCGACAGGTTCGAGTCCGATCCCCGGCACCAATCGAAAGGAGATCCGGCAGCGACGCAAGTCCTGCCGGTTTTCTTTGTTTACCACGGACGGGTAAGCCGATCCCGGCCAATAAAAGGAAAAAGTCATGAGCGATACTTATCGCGTCCAGCAATGTTTTGAGCAACCGGCCGAAAATCACGGCCATCCCGGCGGCATATCGCGGGTTGTAATGGGGCCAGACGTGCAGCAGGAGGATCGCCCGGCCGCATTAAATACCGAACGCCTGATCATTCACACCAATGAATACGAACCCGATGGTACGTCGGGTGAGGGCCACTCTCACAGCAATCAAGAGCAAGCCTTCTATATTCTGGAAGGCGCTATCGAAGTGACTGTGGGAGAAGAGACCTATGAGGCGGGCCCCGGCGACTGTGTGTTGCTGCCGCGCAACGTCTTCCACAAACACCGCAATATCGGCGATAAACCGCTCAAGTTTCTCTTTATTAGCGCCATGCTGGACGAGGCTTGATCAAACCGCCAGAATGCGCTCGTAGACACTTAGGTGCTCCCCTTCCTTTTCTTCTGGATCGGCCAGTTTGAGCCACGCCGCTTCATCCTCTTTGGCGGCACTCACTTGGGTGATGTTTCCAGCTGTCGACGGATCCTCCCCGCTCCAGATTACCTCGCCGTCTTGGAGATAGATATAGTTGCCGGCGTAGCGCTCGCTTAATTGCGCCTGATTTTCGCCATAGAACAGCGCTTGTTGAGAGGCGCTGCGACGCAGCTTGGCGATGCGCTCGGCCGGCTCCGTATCTAGCGAATCGAACTCGGCCAGCGGCGCTTGTAGGGTATCCATGTCAAAATCGATTTCGTCCAGGTCCACCGTGCCAAAACCGTGCTCGGCGGCCACGGCAATGGGGCTGCGGTCGCGGCGATAGGGCGGGTGTGGCCAATCGAGACTGGGGTCGGTGCCCATCAGGTAGGTGCCGCAGGCGTCGGTGGCGATGATGTGGTCGCCGGCGATCAGTGCATCGCAAATGCGTCCCTCGCCGCCCCACTCCTGCCTGGCCTGACCGGTAAGGGCATCGATGATATTAAGGCAAGGTTGGACGATTCTGCCCAGGTCGGGCAGGACGTAAGAGAGGCGGATGACGTGGTGGAAATAGGTGCGGATGCGGCCGTGGGGCTGGATAGGTGGTAGGCCAAAAAGGTTTTTGAGGCAGAGCGTGATGCCCATGAAGCTGTGGTTTTTCATCTTGGCGATAGAGACAAAGGCGTCGGCTTCGCCCAGTGCAGCGGAGAGTTGGTACTCGGAGAACATCATGCCGCCGCCGGGGACTTTGTAGCGCTCGAAGGGCGGGTCGCCGGCTTCGACGTAGGGAATGTTAAACTCTTCAAAGAGCGAGCCCATATTGTAATCCTCTCCCGGGCGCTGGCCGGGTGGCACCATACTGGTATCGAGTACGAAGAGGTCGGCGTCGGTGCGCTCGCGCAGCAGGCGCAGAGCGGCGCGCAAGACGTCGTCGTCGACCAATTCCTGGCGCCGGCCGCCGATGCGGCGAATATTGTTGGTGCGCATCTGCATATTAGCTTTGATGCCTACTTTCTTGGCCTTTTCAATTTTTTCCCAGGAACGCGTCAGTGGTGCGGTGATAGCCTTGAGTTTTTCGTAGATCTCCTCCTGAGAGGCTCGGTGGTCACAGTGTGTGGCGCGAACTTTATAGTCTTTTTGTGTGGACATAGAATTTTCTCTCGCGGTTAAGGTTGTGGTTTATTCGATTGTGGGCGGGCCTTTGTAGCCGATGCTTTCCCAGCCGGCTACGTCGCCACCGTGTAGGCGGTAAGGGTGGGGGGCGATGCGCAAGGAGCGGTCTGGCAGCGGCAGGGTAATGCGCTGGTGCCTGTTGCGGTCCGAGAGTTTGAGGGCGATGGCAATTTCTAGGGCTTGATGGTAATTTTGGCCGCTGTCCAATTCGTCGCGGCCGCTGTCGCAAGAGCGCAGTAGGCGTGTTATGCGCAGAGTGAAGGCGTCGTCGTCGGCCGCGGTGTTGAGGAAGTCGGGAAAGACCGGGCTCGACGCGGCCCCTGTGCCGAGGACGAATACGGGGCGGGCATGGCTGAGCCAGAATTGTCCTTTTGCACCGGTAAGTGCGAGCAAGCAGTTCGAGTTGCCAGGTGCAGGAATTTCGCAGACGGTGCCGTTGGCCAGTCCCAGGCGGCCGTAAGCTGGACAATCGATTTCGTCTTCCGGTACGTCGGATGGCCAGGTCCATTCTGGCGTCGGCGGCAGTGTCCAACCCTCGACCCATTCGACTTCTAGGTTGCTCAGCAGGCGCAGGAGGCTGAGTTGGACGCAGGCGCCGCCGGCTACTTCTTTGGGCAGTCCCGAGGGAATGGCGGCAGCAGTGAGTTGGCCGAGGTGGCCTTGGCGGATCCAATCGATAATTTCGCTTAAGTGGGGGATGCCCGAGTAGATGCTGCCGCAGCTGAAGACGGTGCCGCGTTGGCGGCAAATGCGCACCATGTCGTCGGCTTGGGAAAGTTGCGCAGCGATGGGTTTTTCGCAGGAGACCACTCGGACGCCAGCCTCAGCACAGGCGATGACTGCGGCGGGATTGGCATCTACTGGCACGACGGCGGAGACGACATCGGGGACGTCGCGGTCCAGGAGTTGGTCGAGTGTGTCGTAGTGGGTGGCAATGCCGTAATGTGCAGCAAAAGCCTGTCGGCGGTCGGCGGCGCGGTCGACCAGGGCGACGATTTCGCAATCCGGGTGCTGGGCGTAGGCATGCAGGTAGCGGCGGCCCCAGGTGCCGGCGCCGCCGACTACGGCAACGCGATACTTTTTGTTTGGCATGTTCTCTCCGATTTCCTAGGTGTCGTCCACGGGAATGTGCTCGAGGAAATTCCGGTAGTGGTCGGGGTAGGAATATTCTGCGGCCGCTTTTTTTATGATATCTAGGTAAGCTGCTTTCGGCGCTATAAATTCGCCTTTTTTATAGACGGTGTAAACCCATACATCGCGCTGGATACTGTCTTTAGTTTGGACTTTTTTCTGCAGGCGCGTATAGGCGTTGGGATACCCTTCGTAGTGGTCCAGACTTTTGAGATCCGAATGCGATATTTCGTAGATCAGACCCCAGACTTCGTGGTGAGGTGTGGCGACGATATCGGCGACGCCGCATTGCCACGCGGACGAATAGCGGTTGAAGGCGAGGCGGTAGCCGCGCAGCCAGCCCGGGTAGAGTGGGTGGGAATCAGGACACCTTCTTTTCATTTGGGCGCGATCCAGATTGGAACCGTAAGCAAAATAGAGGAGCATGAGTGGCCGTCATATATTATATATGGATATCGAGCGGGAAGATAAGGTAAAAGTAGGCGAGTGGGAATAATACAAGTATGAACGGGCAAGGCATAGAAAGAAAAGATTTTCTGGATCAGGCGGCTCCCTGGTTACTGATTGTGGTAGGAGCACTCATATACGCCAATAGTTTCGCCGTGCCCTTTGTCTTTGACGACCTCGGTTCGATTGTCGAAAATCGCGATATCAGGCAATTGTGGCCGCCGCGTTGGGCCGCGGTCACAGACCAGGTGCAGGCGCCAACTAATAGCCGGCCGTTGGTCGCTTTAACCCTGGCGTTTAACTACGCTCTTGGTGGTTTGGATGTGCGCGGCTATCGCGCCGTCAATATCGTCCTACATCTGCTTTGCGGCTTAGCGTTCCTCGGCGTGCTGCGGCGGACGCTGGCGCATGGAAATTTTCAGGTGTTGTACGGCAGGGATAGCGCGGGTTTGGCGCTGGCCTGTGCGCTGTTATGGACGGTGCATCCGCTGCAGAGTCAGTGTGTCAACTATACGATCCAGCGTAGCGAAACGCTGATGGGTTTGTGTTATTTGCTGACTTTGTACTGTGTGATTCGTGCCAGTGGTGTTAGCGGGGTTAGTAAAACGCGGAACTGGCATGTAGTGGCCGTGATTGTCTGTGCTCTGGGAATGGCCAGTAAAGAGACGATGGTTACAGCGCCGCTGCTGGTGCTACTCTACGACCGAGCTTTTCTGACTACTGCGTGGGCCGATGTGTGGCACCGCCGCCGCAACTTGTACGCCGGCCTGGCGGCGACATGGATTTTGCTGGGGCTGCTGATGTGGCGCAATGCGCAATGCGCCTCGATCGGTTTTGCCACAGAGATTGGGGCCTACGATTATGCGCTGAACCAATGTGTTGTATTATTGGATTATTTGCGTTTGGCTTTTTGGCCAAATCCGCTGGCTTTTGACTACGGTTTTCCCCGCGTTTTGTCTTTGCCAGAAGTGGCGCTAGAGGCAATGGGGGTGGTGGGACTTGTGGGGGCGACGGGATGGGCGTTGTATCGACATCCAGCGCTAGGTTTTCTATGCGTCTGGTTTTTCGCCATTTTGGGACCGACTTCGAGTTTTGTACCGATCGTCAACGAAGTCGGGGCGGATCGGCGCTTCTACCTGTCGCTGGCGGCGTTGATTGTGTTGGTAGTGCTGGGAGGATACGTTTTATTGGACCGACTGGGCTGGGTGTCGAAGCGCCGCTGTGGTGGTATTTTGGTGTTAGTGGCAGCGGTGGCGTTAAGTTACGCCACCATAGAGCGCAATCGCGATTATCGCAGCCATCTGGCGCTTTGGCAAAGCGTGGTGGAGGCGGTCCCCGATAATGCGCGCGGCCACGTCTATACGGGGTTGGCGCTCAGGGGCAGGGGAGAGTCGGAAGCGGCATTGGTCCACTTCCATCGGGCGGTAGAACTCAGACCTAATTTTGCCGAAGCCCACAATAATTTGGGCCTAGCACTGGCCGAAGAGGGACAAATAGAGGCTGCGTTAGCGCATTTTCGGCAGGCGCTGGGGATCTATACTGATTTTGTCGAAGCGCGCGAGAATCTGGCCACTGCGCTGCTGGCCAGCGGCCAGATAGACGCAGCGATTGTGCAATTGCAGGAGGTATTGCGGCGCGATCCCGACCGCGCTGCGGCGCATAATAACCTTGGCAGTGCGCTAGGTTCGCTGGGCCGGGTCGAAGAGGCCCTGGGACATTTTCAGCGGGCGGTTGAACTCGATCCCGATCTTGCGTCGGCAAGGGAGAATCTGTTGCGCGCCCAGACCATGTGGCGCGCGCAACAGTAAGGGGCGCGTACCAAACAATTCATCGCCGTCTGTTATTATGTGCGTTACCAATCTTTCCGATAGGTCCACAGCGGCCCGGCCGGATTGTCGTCCGGATTCAAACGGGGCAATTCTTGACGGCACTGCGGACAGGAGTATACACCGCGTAGGGCCTTGGCCTGGCAGTGCGGACAAATTTGCACCTGGCGCAGGACCAGGTAAATGCCGGCCGGACCCAAAAGTAATCCTAGCACGGTCCAATGCAGCAATTTGCCGCCGCGTTTATGGGCAATACGAAGAGTTACAGATGCAGTAACTAACCATGAGATAATTATTGCGCCGACTAGGACGGCGATCCTCCAGAGATCCACGCTTAATCTTCCAACCCTTTGTAGATCCACAACAGGCCGGAGGCCGGCTCGCCTTGGAGAAATTCGAAACCAAAGCGGCTATTGCCGTTGTCCAATTGTTTCATCCAGACCATCTTCGCCCTGTATTGGTGGCTTTCGCCCTCGTGCTCGTATTCCATTTCAAAGGGAATCTCCCCGCTGCTCTCAAAACAGATGCCGCTGTCGGATAGATCGACGCCCTGGGCGTTGACTAGACCAAAGTCGGGAATGAATTTGATGCCCGATTGTAATTCGATGCGCTGCGGCCGGTTAGGTGATTCGGCGGCAGCGGTTTGGGGTGCTGGGTCCGAACTCTCTTCTTTTTTTTCGATTTCCGCCAACTCTTGGCGCAGAGCTTGCAACTCTTCGATAAGTTGGGCCTTGGTTTTTTCGTGGTCTTGCATTGAGATCTCCTGCTTTGTATCTGGTGCTTATTGCATAGGAACCCAATATAATTCAAGATGGGCGATCAAGACATATAGAGGGAGAGCGGCAAGGGCGAAACTATTCGGACTTGAGTATATTATTGGAGAGAAGCATAGGTCGCGTTGTAGGATCGACGCCTTTTTTTATTTCTGGATACAAATTGTATGTGGGGGCGGGTCCGCAAAAACGCGGCATTCAGGTAACATTCATATTAAACGTAGGTACTGGAAATAGAAAAATGCTGGCACTGCCTGATATATTGCCCATACGGCCCTACTTTCGCGAGATGGTTTGGGGAGGACGACAGTTGCAGGAGTTGTACGATAAGGATTTGCCACCCAACGATAATATTGGCGAGTCGTTTGAACTGTCGGCTTATGCTCAACGAGAGAGCGTGGTGGCAGCCGGGACGTTGGCGGGTTGGAGTTTGCCGCGACTGGTCGAGGTGTATGGTGCCGAGTTGATGGGGCGGGAAATATGGGAAAGGTGCGGCAGCGAGTTTCCCTTGTTGATTAAGTTTTTGGATGCGCAACAGGATCTGTCTATCCAGGTACATCCAGACGATGTCTATGCGCGGGCCAAGGGATTGGGGGATAGAGGTAAAATGGAGGCCTGGTATGTGGTGTCTTCGCAGGGGGGACGCATTGCTTATGGCCTGGAAGAAGGAGTTGACCAGGCCTCTTTTATTGCCGCAATCGAAGAGGATCGGGTGGAAGAGGTAGTCCCTTTTATCGAAGTCAAAACGGGCGATGTAGTATTTTTGCCGCCGGGGACGGTGCATGCGCTGTGCGGTGGAGTCGTGGTTTACGAAGTGCAGCAGTCGAGCGACCTGACGTTTCGGTTGTATGACTATAAGCGGCCGGGATTAGATGGCAAGCTACGCGAGTTACATGTGGAGCAGGCGCTGGAAGTGATAGACTTTGACGCGAATTTGGATGGGCCCAGAAATTGGCGCACATTGCCACAGGCGCAGGATGACGGGGCGGCATTGATAGAATCCGAGTATTTCCGACTGGAACTTTGTCGGGCGCTGGACGGCCGCAGGGAACACGTGGCGCCTGGATCGTTTGCTGCCTTGACATTAGTTGGCGGTGCAGCGGAGGTGCGCGGCAGCCAAGAGAGTTATCGTCTGCGCCGAGGAGATACAGTGCTGGTGCCGGCGGAGAGAGCATTTGTTGTCGAGCAACGCGGGGAGGAAGTGGCGGAATATCTATTAGCCAGTGCGGTATAGGATGGGCGCTATAGGACCAGAAAGTTAGAAAAAATAAAGGGAGAGTAGAATGAAATTTGTTATTCGCGCTGGGGGCGTTGGCACCCGACTGTGGCCTTATAGCCGAACGGCGAAACCCAAACAATTTCACGCCATGGCGGGAGACCGTACCATGATCCAGGAGGCGGTCGCGCGCATTGAGCCAATCGCTGGGCCAGAAGATATTTACGTGTCCACTGGCGTCGGCATGGAGGGGTTGGTGCAAGAGCAATTGCCCCAGGTGCTGCCCGCGCAGCTCATTGTTGAACCGGCGCTACGCAATACGGGGCCGGCCGTCGGTCTGGAGTGTGCCTTGCTCGAAGCGCGTTATCCCGGCTGTACGGTAGCCAGCTTGGGGTCAGATCATTATATAGGCAAGGCAGAGGAGTTTTGTCGTTTGCTACAGGTGGCCGAGGATGCGCTGGAAGCTCATCCGGAATTTTTGTTTACTATTGGTATAAAACCGACGCGGGTGGAGACTGGGTACGGGCATATACGCAAGGGTGAAACGCTGTGGCAGGTGGCCAACGAGCCGGTATACGCGGTCGAAGAATTTACCGAGAAGCCCGATGCAGAGTGCGCCCATGCTTATACCGAAAGCGGCCAGTACCTGTGGAACAGCAATATGTTTGTCTGGAAGGCGGCGACCGTGCTGCGGCTTTTTGAGTCTTTTGAACCGGAGATGTGCAAAATTCTTGGGCGCATACAAGACGCTGTGGGCACGGCGGCAGAGGCAGAGGTGATCGAGCGCGAGTATCCGCAATTGCAAGCCATAGCTATCGACAATGCCATTATTGAACGCGCTGAGCAGGTGGCTACTTTGGAGGGCGATATAGAGTGGGGCGATATCGGCAGCTGGGCGGCGCTGACCGACGTATTGGCGGCCGATGCAGAGGGCAATTTGCTCGCCGGTGAGGTGTTGGCATTGGATGCGCGCCAGGTGACAGCCTATGGTCAGAAGGATAAATTGATCGCCTTGATTGGGGTGGAGGATCTGGTGGTGGTGGATACGGAAGATGCCCTGCTGGTGTGTCATAAGGATGCGGCGCAGCGGGTCAAAGAAATATTAGAGCGTTTGCAGGAAGGAAAGGATCGCAAGCGCTATACTTAAAATTTTCTCAAAAGAGATCCATAAAGGAGGAGCGATGAAACTGACTACAGAAGGTTGCCGGCAACGGCAGCAACGTCTATTGGCGGTGCTAGAGGAAGCGGGTCTGGAGGGTGCCATTATAGGGCGTCGCGCCCATGTAAATTATTTCACTAGTTTTTTACACAACCGCCATCACGCGGCGGCGGCTTTTATCAGAGCGGACGGCCATGTCACCCTGGTGGGGGACGGCGTACCCGAAGATGTGGCGGCTGATGAGATCGTGCCCTATGAGGCTGGGTTTTTTGCGACCATGCACAGTCTGCAATTCGAGACGGTGGCCGAGAAGCTGGCGGCTAGTGTGGGGAAGCGGAGTAAGGTAGGTGCTGACCTGGGTGGCGGCATTGCTTGCATAACCGCGTTGGGCGGCGCCGATACTACAGATTTGACCCGCGATATATACCATTTGCGCAAATGTAAGTTGGCCGACGAAGTCGATGCTATTCGCGCCGCTATTGGCCTTACCGAGACGATGTACACTACGGCCAAGGAGTCCATTGGTCCGGGTGCCGACGAGATCGAGGTTTTCGCCGAGATTCGTGCGGCGGTGACGATGCAAGCGGGTGAGGATCTCGAATATTTGGGCAACGATTTTCGCGCCAACGACGGGGGGGGATTGCCGCGGCGGCGTGCTATGGAAGCCGGTGAACTCTATATCCTCGACGCCGGTCCTGTGATGCACGGTTATTTTGCCGACAATTGTCGCACTTTTGCAGTGGATGGGTCGCCGACGGATGAGCAGATGCGGGCCTGGGGATATCTCGATGCGCTTTTCTCCCAGTTGGAGGCAGCTGTGCAGCCGGGTGTGGTGGCGCGGGAAGTGTACGATATCGCCAACGATTACTTAAGCCAGGAAGGCTACGATGGGTTGATTCACCATTTGGGGCACGGGCTGGGGATGGCGCCGCACGAGACGCCGGAGTTAAATCCAAAATACGAAGCGACTTTTGAAGCCGGCGATGTGATTACGATGGAGCCGGGGTTGTATTCTGATGATTTGAAGGCGGGGATTCGGTTGGAGGAGAATTATTTGGTTACCGAGGATGGGGTGGAGCAGCTGACTTCATTTCCGCGAGGTTTAGTTTGAAGGCGTTGTTGTTGTAGTGATGTACGATCCTCGGGGGATGGTATGGGGCCTCTCGCTCATGGCGCTCAACTCTTCGAGTTGGCGTACCTTCGGTGCTCGCCGGGCTTCCTGCCCGGCTCCGAGGCATTACCCCCTGCGCCGCAATCCTGCGGCTCCGGGGGGAATGAATCCGCTCTGAGACTCCATACCACCCCCCGAGCATCTCCGTTACGTTGATTATGTTGCAGAATATTCGCGAATCATTTCGCAGAGGCGTTTTACGCCCTTGCGGATATTGTCTTCGGAAGAGGCGATGGAGATGCGCACATGATCGCTGCACATCTGGCCGAAGGTACTACCCGGGGTCACGGCGACCTTTTTCTCACCTACCAGCTTGATGGCGAAGTCGCGCGAATCCATACCGGTGGAAGAAATGTCGATGAGCAGGTAGAAGGCGCCGCCGGGGGTATAGCGATAGAGATCGTAGGCGCGCAATACCGACAGGGCGACGTCGCGACGGCTCTTGTAGGCCAAGCGCATTTCCTCGACGCAATCTTGAGGTCCATCCAATCCTACCACTGAGGCCATTTGCGAAAAACCGGTGCCGCAGGAGACCATGGGTTCCTGCAATTTGGCGGCTAGTTCGATGTAATCGGGATTGGCACGGGTGAAGCCGACGCGGTAGCCGGTCATGGCGTAGCTCTTGGACATACCGGTGACGATGAGGCTGCGGCCGTCGTCATCGTAGGGTAGGGCGCTGGCGTGTTCTTGGTCGAAGACGATTTCGCCGTAGATCTCGTCTGATAGTACGTAGAGGTCATGGCGTTGGGCGAAGTCCATTAGTGCTTGCATTAGGTCGGCGTCGTAGACCTGGCCGGTGGGGTTGGAGGGGGTGCAGAGCAGGATCATCTTGGTCTTGGGAGTGACCAGGCTTTCCAGCTCTTGCAGGTCGGGTAGAAAATTGTTTTGCGGTAACAGATTGTAGAACACGGAGCGGCCGTAAGCTAAGGAGACGGCCATGGCGTAATTGGGCCAACCCGGATCGGGCAGCAGGATCTCGTCTTCGGGATCGAGAATGGCCATGAAGGCAGTGGCCACGCTCATTATCGCGCCGGGAGTAACCAGGATATTTTCGGGGCCGGTGGCCACGCCAGTCTTGCGCTCGAGATAACGGGCCGCTGCTGCGCGCAATGGATCGACGCCGGCGTTGGGCACGTATCTGGTGTGGCCCTGGCGCGCGTAGTGACAGGTGGCTTCGACAATGTGTGCGGGCGTGTCGAAGTCGGGCTGGCCCACTTCGAGGTGGATGACGTTTTCGGTGCGCCAGGCCAGGTCCATAATCTCGCGAATGCCCGAACGCGGAATTTGCGAGGGGACGTGGGCAAAAGGTTTCATAAGCGTCTGTTAGCGCAAGTGGATGCCGGGCCCGGTGGAGCCGATCATCTGCACAGTGTTGTAGATGGAGGCGGGCGTGCTGGCGCCGGTGACGCCGGTGATGCTTTCGTTGCGCGAGACGCGCATCTCGAGTCCCGGTCCCCGCGCTTCGATTTCCACTATGGCGGTCTTCCACTCGGGGTTGACGATCATCAATGAGTGGGTGCGGTCGAAGCCAATGCCGGCGTAGGCGATGGCGGCGTGGGTATTGACGTTGCGCGGAAAAATCGGGCAGATGCCGCGGGTGGGGCCGTCATAGAGCACCGTTTCCTCTTTGATATCGTCCGGATTGATGCCGGCGTTGGCGCAGTCGACGTTGTGCGGGGGTTTTTTCATGATGACGTGGACTTCCTCCAACACGTCGCGGTTTTCCAGCAGGGCATCCATGCCGACCACGCCGCCGTGCGGCACAAAAGCGCGGGTGTTGCAGCGCAGCGCCGTCTCCTTGATAGATTTTTCGAGTTCAGCGTCGGCTAAGGCGGTGACCGAGATGAACATATAATTGGTCTTCTCCAGGATTTTGGTACCCCATTGGCGGGTGACTTCTGGATGCGCCATTTCGACGACAAGATCGGGGGTGCGCTCGGCAAAATTGCCCAGGTCCTCCAAAAAGAGATCGTCTGGCAATTGTTCGGTCGCTTCGCTGACTATCTGGTCGTGCACAAAGACCACTTCCATACCATTGGCGGAATCTTCTTCAATCTTCTGGTGTACTGCCCTGCCGATCTGGCCGTAGCCGATCAGGCCAACGCGTGTCTGTCGTGGTGCCATGAACTTGCTCCTCAAGTGAGTGGGTAGAGAGGGGGTGAGCAGAGAAATATAGGGAAAAATCAGAAGGTGCCCAATATCGGACTGCATTTGGTGGATTTTTGTCTGCTTCTTTCGTATTGTCAAAGGAACTGCTGAACCCGTTTATACCAGATCTTGTATAGGCGGTATATTGAGACACCATAACCTCATATAAAACATAAAGATTAAAGTAATTTATCCGATATATGGAGGCAGGAGGTAGAGATGGCGAGAAACAATAAGGGGAGGTGGGGCCGCCTACCACTTTTAATGCATTTGGTGGGATTGGCCAGCGCATCTTGTATCGTCTGGGCCGTTTGGGGTTTGTTGCAGGCGTACGGGGTATTTGCCTCTCCCCAGGGCGTGAAGATGGCTAAATCCGCTGCGCAGGGTGTTGTGGCAAAGTCTGTGGTTGCCGCTCGACCCGTCGCCCATAAGAGCCAGAAATTAGACTCCGAGTCGCATTATCCACTAGAAGTGGGACGCTATTGGGTCTATCACAGCGCTGACCAGGTCAACGGTGTAGTCACCGAAATGGCCCGGCAGATCGAGCGCAGAGAGCGCTGGGCCGATCGCGAAGTATTTATTTTTACCGACGGCACGCTGGCCTACCACCAGGACGGCAAGATTTTTGAGATTGGCGACAGCGGTGGAGTCAATGTGGTGCCGTTGGCGCTCGACATGCCGCGCCGACCTTATGTGTATCGCAGTCAGGGGTTGCACATAGAAAAACATATTAGTGCTGTGGATACTTTCCTGGTGGTGGAAGGCCGGCGCTACGAAGCCTGTATTGAAGTGATAACGCGTTTCCGGCCGGTAGATCAGGACGAGAGCGCTATGCGCGCTTATTCTTCCTATTACGCCCGTGGTATCGGGTTGGTCGGTCGCGAGAAATGGCCGCGCTCTTCCGGCGCGACGCCATCTATGGTTTTACAGAACTACGGTGTCCAAACCCTCTAGACGGACACAAAATTTAAGAGAGACGGATTCCCCATGTACAAGAGATATTGGATTGCGATAATTGCCTGTTTGAGCCTGCTCCCGAGCTTAGCCGCCGCCGAGATAGCGGTGACGATGGTGATTCGCGTCGAGCGCGATGAGGCGGCGACAGGTGTGATCCTGGGAGCCGGCCGCATGGGCGGGCTCGAGGTAGGTGCGCAGGTGACCCTGTTGCGCACCGGCGAACCCATCATACATCCACTAACCCAGGAAGTACTGGGCGTGCCCCAGGAACCCGTGGGGCTTGCCCGAGTCGTCGAAGTACAGGAGCGGCAGGCCCAGGCCATACTGGTGCGCCAATACTCTATGCCTCAGGCGCGCGATATGGCCGAATACGAGCGCGAGACGGTGGCTTCTGCCCCGATGGTACAGGAGCCGGATCCTGAAATAATGCAGCGGATGAAAAAACTCGAGGACGGGGTCTGGCAGAATCGCAAACGCAGCAATACGATGAAAAGCTATCCGGTTTTCGCGGAGCAGGTGTGGGAAGAGTTGACTTCGATCAAGTCGTATCTGGTGTCTATAGACGAGCGTCTCATCGCCCTGGAGGCGCGCCAGAACGAAGACCGCATGCGCGTGGTTTCGTTTATGAACGGCGAATACCAGCGCCAGGACATGAAAGAATTCACCATCCGTTATGCGCCCGACGCTCAGGTTAAACTCAAAGTCGCCGGCAAGACATTGATGATTGATGTGGAGCGCGATTCGCTGCAAATGGATATGGCGGTAGATCCACTAGCAATGGTTGAGCAGACAAAGCAGGTCGCAGAGGAGAAGGCGAGCTGGTGGGATAAGTTGATGGGATCAACGGAGGAAAAGAAAAAAGAGGAAGAGATAGATTGGCCGGATGACGAGACAGAAGATGGAAAAGGCGAAGAAGGTGCAGAGGAGGAGGCCTGGTATTCGTCGATATGGACTAAGGGCGGCGTTATCCTGCTCTTTGTCGTGATGATTGTTTTTGTCCTCTACGACAAGGTTTTTCGCGGTTCCGACGATTTGATGGACGATCTCGACGAAGAGGATGACGACTTCGAAGAATACGAGGACGACGAGGAAGAGTAGGAAATACCATGAGACGTTTAACCATCACATTGTTTGCCCTGGGGGTGCTGGCCGGAACGGCTATAGCCGAGGAGATGTTCTATGTGATCAAGGTGACGCCCGCCCTTATCTACCTCGACGTCGGCGCCAACCAGGGTGCCAGAATCGGACAAGCCTACATGGTTTTGCAGGCGGAAGAGGACGAGGCCCCTTACGTCGAAATAGGCGATGTGCGCATCGTCCGCCTCTTCGAAGAATTCAGTATCGCCGAGATCATCTACCAGGTCGAAGGGGAAGAGTTCGAGATATTGCAGCGGGCAGTTGCCAGCGAAATTTGGGAACGCATGGACGGGGTGGTTACAGCAATGCCAAGCGCGCAAAAGTCGACAGGTATAGCGCGGACGGTCGGCTCCAGGTCCATCGTTTTTCTCGCTGGTGGCGATTGGAGTAAAGGCACAACGGATCTGCGCTATTTCGGCAACAGTCTGATAGGTGTCGGCGAGACTGCAGGTGTTGGCCTGGGGGTGCGTCTGGGCAATGTTTTTGGGGACAAGTGGCGTTTGAATCTAACCTACCGGATTGCGGGATCCGTGTTGGGCGCCGGCGATGTGACCCAGCTTTCGATCGAAGCAGACCTGCACTACATTCTGCGCGGCAATTCCCTAGCCAGTCCCTATGTTGGTTTGGGTTTGGGGATGCACCAATTGAGTTGGGATGCACCGGCGACCGCCGAGGATTCGGGCAATAAATTTGGCGGCAACTTCATGGGTGGGCTGCAATTTCCTCTGGGTGCCGGTGGTTGGAGTCTATTCCTGGAAGCGGGGTACCAACGCGTGGTCAAATGGGATGCGCTGATTGATGCCAGCCATGTGAGGACCTATGCGGGGTTGGCGCGCAATTTCTAGTAGAATTTAGCTCTTAATAAATTTGCTAAGACCCGCTGTCCGTTCGACGGATAGCGGGTCTTTTTATGTTTCTTCTACTGTCGCTTTCTTGCCCGCGACGCGGCAGATCCAGATGCTGACTTCATAGAGGACGAGCAGGGGCAGGGCCATGAGCACCTGCGATATGGGATCGGGCGGTGTGAAGAAGGCGCCTAAGACAAAGACAATGATGATGGCAAAACGACGTACGCGGCGCAGATAATCGGCGGTTAGCAGGCCGATGCGCGCCAGGAAGAGGGCGAGCACGGGCATTTGAAAAACCACACCAAATCCCAGCAATAGTTTGAGTACAAAGCTGATATACTCGTCGACAGCCCATTGCGACGTCGTATTTTCGGATTCCAGGCCTAGGAAGAAACGCAGTCCCAGGGGCAGGACAATCCAATAAGCGATCGAGGTGCCAATAAAGAAGCAGAGAGTGCTGAGGGAGATAATGGGCAGAACCAGGCGCTTTTCGCTTGCCAGCAGGCCCGGGGCGATAAAACGCCAGAGTTGCAGGAAGATGATGGGCAGGGCAAAGGCGAAGCCCCCCATTAAGGCGATCTGCAATTCCAGGTAAAAGATGGTCAGCGGCCTAAGCGCTTGGAGTTTGCGGTTGGCGGGCAGGCCTTCCATGGTATCGGGCACGGGTGTGGCCGGCGTTTCTTCCTGGCCCGTCCAGCGCTCGATCAGATCGCGGATGGCCTGTACTGAGCCGGGTGCGCGTGCCGATTCCAGGCCGTGTACGGCGTCGTAATAAGGGTAGGTTAGTACCGTGAGA
>Ga0114996_10005073_pt1 | contig 15576 bp, 26 predicted proteins | sample ArcticOcean_MG_C_4_FD_87039 | JGI IMG/M metagenome (GOLD analysis project Ga0114996, IMG submission 87039) | Marine microbial communities from western Arctic Ocean - ArcticOcean_MG_CB4_134 | ecosystem: Environmental > Aquatic > Marine > Oceanic | place: Arctic Ocean: Canada Basin | collected...
CTGAAGAGGAGTTTGCGGCGGTCGAAGCCGGGGAATAAGCATCTTTCGGCGGTGCCGGAGAGATCTTAGTTGATAGGCATTAAGACTCAGCGAGTTTGGGGTACTATAATACCCCAAACTCGCTGTTAATACCGCCCCTAGCAAACCCGAATAACCCTGCGGAAAAGCTTGGGTTTTCGGCTTGACGGGTAGCAGGCGCATACTTATAGTGCGCGCTCTCGTCGGCGGTGGTGGGCGGTCCCGTCCAGACGCGCTGACGAAGACTTTGGTGATAACAATTTGCTAGGCCCAACGGGTGGGCGAAGAACACCCGTCAAGCGAGCATGTCGCAGTCGCTCGTTACTGCGTGCATAAACGCGGTCGACGCGAGAAGCGGTCGACGCGAGAAAGAGACACGATGCCTACAGTTAATCAATTGGTTCGCCACGGACGCACACGTCCGGTGAAGCGGAAAAAGACGCCAGCGATGGAGGGGTGCCCACAAAAACGGGGCGTCTGTACGCGCGTCTATACAACCACGCCAAAGAAACCGAATTCGGCCTTGCGTAAGGTTGCCCGTGTGCGTCTGACAAACGGCTTCGAAGTGCTCAGCTACATCCCTGGTGAAGGGCATAACCTTCAAGAACACTCGGTGGTTATGATCCGCGGCGGTCGGGTCAAGGACCTTCCCGGTGTGCGCTATCACATCATTCGCGGTGTTCTCGATACCCAGGGAATTAGTGATCGTCGGCAGCGGCGGTCGAAATACGGCACCAAACGGCCACGTTAGGGATTTAGGGCAATGTCACGTCGTCACCGCGCCGAAAAACGGGAAGTATTTCCTGATCCCAAGTTTGGCGATCAGGTCGTGAGTAAGTTCATGAGCTGCATCATGCTCGATGGCAAGAAGTCCGTGGCCGAGGGGATTGTCTACGGTGCGATGGACGTCATCGAGGAACGCGTCAAGCAGGATCCGATCGGCGTGTTTCATGAGGCGCTGGACAACGTTAAGCCGGCTATCGAAGTGCGCTCTCGCCGTGTTGGTGGCGCTACCTATCAGGTTCCCATCGAGGTTCGTGACGAACGCCGGCAAGCTCTCGCAATCCGCTGGCTCATTGACGCCGCGCGCAACCGTTCGGAGAACACGATGGTTGAGCGGCTGTCCGGTGAGCTTCTCGACGCCTCTAACAATCGAGGTTCGGCGGTAAAGAAACGAGAAGACACCCATCGCATGGCTGAGGCCAATAAAGCGTTCTCGCATTACCGCTGGTAATTGTGAGTTATTAGGAGACCTTCAGGCCATGGCGCGCGTCACCCCGCTCGAACGTTACCGAAACATTGGAATCATGGCCCACATTGATGCGGGCAAGACGACGACCACGGAGCGCGTTCTCTATTACACGGGCCGAACCCACAAGATCGGCGAAGTCCATGACGGTGCCGCCATCATGGACTGGATGGAACAGGAGCAGGAACGAGGGATTACGATCACCTCGGCTGCAACGACCTGCGCTTGGCGTGACCACTGCGTTAATATTATCGACACGCCTGGCCACGTCGACTTCACGATCGAGGTCGAACGAAGCCTCAGGGTCCTCGACGGCGCTGTAGCCGTATTCGACGGGGTAGCGGGCGTCGAGCCACAATCCGAGACAGTATGGCGGCAGGCTGACAAATACGGCGTGCCGCGTATTTGTTTTGTGAACAAGATGGACCGGACGGGCGCGGATTTCTTCAATTGCGTTCGAATGATCGAAGATCGTCTCGGTGTGACGGCCCTGGTGACCCAGTTGCCGGTGGGCAGCGAGGCCGATTACGCCGGAGTGGTGGATCTTTTCGAGATGAAGGCTGTCATCTGGAAGGACGAAACGCTCGGCGCGGAGTTTGAAATCACCGAGATTCCCGACGATCTGGTAGAACAGGCGGCGGAATACCGCGTAAAGCTGATCGAGCTCGCGGTCGAAATGGACGACGCGGCCATGGAGCAATATCTCGAAGGTAAGGAGCCGGACGTGGCGACGTTGAAGGCGTGCGTGCGGGCTGGCGCAATCCAGGGCAAATTCATCCCCGTGCTCAATGGTTCAGCCTTTAAGAACAAGGGCGTCCAACCTCTTCTGGACGCCGTGGTGGACTTCTTGCCCTCGCCGCTGGACGTGGTGGCGATCACCGGCGTTAAAACGGGGACAAATGAGCGCATCATACGCGAATCCAGCGACGATGAGTCGTTTGCCGCGCTCGCCTTTAAGGTGATGACCGATCCGTTCGTGGGCAGTCTCACCTTCATTCGCATTTATTCGGGAGTCCTCTCTACGGGCACCGAACTTTTCAACTCGGTTAAGGAACGGCGTGAGCGGGTCGGTCGCATGTTGGCCATGCATTCCAACCACCGGGAAGACATACAGGAGGCTCGCGCCGGCGACATCGTCGCGCTCGCCGGCCTCAAGGGGACGTCCACGGGTGATACATTGTGCGACCCCAACCATTCCGTGGTTCTGGAACGTATGGATTTCCCGGATCCGGTCATCGAGGTGGCGGTGGAACCGCGGACCAAGAACGACCAGGAAAAGATGGGTGTTGCGCTGTCCCGGCTTGCCGAAGAAGACCCGTCGTTCCGGGTGTCGTCCGATCCCGAAAGTGGTCAGACGATCATCAAGGGAATGGGTGAGCTGCACCTTGAGATCATCGTGGACCGTATGAAGCGGGAATTCAAAGTCGGCGCCAACGTTGGCGCCCCGCAAGTCGCGTACCGGGAAACCATTACGCGGGCTGGTGAGATTAACTACACGCATAAAAAGCAGACTGGTGGCCATGGCCAGTTTGCCCGGGTGAAGATCAAATTTGAGCCCATGCCGGTTGGCTCCGGAGTTGAGTTCGACAGTAAGGTTGTGGGCGGTAATGTGCCCAAGGAATTCATCCCGGGTGTTAAGTCAGGATTGATCTCGGTTGCTGCCTCGGGCCTGTTGGCGGGATTCCCGCTCATCGACTTCAAGGCGACTCTGGTTGACGGTGCGTCGCACGACGTCGATTCGTCAGTGATGTCATTTGAAATCGCGGCGCGGGCGGCATTTCGGGAGGCGGCCCCCAAATTGGGCGTGAAGCTGCTTGAGCCCATGATGGACGTCGAAGTGGTCACACCTGATGATTTCATGGGTGACGTGATCGGCGATCTTAATTCACGGCGCGGGGGCGTCACGGGAACATCGCAGCGGGGCAATGCCACGGTGATCAAGGCGATGGTTCCGCTCGCGAATATGTTTGGATATGTCAATAACTTACGGTCCATGACCCAAGGTCGGGCGCAATTCACGATGACATTCGATCACTACGACCCGGTACCACAGGCCGTGTCCGACGAGGTGCGTGCGAAACTGGCTTAACCAGGGATCGCAAGCTTAGGCAAAGCGAAGAAGGCTGGAACTGGAGACTTAACGATGGCGAAGGCAAAATTTGAGCGGACGAAGCCGCATTGCAACATCGGCACGATAGGCCACGTTGATCATGGCAAGACGACGCTGACGGCGGCGATCACGAAGGTGTTGTCGGAACAGGGCGGAGCAGTGTTCACGCCGTTTGATTCGATCGACAAGGCGCCGGAAGAGAGGGCGCGCGGGATCACGATCGCGACGGCGCACGTTGAGTATGAGTCTGAGAATCGTCATTACGCGCACGTTGATTGCCCGGGCCACGCGGATTACGTGAAGAACATGATCACGGGCGCGGCGCAGATGGATGGGGCGATCCTTGTTGTGTCTGCGGCCGATGGCCCGATGCCGCAGACGCGGGAGCATATCCTGTTGGCGCGTCAGGTTGGTGTACCGTCGCTCGTTGTTTATCTGAACAAGGTTGACCAGGTGGACGATCCGGAGCTGCTGGAGCTTGTTGAGCTAGAGGTTCGGGAGTTGCTGTCGAGCTATGATTTTCCGGGGGACGATATTCCGGTGCTCCAGGGTTCGGCGCTGGCGGCGCTTGAGGGTCGTGACGAAGAGATCGGGGCGAATTCGATCAAGGCGCTGATCGCGGCGGTAGATGAGTACATTCCGCAGCCGGACCGTCCGATTGACATGGCTTTCCTGATGCCGATCGAGGACGTGTTCTCGATCTCGGGTCGAGGGACGGTTGTGACGGGTCGGATTGAGCGTGGGATCGTGAAGGTTGGCGAGGAAGTTGAGATCGTGGGTCTGACGGACACGTCGAAGACGACTGTGACGGGCGTTGAGATGTTCCGGAAGCTGCTGGATGAAGGCGAGGCGGGAGACAACGTGGGTTGTCTGCTGCGCGGCGTTAGCCGGGACGAGATTGAGCGGGGGCAGGTCTTGGCGAAGCCGGGCTCGATCACGCCGCACACGAAGTTCACGGCGGAAGCGTACATCCTGACGAAGGAAGAGGGCGGACGTCATACGCCGTTTTTCTCGAATTACCGTCCGCAGTTTTACTTCCGGACGACGGATGTGACGGGTCAGGTTGCGTTGCCGGAAGGCACGGAGATGATCATGCCGGGAGACAATGTGTCGATGGAGGTTGAGTTGATCCAGCCGATCGCGATGGACGAAGGGTTACGCTTCGCCATCCGTGAGGGGGGTCGTACGGTCGGCGCCGGCGTCGTCGCCAAAATCGTCGAGTAGTAGAAATTTCGGTGCCGCGAACACCGATTCGGAATCTTCGCGGGGAGCAAAGGCCATGATGAACCAAAACATCCGCATACGCTTGAAAGCGTATGATCATCGGGTGCTCGACGTTTCGGCGAGTGAGATACTCAGCACCGCCAAACGGACGGGCGCGCACGTTCGCGGACCGATACCGCTTCCCACCAAGATTGAACGTTACACAGTCTTGCGGTCACCCCACATCGACAAGAAGTCACGCGAGCAATTCGAAATTCGGACGCACCGCCGTCTGCTCGATATCGTCGATCCCACGCCGGAAACGGTTGACGCTTTGATGAAGCTGGACCTCGCGGCTGGCGTCGACGTCGAGATCAAGGTCTGAGGCCCGGAAATGCGCACTGGCGTCATCGCAAGAAAAATCGGGATGTCGCGCGTCTTTCAAGACGACGGAGGACATGTGCCCGTGACCGTCCTCAGAGTGGATGGCTGTCAGGTCGTCGCCCAGCGGACGACGGAGTCGCATGGCTATGATGCCGTGCAACTCGGTGCCGAGCCGGCCAAGATCAAGAATGTCTCGAAGGCCATGCGGGGTCACTTCGCAAAGGCCCAGGTCGAGCCGAAGCGGAAAGTCGGTGAATTCCGGGTGTCCAGCGACAATTTGGTGGCCGTGGGGTCTGAGCTATCGGCGAACCACTTCATCGCGGGCCAATTCGTCGATGTGACCGGCATCAGCATCGGCAAAGGATTTGCCGGCGTCATCAAGCGGCACAATTTTAGCGGTCTCGGGGCGAGTCATGGCGTCTCCATCTCGCACCGCTCGCATGGTTCAACCGGTCAGTGCCAGGATCCGGGCAAGGTTTTCAAGGGCAAAAAGATGGCGGGCCATCTTGGTGCCGAGCGGGTAACGGTTCAAAGCCTTGAGGTCGTGGCGACCGATGCCGAAGAGGGCTTGATCCTGGTCAAAGGTGGCGTGCCGGGCTCAAAAGGCACGTGGATTCGAGTCACGGACTCGACAAAACGGAAACTTCCGGATGGCGTTCCGCTACCTGCGGGCCTGAAGGATAATGCGGCGCCGGATGCGGCAGACGCGGAGGACCAGGCGCCGGCAGAGGATGTTGAGGTCAAGCCCGTTGAACAGGCCGCCGACTCCGAGCCGGAAGCTGTCGAGGAAGCCGTCCAGGACTCGGACGAAGAAACCGAGAATAAGGATTAGGGTCGATGCAGGCCAAAGTGACAACTCTTGAATCAAAGGCTGCGGGGACCGTCGAGCTCAACGATGCGATCTTCGGTTTGCCCGTGCGCACCGATATCTTGAACCGGGTTGTCAAATGGCAATTGGCCAGACGGCGGGCCGGGACCCACAAGACGCGGGGCATCAGTGAGATAAGCGGTACCACCGCCAAGCCCTGGCGGCAAAAAGGCTCAGGACGTGCGCGGCACGGTAGCCGCCGGTCACCACAATTCCGGGGTGGCGCCATCACGTTTGGGCCTGTGGTGCGTGATCACGCCACCGAGCTTCCCAAAAAAGTTCGAAAACTCGGTCTCCGGACGGCTCTGTCGGCCAAGGCCGCAGACGGCAAACTGATTGTGATCGATGAGGCCAAACTTGATGTGCCGAAGACCAATTCCTTGGCCGCGAAGCTCGACAAACTTGGTTGGGGTTCCGTACTGGTCATCGACGGTCCTGAGGTCGATGCGAATTTCCTTCGCGCAGCAACCAACATTCCGCAGTGTGATGTGCTGCCCCAGCAAGGCGCGAACGTGTACGACATTCTGCGCCGCGACACGCTGGTGTTGACGAAGTCGGCCATCGAGCATTTGGAGGCGCGGCTGTCATGAAGTCTGCCAATATCAGCCGGGAACGTATGTACGACATTATTCGCAGTCCGGTAATTACGGAGAAGGCGACGCTGGGTTCGGAGCACGCTCAGGTGACGTTCCGGGTCGCCATGGATGCCACAAAGCCCGAGATCAAGGCGGCCGTCGAAGGGTTGTTCGAGGTCAAGGTGAAGGCCGTGAATACCTTGCGCCAACAAGGCAAGGAAAAGCGTTTCCGCGGGCGATTGGGACGCCGGGCGGCTTATAAAAAGGCGATGGTATCGTTGGAAGAAGGTCAATCCATCGACGTGACGACGGGGATCTAAGAGATGGCACTGAAATCATTTAGACCGATCACACCGTCTCAGCGTCAGCTGGTATTGGTGGACCGTTCCGATTTGTGGAAAGGGAAGCCGGTCAAATCATTGACGGAAGGTAAATCCAAGACGGGTGGCCGGAACAATGGCGGCCGCATTACGGCCCGGCGTATTGGCGGCGGCCACAAGCAGCGCTATCGCATCATCGATTTCAAGCGGCGCAAGTTTGACGTTCCCGCCAAAGTTGAACGCCTCGAATATGATCCCAACCGCTCCGCCTTCCTGGCACTTCTTAAATACTCGGACGACGAGACGGCATACATTCTGGCGCCGCAGAGACTCTCTGTCGGCGACACGGTGATATCCGGGGAACGCGTTGACGTGAAGCCGGGGAATTCCATGCCGATGCAGAACATTCCGGTGGGCACGATCATTCACAACATCGAAATGAAACCCGGCCGCGGTGGACAGATGGCGCGGGCCGCCGGAGCTTATGCCCAGCTCGTTGGCAAGGATGCCGGTTATGCCCTGTTGCGGCTTGGCTCGGGTGAGCAACGTATGGTTCGGGCGGAGTGCATGGCGACCGTCGGCGCCGTCTCCAACCCGGACAACAAGAACATCAAGCTCGGCAAGGCCGGCCGCAAGCGTTGGATGGGCAAGCGGCCATCGGTACGAGGCGTGGCGATGAACCCCATCGATCATCCGCACGGCGGCGGCGAAGGTCGCACGTCCGGGGGGCGGCATCCGGTTACGCCGTGGGGTAAACCAACAAAAGGCAAGCGCACTCGGTCGAACAAGAAGACAGACCGGTTGATCATGCGCAGCCGACACAAGAGATAGGAGAGAAATCGTGGCCCGTTCAGTGTGGAAAGGCCCGTTTGTCGATGGTTATCTGCTGAAAAAGGCGGAAGAGACTCGGCAGTCGGGACGGAAAGATGTCATCCGGACGTGGTCGCGCCGCTCGACCATTCTGCCGCAGTTTGTCGGCCTTACCTTCGGCGTGTACAACGGCCACAAGTTTATTCCCGTCCTCATCAACGAGAGCATGGTTGGTCACAAGCTCGGGGAATTTTCTCCGACGCGGACTTACTATGGACACACTGCGGATAAGAAGGCGCGGAGGGCTTAGGCATATGGGCAAACAATCACATGCGCGGCGGCTCGCCGACAACGAGGCTATGGCCAAGGCCCGGCACATCCGTGTCAGTCCGCGCAAGCTCGATATCGTGGCGGGCAGCATTCGGGGTAAGAACGTCAACTCGGCGCTTGCGGAGTTGACGTTTTCGAAACGGCGTATCGCGAGTGACGTGAAGAAGCTGCTCCAGTCGGCGATCGCAAATGCCGAGAACAACCACCAGCTCGACGTCGATCAGCTATACGTTGCCGAGGCGAGCGTCGGTAAAGGGCTCGTGATGAAGCGCTGGAAACCTATGGCGCGCGGTCGCGTCGGTCGAATATTGAAGCCGTTCAGCGAGCTTACGCTTGTCGTTCGCGAACGCGAGGAGACAACCTGATGGGTCAAAAGGTCAACCCGATCGGCATGCGGCTGGGGATCAATCGAACGTGGGATTCTCGCTGGTACGCGGAAAAGGGCGAATACGCCAGGTTGCTGCACGAGGACTTGAAAATTCGCAAGTTCCTTGAAAATCAGCTTTCGCAGGCCGGAATCAGCAAGATCGTCATTGAGCGTCCAGCGAAGAAGGCACGAGTGGCAATCCACACGGCGCGTCCGGGTGTTGTCATCGGAAAGAAGGGTGCTGACATTGAGCGGCTGCGCGCCAAGCTTTCGGAAATGACAGGCAGCGAAGTACATCTCAATATTCTTGAGATCCGCAAGCCGGAGATCGACGCCAATCTGATCGCTGAGAACATCGCACAGCAGCTTGAGCGCCGCGTCGCCTTTCGGCGCGCCATGAAGCGCGCTGTCCAATCGGCCATGCGCCTTGGTGCCCAAGGCATTCGGATCAATTGCGGCGGCCGCCTGGGCGGGGCTGAAATTGCCCGAACCGAATGGTATCGCGAGGGGCGTGTGCCTCTGCACACCCTGCGGGCCGATATTGATTATGGCCAGAAAACCGCATTTACCACTTATGGGACTTGTGGTGTAAAAGTTTGGGTCTTCAAGGGAGAGATCCTGGCTCAAGATCCGATGGCGCAGGACAAGCTGCTCGCCGATCAGCAGACGCAACGATAAGCAAACGGCCGAGACGAAAGAGAATCGATGTTACAGCCTAAACGCACCAAATACCGCAAGGCCCACAAGGGCCGAATTCACGGCACTGCAAGTACCGGGAATTCGCTCACTTTCGGGACGCTCGGGCTCAAAGCGACGACTGCGGGTCGCATCACGGCGCGCCAGATTGAAGCCTGTCGTCGTGCAATCACACGACATATCAAGCGCACCGGCCGCGTATGGATCCGGATATTTCCCGATGTTCCCGTGAGTGCCAAGCCGACCGAAGTGCGTATGGGTAAGGGAAAAGGGTCGCCGGAGTTCTGGATGTGCCGCATTAAGCCGGGACGGGTAATGTTTGAACTCGGCGGCGTACCTTCTGCGCTTGCGCACGAGGCTCTAACGCGCGGCGCGGCCAAGCTGTCCGTGCAGACCAGAATTGTTAGTCGCACGGAGGGCAGTTGACGTGAAATCCGAAGAACTGCGCGGCAAGACGCCTGACGAACTCAATGATCTTCTTCTCGACTCAAAGAAGGAACTCTTCAACTTGAGATTTCAAAGAGCCTCAGGACAACTTGAGAACACCGCAAGAATTGGCGAAGTGCGGCGCAATATTGCGCGCGTGAAGACGATGCTCAATACGGCATCGAGCCAAGCGTCCTAGGAGGGACGGGATGTCGAAGCGAATTTTACAGGGTGTCGTGGTGAGCAATTCCAGCGACAAAACCATTGTCGTCCGTGTCGAGCGCCGAGTCCGACACCGGCTCTACAAGAAAATTATTCGGCGCAGCAAAAAATACCACGCGCACGACCCTGAGAATGTGCACAGCGTCGGTGACATTGTGCGAATTCAAGAATGCCGGCCCGTTTCTAAACTCAAGAGCTGGGAGGTGCTCGCGGAAGCGAGCCAATGATCGCCAGCTATGGATAGATTGACGACATGATACAGGCAGAAACGAATCTAGAGGTGGCCGATAATTCGGGCGCCCGCCGGGTCCAGTGCATCAAGGTCCTTGGCGGTTCGAAACGGCGCACCGCGTCAGTTGGCGACGTTATCGTTGTCAGTGTCAAAGAAGCGATCCCGCGCGGTCGCGTCAAGAAGGGCGAGATGCATCGGGCCGTTGTTGTACGGACTGCAAAGGAAATCAGGCGGTCAGACGGCAGTGCAATTCGGTTCGATCGGAATGCGGCAGTGCTTATAAATCCGCAAGGCGAGCCGATTGGGACCCGAATTTTTGGACCGGTTACTCGTGAACTCCGGGCCAAACAGCATATGAAGATTATCTCCCTCGCACCTGAGGTTCTGTGATGGCTGGAGCCTCAAAAATTCGTAAGGGCGACCAGGTCATTGTGTTGAGTGGTCGCGAAAAAGGTAAGAAGGGCGAGGTTTTAAAAATTCAGCGTAAGGACCAGCGCGTCTTGGTCCAAGGCGTCAATATCGTCAAGCGTCATACCCGGCCGCAGACGGGGAATCCCGGCGGCATCGTGGAGAAAGAGGCGGCGCTGGCGATTTCGAGTGTAGCGCTCGTCGATCCCAAGACCGGAGAGGCGACGCGCGTCGGATTTCGATTTCTCGAAGACGGCCGCAAGGTGCGGTTCGCCAAGAAATCCGGCGAAGTCATAGATTTATAGAGCTTAGCCATGACCCGTATGCAAGAGCACTACGATACCGTCGTGAAAGCGGCCATGCAGGAGAGCTTCGGATATGATAATCCGATGCGAATTCCGAAGCTTGATAAGATTGTCCTCAACATGGGGATGGGCGAAGCGGTTTCGGATTCAAAGGTTGTTCAAAGTGCGGTTGTGGAGCTGACCGCAATAGCCGGTCAACAGCCGATCATAACCAGGGCGCGGAATTCGATCTCGAACTTCAAACTTCGCGAAGGCATGGAGATCGGCGCGAAGGTGACACTGCGCCGACAGCGCATGTTTGAGTTTCTCGATCGCCTGGTAAATATCGCGCTGCCGCGCGTTCGTGACTTTCGTGGTGTTTCACCAAAAAGTTTCGATGGCCGCGGTAATTTTTCGCTTGGATTACGGGAACAAATTGTATTTCCAGAAATCGATTACGACGAGGTTGACGCCGTACGCGGTCTTGATATCGCGATGGTGACGACCGCGAAAACTGACGATGAAGCGAGAGAATTGCTTGCCGGATTCGGCATGCCCTTCATGAATTGAGTGTGGCGGGCGACGACCCGGACTGCATAAGGATAGGCGGAAACATGGCCAAAAAAAGTGCAATCGAGAAGAACCGGCGGCGGCAAAAGCTGGTCGACAAATATTCCGCGAAGAGAGAGCAGCTGAAGAAAGCTGCTGTCGACGAGTCTCTGCCGCAGGAGGATCGGTTCGCCGCGCGTTTGAAGTTGGCCGAACTCCCGCGGGATTCTTCTGCCACGCGTGTGCGTAACCGTTGCGAAATCAGCGGGCGTCCACGCGCATATTATCGCAAGCTCCGAATGTCCCGTATCGCGCTGCGAACGCTGGCGTCGGAAGGCCGAATTCCCGGTATGGTTAAGTCGAGCTGGTAGGGAGTACCGGTATGACAATGTCTGATCCTTTGGGCGATATGCTGACGCGAATCCGGAACGGTCAGCGCGCCAATTTGAATACGATCACGAGTCCGGCGTCCAATTTAAGGACGAGCGTACTGGATGTGTTGAAACGTGAAGGCTATATCCGTGACTACGAGCGGATGCAGGGTGAAAGCGGCAAGCCCGAAATTCGCATCGAGCTCAAGTATTACGAAGGTGAGCCGGTAATCCGGACGATTACCCGGGTTTCGCGACCCGGGCAGCGCGTATATTCGTCCATCGGTGATCTGCCACGCATATCGAACGGTCTTGGAATCGCCATCATTTCAACGCCGAAGGGAGTGCTTTCTGATTCTGAAGCACGTGCCGAACACGTTGGCGGCGAAGTTCTCTGTAACGTGATTTAGGTGAAATTGTGTCTCGTATAGGACAACAACCTGTTCCAGTCCCTCAAGGCGTAACCGTGGAGTTTGCCGGCCGGGAAGTGACGGCCAAGGGCCCCAAAGGCGAACTGTCGATGACGTTGGTCGAGGAAGTGCTGGCGTCATTGGAAGACGACGTGATCGTTGTCAAACCGCGTGACAATTCCAAGCGTTCCCGAACGATGTGGGGGATGCAACGAACGCTGATGGACAATCTTGTTCGAGGTGTTTCCGAGGGATTTTTGGTCGAACTCGAGATCATTGGGGTGGGATATCGAGCGGCTGTGGAAGGCCGGAAACTCAATCTGCAGATGGGCTATAGCCACGAAATCAACTATTCCATTCCAGAGAGTATCGAGATCAAATGCGAGCGGCCCACCGCAGTCGCGGTCTCTGGGCCGGACCGGCAACAGGTTGGTCAAGTCGCAGCCGAGATTCGATCTTTCCGCAAGCCGGAACCATATAAGGGCAAGGGCATCCGGTACGTCGGTGAATATGTCTTCCGCAAGGAAGGGAAAAAGAAGTAGTCAGCATGGCCAAACGCGAAACATTGATTAAGCGCCGGGCACGCCGTGTCCGCTCCCATCTGCGCGCTGTGGGTCGGGGGCGTCCGCGCCTCTCGGTGTATCGCTCGAACAAGCACATTTACGTGCAAGTGATCGACGATGTTCAGGGAGTCACCCTGGCGTCCGCGTCGACGCTCGACGGTGATATCCGCACTGACGGACAATCGAGTGGTTCCGTCGCCGCTGCGATCAAGGTCGGTGAGCTCATTGCCAGCCGGGCTAAGTCGGCTGGTATAGGTGAGGTTGTGTTCGACCGAGGCAGCTACCTCTTTCATGGTCGCGTCAAGGCGCTCGCCGAGGCGGCGCGCGCCGGCGGTCTTAGGTTTTAGTGGGGAGAGCGGAATATGGCAGCAACATTTGGTGATCGCGGTGACAGTGAGGTTGTTGACAAGCTGGTTAGCATCAATCGCGTTGCGAAGGTTGTAAAAGGAGGGCGTCGCTTTGGGTTCGCGGCACTCGTGGTTGCTGGCGACCAAAAGGGTCGCGTCGGATTTGGGCACGGTAAGGCACGTGAAGTTCCGGAGGCGATCAGGAAGGCAACCGAGCAGGCAAAGCGCAACATGATCCGTGTCCCGTTGCGCGAAGGCAGGACATTGCATCACGACGTTCAGGGACGGTTTGGCGCGGGCCGCGTGGTCTTGCGGGCGGCGCCTCCTGGAACGGGAATTATTGCCGGTGGACCCATGCGGGCAGTATTTGAAACCTTGGGTGTACAGGATGTCGTAACCAAATCTATCGGTACGTCGAATCCCTACAATATGGTCAAGGCGACGTTCGACGCGTTGGACCGGGTCATGTCGCCGCGTTTTGCCGCGGCAAAACGCGGTAAAAAGGTCGGAGATATTGTGGGCCGGCGGAGTCAGGCCTCCGAAGAGGCCAGGGAGTAATCAATGGCGGCAAAGGGTGAAACGCTGAAAGTCACACAGATTCGAAGCGCCATCGGGCGACCGGGTTGGCAGCGGCAGGTCTTGATTGGACTGGGCCTGAACAAAATGCACCGCACGCGGGAACTTGAAGATACGCCTTCCGTGCGGGGCATGATTAACAAGGTGCACCACCTCGTCCGCGTGGAAGATGCTGGTTAGCGAAGGACAGAGAGCGAGCGATGAAACTCAACGAAATTTCTGACAGCGCAAACTCAGAGCGCCCTCGGTCGCGGGTCGGCCGGGGAATCGGTTCCGGCACAGGTAAGCGATCCGGTCGGGGGGACAAAGGCCAACGCTCTAGGAGTGGCGTCGCGATAAAGGGATTCGAGGGTGGGCAAATGCCGATTCATCGTCGTTTGCCCAAACGTGGTTTCAACAACATTTTTCGCAAGCAGTTTGCAGTGGTGAACATCGGCCGCTTGCAGGCCGCTATCGATGCAGGAAAGATAGAATCATCGAAGCCGATTTCTGAGGCAGCTCTGGTCGAAGCCGGGATCGTGAACCAATTACGGGACGGTGTTCGGCTGTTGGGTAAGGGAGAGCTCTCGGCGAAGGTGACGGTCGAGGTCGCTTGGGCCTCGGCTGGCGCCAAAGCAGCCGTTGAAAAGGCCGGCGGCAGTGTGACGATTCTCCGGAAGCCGAAAGCCGACGTCAGTCTCAAGAAAGGACGGCAGCCGAAAAAGGCTAAGGCTGGGGGGGCGCATGAAGGCGAAGAGACTGCCGCCGAAAATACACCCGCTGAGGAAGCGGCGCCAGAAAAAGACGATACTTCGAATTCGGACTCAAATACCGAGTAATATCTGAACTATGCCATCAGCCGCGGAACAACTTGCCGCCAATATCAACTTCGGAGCTTTTTCGAAGGCAACGGAGCTAAAGCGGCGGCTGTGGTTCACGCTGGGCGTTCTGATTATCTATCGTCTGGGGACGTACATCCCCGTGCCGGGAATCGATTCCGCAATCCTTGCCGATATATTCCGCCAGCAGCAGAGCGGCATTCTCGGCATGTTCGACATGTTCGCCGGCGGTGCGTTGGGGCGCATGACGATATTCGCGCTCAATGTCATGCCTTACATCTCCGCATCGATCATCATGCAACTGATGACGACGGTATCACCTCAGCTTGAACAGCTGAAAAAGGAAGGCGAACAGGGCCGCAAAAAGATCAATCAGTACACGCGCTATGGCACGGTTGTTTTGGCGACGATTCAAGCCTATGGGATCGCGGTGGGCCTGGAGAGCATGGCGGGATCCTCAGGCAGTGCTGTCATCGAGCCGGGGACCTTCTTCAGAATTACCACCGTCGTCACCCTCACGGGCGGGACAGTTTTCCTGATGTGGTTGGGCGAACAAGTAACGGCACGCGGTGTCGGCAACGGAATTTCGCTGATTATTTTCGCGGGCATCGTTGCAGAGCTTCCCAGTGCTCTGGTCAGCACGTTGGAGCTTGGCCGCACTGGCGCAATTTCGACCCTGTTCATCCTCTTCTTGATGGTTATGGCCGTGGCGACGATCGCGTTCATCGTTTTCATGGAACGAGCGCAGCGGCGCATCGTCGTTCAGTATCCCAAGCGCCAGGTCGGGAACAAAATGTTCGGCGGTGACAACTCGCATCTGCCGCTCAAGCTTAATACTGCGGGTGTGATACCGCCGATTTTTGCGTCTTCATTGCTGTTGTTGCCGATCACGCTGGCGAGTTTCAGCGCTTCGGGCGGGCCTGAATGGCTGACAACCGTTACGTCACTGCTGGGCCGTGGACAGCCCTTGTACCTAGGCCTTTATTTGGGCGGGATCGTGTTCTTCGCATTTTTCTACACGGCAGTGGTCTTTAATCCGGCGGATACGGCGGACAATTTGAAGAAATATGGTGGGTTCATTCTTGGAATTCGCCCCGGGAAAAATACCGCCGAGTATCTCGACTATGTGCTGACACGATTGACCTGTGTTGGCGCCGCGTATCTTGCAATCGTGTGCTTGCTGCCCGAGCTCCTCATCTCCCAGTATGCGGTTCCGTTCTATTTTGGTGGTACATCGCTGCTCATCGTTGTTACGGTGACCATGGATACGGTCGCGCAAGTACACTCTCATTTGCTTGCGCACCAATATGAGGGGCTGATCAAAAAATCGAGGCTCAGAGGTCGCAATCGCTGATAGTCGTGCTCGTTGGTCCACCTGCTTCCGGAAAAGGAACGCAGACTCGGACCATGGAGGAGAAATTCGGCCATAAAGCACTGTCC
>Ga0114996_10005074_pt1 | contig 15570 bp, 16 predicted proteins | sample ArcticOcean_MG_C_4_FD_87039 | JGI IMG/M metagenome (GOLD analysis project Ga0114996, IMG submission 87039) | Marine microbial communities from western Arctic Ocean - ArcticOcean_MG_CB4_134 | ecosystem: Environmental > Aquatic > Marine > Oceanic | place: Arctic Ocean: Canada Basin | collected...
ATGATTACCACAGTAGTTGCGCCGAAAGAAATCTATCCCGGACACTTTCGTTATGAGAATCACCCGCGACTAGAGAGCCCGACGAATCAGCACCCGACGACTGGACGCCGCCGGTGGACGAGCCCGATCTGTCAGCCCGGCGTGGGTTGCTGATGAGCAACTCCGGTCGATCACCTATTGGGCTACTGGCCAGCGTTGTTGTTCGGGCGTCCCGGAAACGGGACAGTTTTTCCTGTTGCTTTGACTGTCGGCATTTGGGCATCGACGCTTCTCAGGTACTTCCCAAGTTCCGCTGCCAGCCGATCACGAACTTCCGACCGCTTGTCTGCCAGGTTGTCTCGCTCTCCCAGATCCTCGGCAAGGTTAAACAGCTCGTAGCTACGATTCTCATGGTAGTAGATCAGTTTCCAGTCGCCCTGGCGGATCGAACTGGACGGCCCGATGCCTGGGCCTCTCGGGCCCCAGTTATTCGGAACGTGCCAGATCAACGGACGGTCCTCTCGACTCTTGTCATGCTTGCCCCGCAGCAGTGACACAAAACTGCGACCGTCGATCGCGCCGCCGACTTGCTTGATGTTGCTCACGCCGGCGAGTTCCAGGATGGTCGAGAAGAAGTCCTCGATGATCACTGGCTGCGAACAGACCGACCCGGCTTTGGTCACTCCAGGCCAGTGCGCCATCATCGGCACGCGCACGCCGCCTTCGTGAGCCGACCCTTTGCCGCTGGAAAGCGGTCTGTTATGCGCGTGCCGCTTTCCGCCGCGGCCGACTGCGCTCAAGCCTCCGTTGTCAGACATGAACAGCACGACCGTCTTGTCGCTCAAGCCGTGTCGCCGGACGTTATTGAGTATGTCGCCCAGCGATTTGTCCATTCCCTCGACCATGGCCGCGTACATCGCTTCGGTGTGGCCGACTCCGGCGTCGCGATACTTCTGATAAAAGCGGCTGTCTTTTGCAAAAGGAACGTGTACCGCGTAATGCGACATGTAGAGAAAGAACGGCTTGCCGTCTGCGACCGCCTGATCCATCGCTCGGTTGGCTTCGATCGAGAGGGCCTCCGTCAGAAAGATGTCCTTGCCATGGTACTTTTCTAGGCCTGGCACATCCCAGATGCGGCTGGCCTTTCGCCAGGCCGCGCTGAAATTCTGGGTTCCCAGAAAACTACCTGGGCCCCCCGGGGCGTGCCCGGCGATGTTGACATCAAAGCCGACGTTACGCGGATCGGTCCCCGGTGTCCCGATCGCTCCGAAGTGTGCCTTGCCGACGTGGATCGTGCGATATCCGGCATCGTGCAGAAACGCGGGCAGTGCCTTGGCGTGGACCGTCCGCTCGATTCCCGCCTTGGGACTGAGACCATTCACGTTCCACTTTGGAAAAGCGAGTTTCGGATGGCCGCGATCGTTGCTGGCGTTCTTTTTCAGCGTCCAGTTCGTTACACGATGCCGCGCCGCATTTAGCCCGGTCATCAAACTGACTCGCGTCGGCGAGCAAATGCTGCACGCATAGGCCTGCGTAAACTTCACACCGATCTTGGCCAGCCGCTCCATATTTGGCGTGTGATAACGCCGATTCTGCGCGGTAAGCTCCGTGTGAAACGGCACGGACGTGTCCTGCCAGCCCATGTCGTCAACGAGGAACAGGACGATGTTCGGCTTGGAAGAATTGGCGTCGGCTGCTTGCGATTCTGCCTGCGGCATAAGCAACAGAAAGACGAGCCCGAGGGATGTGATCGCTTTCATCGGTCGTAAATTGCCCTTCCGCTGGAGGATCGTGTTTCCGATCGATCAACTCACATTTTTCATTTGGATTCAGCCCGGAACATTTCCAAGCATCGAATGTTGTCGATTCTAGCGTTATGCCGTCGCAGAATCCAGCTTTCCGATTTTTCGTCGGCGTAACTGTCTTGCCGCTCGTGCCCGTCGCCCCCTATAGTGGAAACATGGTCGATACAGAGCCCAATTTGCCCGACGACGCTAGCGAGCGCGATGCGGCTGCGTCTCCCTCCGGTGATGCCGGCGAGGGGATGTCGGTCGAACAACTTCGCGGAGCATTCGCTGGGCTGCTGGGAGAAGACCAACCGTCCGACGACGAGTCCGATTCATCCGCGACCGGAGAGACCGTCGAATTCTCCCATGATTCAACGACGCCGGCGGAGGTCCCCGATCTGTCGACCCTGGAAGCGGCCGACGATGACGCCTGTCCGGTGAGTCCGCGTTCGGTGCTTGAGGCCATGCTGTTTGTCGGTGATCCGGCGAATCGGCCGTTATCTCCGCGAAACGCGGCCGCACTCATGCGGGGTGTCTCGCCACGAGAAGTAGAGCAACTCGTGGCGGCACTCAACCAGCAGTATGCGGCTAACGGATGTCCCTATGAGATCACCAGCGAGGCGTCAGGCTATCGGCTAGTGCTCCGCGAGCAATTTCATTCGCTGCGCAGCCGGTTCTATGGCAAAGTACGCGAGGCCCGGCTGTCGCGAGCGGCACTCGACGTGTTGGCGATCGTGGCGTATAGCCAGGGCCTTACCAGCGATGAAATCAGCCAGTTGCGGGACAAGGCATCGGGCAGTCTGCTGACGCAGCTTGTCAGACGGCAGCTATTGCGGATCGAGCGTAGCGATGAAAAGCCACGTCGTCCACGATATTTTACGACGGACCGATTCCTGTCGCTGTTTCAGTTGGGCGGTCTCCAGGACCTGCCGCGGAGCGCGGAATTGGAGACCGCGTAGCGACGCCCCCCGAAGAGGGTGTGTTTTATCGTGCAGCCAATGTGCGTAACTGGTGATGAGCAAACGACTTAAAAAAACCTTCTCCGCGATGCGCAGGCGCGGACGATAGGGAGTGATAGAATTGGTCCTTGCAGCCTTGTCCTTGCCGCAATCCGGCGGCCAAGAGGTTTGAGTGGTTCTCGTCTGATGCCGATCGCAGCAGAGCAGTTGTTGGTTTGATCCGATTCCTTAGAATTGACAATGATGAAAATCATTGCCGAGCGTCAACATCGCAGCATTTCTCGCTGATCGTTTTCCGGTCGTTTTGACTTCCTTTTGGTTTTGCGCCTATCAGGGCCATGCGCCTTGTTTGTGATATGTCACGTCGTCAACTTATCGCTGATCTAGGGTCCCAAGCCCCGGTGATTTTGCCTTCGCTGCTGCTGTGCGATTTTGGCCGTTTAGCCGACGAGGTGGCCCGGCTCGAAGACGCCGGTGTGCGGGCCCTGCATCTCGATGTGATGGACGGCCACTTTGTGCCCAACATGACCTACGGGCTGACAATCGTCGAGGCACTTCGGCGGCTGACCGATCTGCCGCTGGACGTGCACCTGATGATCTCGAACCCGGCTGATTATCTGTCGCAGTATTACGAAGCGGGTAGCGATGCGATCACGATTCATGTCGAAGCGACCAGTCAGCCACGAGCGCTGCTGCAACAGATTCGCGACTTAGGCGCAGCGGCCGGATTGGCGCTCAATCCCGACACGCCGATCGAGTCGATCGAGGAGTGTCTCGATCTGTGTGATCTGGTATTGGTGATGAGTGTGAATGCAGGTTTCGGCGGCCAGGCGTTTAACCCGGTCGCTTTGGATAAGCTAAAACATGTTGCCTCGCGCGTGGGCGACGAGGTGCTCTTGGAGGTCGACGGCGGCGTGAACGCCCAGACGATCGCCCAATGCGCCGAAGCAGGCGCTCAGTTATTTGTGGCCGGATCGGCCATCTTTGGCAGTGAGAATTATCGGCAGAGCGTCGCCGCGTTGCGCGAGCGAGCTTCTGCGAACATAAGGACATAAAGCGACCCATGGTCCAGATCATATTAATCCGTCCCGGCGCGACTCAATTCGACCAGCAGGCGCGCGTTCAGGGAAGCGTCAATATCCCGCTGAGCGACGAGGGGATCGAGCAAGTCGACCGGATGGAGACCGAACTGCGCGACCAGTCGATTCGCGCGATTTACTGTTCGCCGTGCGAGTCAGCCCGCCAGACCGCTACTCGGTTGGGCAAGGCGCTGGACGCCAAGGTCAAGCCGATCGATAAGCTCCGCAACGTCAACCACGGTCTGTGGGAAGGGATGCTGGTCGGGGATGTCAAGCGAAAACACCCCAAGGTCTATCGCCAGTGGCAGGAGAGCCCCGCGTCGGTCTGTCCGCCCGAAGGCGAGTTGCTAGGCGAGGCATTGACGCGCGTCAAAGCAGCATTGACGAAGGTGCTCAAGAAACATAAGGAAGGCACGATTGCTTTGGTGACCCCCGACCCGTTGGCAGCGCTGGTCAGGTGCCATTTGCAGGGCGCGGAGTTGAGTGAGGTGACGGTCAGCGGCAGCAAATGTGGGCTCTGGGAAGTTCTCGACGTTCCCGCCCCGGTTGGCGTCAACGGATCGGAAGTCTAGCCTAATAGATTGTTTTATTGCGCGTCGGCACCAACACTTTCCCACCTTTCATGCGTGAATCATCATGGCCGCAAATTCTCCCCCCGCTTCTGGGCAAGCCGCAATGATGCGTCCCAAGCGAGGCGTGCCCGAGGGACTCTGGCAGCGATGTCCCGGCTGTCAGGCAACGATCTTTCGCAAGGAAGCTGAACGCCGGATGGGCGTTTGTCCGGAGTGCGATTATCACTGGTATGTCAGTGCCCAGCAGCGCATCGATCAGGTGTTGGACGAAGGGACTTTCGAGCAATGGGACGCAGAATTGGCTCCGGCCGATCCGCTCGACTTTGAAGACAAGAAACGTTATGCAGAGCGACTCGAAGCTGAACAGAAACGAACCGGATTGCTCGACGCGGCCGTCACCGGCATCGGCATGATTCGCGCACGACGCGTTGCCTTTGGTGTGACCGATTCGGCCTTCATCATGGGCAGCATGGGTGCGGTCGTCGGCGAAAAACTCTCGCGGTTGATTGAACGAGCGACCGAACAGAATCTCCCGCTGATCATCGTCAGCGGTTCAGGCGGTGGTGCCCGAATGCACGAGGGAATTCTTTCGCTGATGCAGATGGCCAAGGTGTCGGCAGCGCTGGGCCGTTATCATGACGCGGGCGGGCTGTTCATCTCGGTGCTGACCAATCCGACGATGGGTGGCGTGGCGGCGAGCTTCGCCTCGTTGGGCGATGTGGTGTTTGCTGAGCCGAGGGCCCTGATCGGTTTTGCCGGTCCACGAACCATCAAGGCCACGATCCGCATCGAACTGCCCAAGGGGTTTCAAACGAGCGAGTTCCTACTGGAGCACGGCTTTATTGATCGAATCGTCTGTCGCAGCGACCTGAAAAGCGAGATCGCTCGGACCATCGATTACTGTGGAAAATAGCTGTGCCGCTCGTCCTTTGCGACGCCGGAAAGGCGAGGTTGCTGATGGGCTTGTTCGACGGACTCAAGTCGCTGTTGCCAGCCGAGAAGACCGATCTGATTGCGCGCTTCGAGCGCCGGCGCGAAGCGATCTCGGGGACGATGTCGACTTTCTATCTGGCCGTTGATCGAAAGACTCGGGAAAAAGTCGGGCTAAAGATCCTCGATTCCGAAAAGACCGGCGCGTTTGAGACTCGATTTCAAGGACTCGCTAAACCGAACGAGGGGCAGATCGCCGCGTCACTTGATCATCCGTAGCTTGTCAAGACGCTCGAACACGGCGTTGCCAAAACGGGCGAGCAGTATCTCGTGATGGAGTTCCTCGAAGGTGTTGGGCTCAATTCACTGATCGTTGCCCGTGACCAGCGGCTCAAGCAGCGTCGCCTGACCTTGATCCGCAAGGCAGCCGAAGCGCTCGCGGCGCTGCACGAAGCCGGTTATATCCATCGCGACGTCTGTCCCCGAAACTACGTTGCCTCGCCAGAGTGTGATTCGGTGAAGTTAATCGACTTCGGACTAAGTCTGCCGGCGACTGAGCCGTTCATGAAGCCGGGCAACCGCACAGGAACGCCAACTTACATGGCACCGGAAATCGTCCGACGACGTCGCACCGACCAGCGGGCTGATATCTTCGCGTTCGGAGTGACCGCCTACGAGATGTGCGCCTTTGAACTTCCCTGGCCGGGATCCGAAACGACCGGCAAGGCGGCAATGGCTCACGGGGCCCGTGAACCGGTCGATTTGTGCGAGGCATGTCCCGACATCGATCCGGCGCTCTCCGCGGCGATCATGCAGTGTCTGAAGACTGAGCCGGGAGATCGACCTCAGGCGATGAAGGAACTCTTGGCAACGCTTCGCAGGGTGACGGGCGAAGGGTTCGTGTAGGCAGATTTGTTGTAACAACGTTTTTCTCACAGTCATTTTCAAGCAGAGGCAGATCCGTGGAACTTGACGACCAGTTGTGCCTCTGTTTTCACGTCACCAAGCGGAAAGTGGTCAACTTTATCCGCATCGAAAAACCCCGCCGCGCCGGACAACTAAGCGACTGTTTCGGTGCCGGGACGGGCTGTGGCTGGTGCCGGCCGTTCCTCGAGCGGCTGTTCGAGCAGGCTAAAGATGCCGGGACCGTCACGGTCGACGAGCCGACCGCCGCCGATTATGCCGCCATGCGGTCAAATTACGTTCACGAGGGCGGCGGGACCCCCCCGCCCGGTGCAATGCCGATCGAATAAAGCCAACGGGCAGTCCCCCTTCGCCTGTGCTAGTCGATCTGGGACTGATTCGGTATCATATCTCCATCGCGGTCGGCGAGTGTGCGGCGCGTTTCCCTTGGCAAGTTGATGAAGGCAGACAAAAGATGGCCCGTAAAGTAGTCAGTCGCAAGGAGTTACGTGCAGAGGCCGAGGCCGCCGAAGCGGCGGAAAAGGCCGCACCGAAGAAAAAGAAAAAGGCCGCCACACGCAAGCGCAAGGCCAAGGTGGTCAAGGAAGTACGCCTGAAGGCGTTTTGGGGAATCTTTACCCAGGGTCTCAAGCGCGTTGCCATCTACGAATACAGCCAGAAACGGCAGGCCGAGAAAAAGGCCGCTGATCTAAGCGCCGCCGGCAACAAGACGCCGCATTTCGTGCAGTTGGTCAAGGAAGTGATCGAAGAGTAGGCGAGTCCCGCCCTGCTCGGTCGCAAATCGGGCGATCGACACCCCTGTTTCTCTCGGTGAGGATTCCCATGATCTCGGCGAGTCGAGGCCTGCGGGCGTTTCTGGCGGCGATCTGTTTATTGGTCACGGTCGGTTGTGGCTCTTCCGAAGAGGACAGCGGCAAAAAAACCTCTGGCGTTCGCGTCGCGCGAAAGAAGCCTGACGAACAACTCGAGCCGGTGAAGATGTCCGACGGCCAGCCGATTCCCGACCGACAGGGGCGAGTGGAGGTTAGCCTTCCCGTTGGTTGGCGGTCGCGATTCAGCAAGGGCTGTATCGCGGAACTGTACAAGGACCATCACGACACGATCACCCGTATTCAGGTATTGGTCGAGAAATACGACCGGATCAAGAACGTGTCGGCGGACAATCAGCAGCAGTTCGCCGCAACGCTGCAAGAGACGCTCTTTGCGGAGATCCAAGAGAAGGGTCTCGATCCCACAAAGGTCCTCTCGAAGAAGCCGACCCCGATTAGTCTTGGTAATTTTATGGGTGTCCGTTACGTGCGCAGGGGGCGCGTTAAGACACCGCGAGGCACTCAAGTGACTGTGCTTCGACTCTTCTTGGTCACCGTGGTCGATGACTGGAAATACTCGGTTGTTCTGCGAGCCATGCCTAAGGATCTTCGCAAGTATCGCGGTGTGGCACACGCCGTGGCGACACATCTGAAATTTGCCGCTCCAGCGAATCTACCATCGCCAAAAACACCGGAAGAAACTCCGGCAGCCGTGGGATCGTAACGTGCCCTAATCGCGTCTCCCGGCCGTATCGGCTATGATGGCTGCTCGCTGCCCGTCCCAGAGTTCATCCCCCAGCCCATTCGTCCGCCATGTATCGAGTCAGCCGCGAAATTGATTTTTGCTACGGTCACCGTTTGCTTAACTACGAAGGCAAGTGCCGCTATCTGCACGGGCACAACGGCCGGGTCGTGATCACGATCGAGTCCGACGAACTGGATGATCGGGGAATGGTGCTCGACTTCACCGACATCAAGAGCGTCGTGGCGACCTGGATCGACGAGAATCTGGACCACCGCATGCTCCTGCACCGTGATGATCCGGCGGTACCGATGCTCAAAGAATTGAACGAGCCGTGGTTCCTGCTTGATACGAATCCGACCGCTGAGAATATCGCGGAATTGATTCACCGGTTCACGGCGGACCACGGGTTTCCCATCGTCGAGACCCGTCTCTGGGAGACGCCCCGCTGCTATGCGACTTATCGGAGCGCATAAAAAAACAGTCCGGCTGGCCCGTGATGGGCCGTGACCGGACTGTATCCCCCCTGGGAACGCGCCGCCGAAGCGGCGCGGAATTACTAAGTTGTTCGCCTAAGCGGATAGCTGCTCGTTGGCGACGTCGCACATCGGTGTGCGACCGCACGAGAGAAGCCCCCCGGGCCGCCACGCCCGACATGCCAAAAAGCGGTCGGACGCGACGACAGCCTTAAGTATCGGCCGGCATGGGCCTTCACTTTGGCAATCTTTGCCGATTATTCTGAGTGGGCAGATTTCTAGCGGTGATGGCCGGCCACGGTCTCAGATGAAATACACGCTAAACAGCTTGCCAGCCGTAGGTTAGAGCAATCCGTTGGTTGCCGGTGACGGACCCTCCCACATGCTGTCACGGAACAAACCCGGCATTTCCTGCCGATTCACTTCATAAACTTTGCTGATTGCGCCGATTCTGAGGATTATGGGCGGGGCCGCATCGGCGTCTCTCGCCACGATCGACCATCGCCATGACTCCAGCCTGAGGGGGCAATCCGACGTGTCCGAAAATGATTCCCATGAACAATACGCCGACGACGTCGAAATGTCGGTGACCGCCACCGAATCTTCGTCGTCACTACCCGAGACACCCACGGTTTCCGCGCCCGGTTCCACTGGACCGTCGCGTTGGCCGGTGTTGTGGGGAGCCTTGGCGTCCGGCGGCTTTTACGGGCTGATTCATGCCGGTTACTTGAGCGGCGAACTGATCCAGCGCTACTTTGCCAGCCATCCGGTCGAGTATGTCGCCACCACGTTGTTCTTTATTGGGTTGGCGGCGCTCGCAAGCAAACTGCTCGACACGTCGTCACAAACCTCCTCGCTCTCGCAGATCGCGCTGCCGCCACGCGGCGAAACGAAACAAACCGCGACGCAATGCGACGCGCTGCTCACGCATCTCGACACACTGCCCAAGCGACAGCAACGCGGATATTTGGCGGGACGACTTCGCAATGCGGTTACCTTTGTACATCGAAAGCAAGACGCCACCGGTCTGGATGAGGAAGTTCGGCACCTGTCCGACCTAGATGCAGAAAAATCGCACGACAGTTTCGCGCTGGTAAGGATTATCATCTGGGCCGTTCCGATTCTTGGCTTCTTGGGCACGGTCATCGGCATCACGCTGGCAATCGCCAATCTTTCGCCACAACAACTCGAAGAGTCGTTGCCGATGGTCACCAGTGGATTGGGCGTCGCGTTCGACACAACCGCGCTGTCGTTGGGACTATCGATTGTATTGATGTTCTCCATGTTTCTGGCGTCGCGGTGCGAAACCACGTTGCTTATTCAGGTCGACGCCCGAGCGGCTGGTGAATTGATTGGCCGATTCGAACAGTCGATGCTGGCCGATTCGGACCCGCTCACCGCGGTTCGTCGCATGGCCGACGAGGTGATTCATTCGAGCGAACGTCTAGTGGCCCGTCAGGCGGAACTGTGGCAAGAAACGATTCAACAGGCGGATCAGCGTTGGAGTGAGATCGGCGTCACCGCCGGCAAGCACCTTCACGAGGCGCTGTCGCATGCGCTAAACGACCATGCGGCAGCGGTATCAGACGGTGCCAAAGAAGTCAACGCCGAGAACCATCGTGGGTTGGACCGTGTGCAACAGGCGATGGCAGAGAATACGACCGTGATCGCTGACCAGCAAGATAAATTGATCAAGCAGGGCGAATCGCTTCTGCGGATCGTCGATACCGGTAGCCAGTTGAGCATCATGCAAGAGTCGCTCAATCAAAATCTGGCAACCTTGGCCTCCTCGGGCAGTTTTGCTGAGACCGCGATGAGTCTGTCGGCAGCGATCAATCTACTTGCTGCCCGACTGGGACAGGCGCCGATGACGCTGACTGATGGCAACAACTCGGCACCCCAGACGACAGGACACGCGGCATGAGACGTCGATCCGCTCGCGGAGAAACTCTCGGGGGTACGCTATTTCCGTTCCTGGCGGTGCTAATTTGCACCATGGGTGCGCTGATTGTGCTGTTGGTGGTGATCGCTCGCCAGGCCCGATTGGAAGCGGCCCAGCCTGACGAGCAAGTCGATCCGATTGCCGTCGAAGAGTACGAGTCTCAGCTTGAACTGGCGCAGGTCGATCTGCAATTGCTCTCCCAATCGCGCGCCGCCACGGCCGCACAACTTCAAGAAGAACAACTACGGCTTAGCGGAATCGAGCAGAATCTGCGCAAGCTGCAGGACGAGTATGTTCGCTTGCGCGAAGCGGCCGCCGAGTTGTCGCTGGTTGCCTCGACCGATGACGCGCAGCTACGTGAGCTTGAACAACAGGCCGAGCGATTGCGCGACGAAATCGACGCCGCCCGCACTGCACTGGAGAAAGCTCGCAAAGACGCGGATACCCGCCCTCAATCTTATGCGATTATCCCGTATCGTGGCCCGAATGGCACACGACGGCGTCCCGTCTACATCGAATGCAAATTTGACCGCGTCGTATTGCAGCCTGAAGGAATTGTGCTCTTCGAAGACGACTTCCAGGAACCTCTCGGGCCAGGTAATGCCCTGGCTTCGGCAATCCGGGCAACGCGCGAATTCGAAGCGTCGCGTCGTGGCGGCCAAATTCGCGCCCAAGACGAGCCGTATCCGCTGTTACTGGTTCGACCGAACGCGGTGGTGGCCTACTACGTGGCGCGTCGCGCAATTAAGTCATGGGGTGCTGATTTCGGATACGAGCTGATCGATAGCGACTGGAAGGTGGAGTTTCCCCAGAAGAATCCCGAGCTGGCCCAAATCATGCAGCGCGCAGTGGACGAAGCCCGCGCGCGGCAAAAACAGCTTCGCCGCGCCGCGCCACGGCGCTTCGGGCGGTCAACACGTTCGACCTTCAGCGTGACCGACGATAGCAATGCGTCGGGCGGCGGGTTAAGCGAACCCGTGGTCAAGAGGCCGGGCGGCGGCAATGGCGGAGGGAGTGGCTACGACCGATTGGGACAAACAGCCTCCGCCGCCCATGATCGTCGGTCCGCGCGGTCGGCAAGAGACGGCAGTGCCGAATCAGGCACGAGCCAGTCAGGCACCAGCAAGACCGATACCAAAGGGGCCCACTCCGGAGGAACAGGGTCCGGCGGCGTTGATTCGGACGGCGAGCAATCGGGCGACCCGCCAACAACAAGCCAAGACCCCAACGCCGAGGAAGGTACCGGCGGCAACCGCCCGGGACGCGACGACGCGACGACCAACGAGGGACAGCCGCGCGGCGAGGGGACACATTCAACCCAGGGTGAGAGCGGACAGTCAGGCGGCGGGCCCTCGCAAAGTCTCGCCAACACTCAGAGTCTTGCTGGCAAACGTGGCAGCGATTGGGGATTACCGAACCGATCGATCAACGCTACCGGTATCACGCGTCCGGTGAGAGTAATCTGTTTCGCCAATGAACTGATACTTCTTCGCAACAGCGGATCAATCATAAAGCGAATACCCTACGGACGCCAACCGGCCAAGGCGGTAGACACCCTGGTCGCGGCAGTTCGAAAACATACCGAGAGCTGGGGCATTGCCGGCGACGGACTCTTCTGGCGACCGATTCTCCGAGTTGAAGTTCACGGTTCAGCCGAACATCGCTATCGCCAGTTGCAAATCTTGCTGGACGACAGCGGCCTTCAGATACAACGACGGGGACAGTAACACCGCGTGGTGTATCTCAACTCGTTGTTTTCGTTTCTCACCTTTCACGAGACCACAACACCATGAAACGCCTTCGTTCGACTGACGATGACGGGTTCAACCAGGATTCGTTTCTGGATGTCGTCGCCAATATCGTTGGGATTCTGATCATCCTGGTGCTGGTGGCTGGTATTCGCGCTGGCAAGGCGACGGCGAACATCGAGCCGCTGCCCGATGAAACCGAACCAGTGAAGGCGGCGCTGAAGAACACCTTTACGGCGGCACGTGCGGTTCATTCGGAGGTCTATCAACTCGAACGTCAACGCAAGCGGTTGGCTCGCGAGACCGCCAACCGTGAAGCCGAACAGCTTCGTGTGGCGACGATGCTGGCCGCATCCAAACAGGTAATGGCAACCGCGCGAGAAAAACTCGACGAGAAGACGCGCCGCCAGTTTGATGCCCAACGCGCCGCGGCCGTCGCCGCAGAAGAATTAGAGAAAGTTCGCGCGCAGACCGCGGCGGCAAATAAAGAAGAAACGCCCCCCGTGATCGTCGAAAATCTGCCCACACCGATCACCAAATCGGTCGACGGCAATGAAAAACACTTTCGCATTAAAGAGGGGCGGATCGCCTATGTGCCGATCATGGAGTTGCTCGAGGACGTCAAGCTGGAACTCCGCAATCGGGCCGGCCAGTTGAGGACACGCCGTAGCGTGTCGGGGCGAGTCGGTCCACAAGACGGCTTCTACCTGCACTACACATTCACGCGCGTCGACCCTAAGAACGCGGAAGAGTTGAATCTTGGCACCTCGAGCAGCATCGTCCAGATGGCCAGCTTCCGCATGATTCCCGTCAACGAAGATTTGGGCGAATCGCTCAAGGAAGTCCTGCAGCCTGGATCGGATTTTCGCCGACGGTTGGCGGCCCTTGACCGCCGAACTGAGACGATGACCCTCTGGGCCTATCCAGACAGTTTTGACGAGTATCGAAAGCTCAAGACCGAACTGTTTCGAGCTGGTGTGGGGTCGGCCGGACGTCCGATGCCATTTGGCGTTCATATCGGCGGCTCGCCGAGCGGAACGAAAAGCGCGTCGCAATAACTAACCGAACACATGCTCGACAAATCGTAGCAGTAACTCTTCGGTCTCTGGCGTTGGGTGGATGATCTCTTCAAAAAGTTCCGGCGGCATGCCGGCGATCCGCTCGATGTACTCCGGATAGACCCGCACGCGCCGCAACAGATCCTGCTCGTTAAGCTCCGGATGGAACTGAGTGCAATAGATCGGCAGCCCATCAAAACGATAGGCTTGGTTCTCGACCTGTTTCGTGTAGGCGAGTCGAGTGGTGTCGGGCGGTAGCTCAAGAACCCGATCTTCGTGGCCCATCTGGCCATAGAACGGCTGGCTGAGCGACGAAAAGACCGGATCGTCGGCACCCTCGGGCGTGAGAAATATCTCGTGCGTGCCGATTTCGGCGCGATCGAGATCGTGGATTACCTGACCGCCCATCGCCCGAGCCATTGCCTGAAACCCCCAACACGAAGCGAAGGTCGGCTGGCGTTGGGCATGCAACTCTCGCAGCGCATCAAGGACACGTGCCAGCCATTTGCCGTTGTCAGTCGCCGAATAGCGACCGCTGCCTCCGATCAACACCACATCGGTTCGGTCGAGAAGCGACTGGCTAGGCGAGAAGTTCAGCAGATCAAACGGCTCAACCAGCGCACTTCGTGTTCCCAGCGCGCGAACGAAACATTCGACTTCTTGCTCGCGCATCGGATCGTCGGCGTCACGGATTTGCAGCAGCAGATAGCGTAGGTGAGAAAACATCGATCGTGGGGTAAGGATCGCAGTAGAGAAAAATCAGAAAAACAACGACTCACAGTTTAACCGGATTGTTCCGGTTGCCAACTCCGGTTGAAAAATCGAATGAGAACGCGCATTACAGCGGAGTATCGGTGGTTTTCTCGATCCCCCGCTGCACTGCCTCGCAGATCTGGTCGATCTCGCCAAGTGAGATCGCTAGTGGCGGGATGATCACGATCACGTCGCCCAACGGGCGAATCCAGACGCCGTCCGCGAGCGCCGATTGGCAAACCGCCGTACCCCGGCGTTCTTGCCAAGGGAACGGGGTCCTGGTCTGTCGGTCCTGCACCAACTCAATCGCACCGATTAGGCCCCGCTGACGCACATCGCCCACGTGCGGATGATCGGCCAGTCGAGCCAGATGCGATTCGAGCCTAGCGATCTTTGGCCGCATCGCGGCGAGCGTCTCCTCTTCTTCAAACACGTCAAGCGTTGCCATCGCCACCGCAGCACCCAGCGGATTGCCGCCATAGGTGTGCCCATGGAAAAATGTTTTCGACTCGGTAAAGTCACCCAGGAATGCGCCGTAGATCGCGTCGCTCGCCAGCGTCACGGCCACAGGTAAATAACCGCCGGTGAGTCCCTTGGCCAGACAAAGTAAGTCGGGCGAAACCTCTTCGTGTTCACAGGCAAACATCGTGCCCGTGCGCCCCATGCCGACGGCGACTTCGTCGGCAATCAGCAACACGTCGTATCGACGTGTCAGTTCGCGCAGCCCTCGCAGAAAACCAGTCGGGTGTGTAATCATGCCGGCGGCACCCTGCACCAACGGCTCGATGACCACCGCGGCGATTTCTTCGTGATGTTCCGCCAGCAGCGACTCGGCTTGAGCCAGATAATGCGCACAGGCATCCTCGCGCGACACCCCTTCTGGTCGACGATAAGTTGTCGGTATCGGAAGCCGTAGCACATCGAACAGAAGCGGCTGAAACATCGCGTGAAATCGGGCGACACCGCCGACACTGACGCTGCCGATCGTGTCGCCATGATAGGCAGCGTCGAACGCCACATAGCGAGTTTTTTTGGGCCGGGGGTCGTCACGCTGTTGCCAATACTGGAACGCCATCTTCAGCGCGACTTCGACCGCCGTCGCTCCATCGTCCGAAAAGAAAACATGTTCGAGCCCGACTGGCGAAAGCTCGACCAACCGCTTCGCCAGTCGGATGGTCGTTGGGTTCGACTGACCCAGCAGCGTCGTGTGGGCCACCCGATCAAGTTGCTCTCGGGCCGCCGCATCGAGACGCGGGTGACAGTGCCCATGGACGTTGCACCACAGACTGCTTACCCCGTCGAGCAACTCGTGGCCGTCGATGTCGATCAGAGTGCAGCCGCTCGCGCGCTCGATCACCAGCGGCTCGTAATCGGCCATTTGAGTAAACGCATGCCAGACATAGCGTCGATCCCACGTTTTGAGCTGCTGAGCCGTTGGCTGGGACATAAGCACCTACCAGCTAGCCGCGACTTCGGTGCCGACAGAGATCCCCAACATGATCTTGGCGCTGTCGCCAACGATGACCAGTTCGAGATGGCCGCTATCGCCGATCACCGCGATCAGCGTCATCGGCGGCTCCGAATCATAGGCGTCGAACAGACCGCGCGTTTCATGATCGTCGGAAGAGATCGAGAGTTGGTGGTCATGGGGAACGTCGGCCAAATCAGTGGCAGCGATACTGGTTATCAAATTGCCAGAATCGTCGACGCCGGTTACGGTTCCGGTGATTCTGTTGCTCACGTTACACTCCTGCGCCGGCCATGGCCAAAATATAGATAATCGCCTACGGAGGTTATTGTAGCGCGACGGCG
>Ga0114996_10005076_pt1 | contig 15566 bp, 13 predicted proteins | sample ArcticOcean_MG_C_4_FD_87039 | JGI IMG/M metagenome (GOLD analysis project Ga0114996, IMG submission 87039) | Marine microbial communities from western Arctic Ocean - ArcticOcean_MG_CB4_134 | ecosystem: Environmental > Aquatic > Marine > Oceanic | place: Arctic Ocean: Canada Basin | collected...
CAGCGCTTCCTCGATCACGGCGGGAGCAGCGGAGTCCGACGATTCGTCCTGGAAGAATTCCACACTGGCGCGCAGACACTCTTCCTCTTCGTTGAGTTCAAGAACCCGAAAGCGTTGACGCCCACGAGTGACGATGTCGAACCGACCGTCGTCATACCGCTTGATCACTTGCTCCACCACGGCAGTGCAGCCAACCGACGACATCTCGGACTCTTCAGCGAGGATCATGCCGAATTCCGACTTCTGGTCGATCGCCTGGCCAACCATTTGCCGGTAGCGGGGCTCGAAGATATGGAGAGGCAGTGACGCCCCAGGGAACAGGACTACCTGGAGGGGAAACAATGGCAACAGTTGCTCATTCGCCATGCTACATTATGGCTTCCCTCCGGCCAGCAAACAAATCATGAACGACTACGCGGGCAAGACGGCGATGGTCACCGTCGCCTCGTCGGGCATCGGCCGCGCGCTTTCACAGCAGTTGGCGTCCCGGGGCGCGCGCGTGATTCTCGTCGCTCGCAGGCAAGCCGTGCTCGAAGAAGTCGCCTGCGAAATCAAACCCGCCGAGGGCATTCCGATCGCCGCCGACCTGCGAGATCCCGCAGCCATCGAGCGCTTGGCGGATGAGATCAAGCAACGTGTCGAGCGGGTCGACCTGCTCGTCAACAACGCCGGCGTCGGACTCCACAAGGCGGCCATCGAGTCACCTCCAGAGATCGTTCGTCAGCTTTTCGAGCTTAATGTGTTTGGGCCGGTTGAGCTGACTCGTCGGCTCGTCCCATTGATGCCGCGGGGCGGCGCGGTCGTCAATGTTAGCTCGATTGCCGGGAAGGTCCCGCTGCCGAACTTGAACCTCTACAGTGCATCGAAGTACGCCCTGAATGCCTTCTCCGACGGACTGGGGATGGAGCTGCGCGACAAGGGTATTCATGTAATGAAGGTGTGCCCTGGATACGTCGAAACGGCGTTCGGCGACAGCGTGTTGCTCGGAAAGATCCCGCACAACGTCCCCGGCAAGAGCCGCTTCACGATTAGCGCGGATGAATGCGCACAAGCAATCCTGGACGGCCTGCGTCGCGGCAAGCGGACGGTCGTTACGCCTCGTATCGGGTGGCTCTTCATCGGCCTCGCGCGCCTGCTGCCCGGGTTCTTGTTTAGCCGCATGGCCGGACATGTGAAACTAAGCGATGATTCTCTGGAGAAAGCCTAGATGCATGTGAAACTCAAGGGGTCGCCGGCCTTCTATCTCGTCGGTTTCATGGGCTGCGGAAAGACGACCGTCGGACGTTTGCTCGCCGACCAGCTCAAATGGGATTTCGTCGATCTGGACGAAGAGATTGAGCGAGAGACCGAGGCGAAGATCGTCGACATCTTCGACAAGTTTGGGGAGGCATCGTTTCGCGCCTTGGAGCGCAAGGCCCTCAACAACCAGATCAGGCACGCCCGCATGGGCGTGGCCCGCGTGATCGCCCTCGGCGGCGGCGCGTTCGCCCAGGCGTCGAATCGTGAGACGATCGAGGCGGCCGGGGTGTCGATCTGGCTGAAAAGCCCGATCGAGACCCTCTGGCAACGGGTTTCCCAAGAATATGATCGCCCGCTCGCTCGGGACCGCAGGAAATTCGAGGCACTTTACCGGGAGCGCAAGCCAAGCTACGCCAACGCCGACTTCACCATCGAACGCCCGAACGCCTCCCCGGATCAAATCGTCGAAGAGATTGAAGGACTATCGCTACTGTGAGTGCGCCGTTATCTGACTCCGCCGCACCCACCGCCAAAACCGCGGCGTCTCTGTTGGTGCGCGTTGAGAACCTCCGCAAGGTCTTCCAATCGGGCACGGACGAGCTGATCGTCATCGACCATGCCGACTTCGAGTTGAACGCGGGCGAGAGCGTTGCATTGGTCGGTGAGTCAGGCGCCGGCAAGACGACGTTGCTCTATCTATTGGGAGCACTCGACGAACCAACATCGGGCGAAATCTACTTCGATTCGCAACCTCTCTCGAAACGCACCGAGACGGATTTGGCCGCCTTTCGGAATCAATCCATTGGCTACGTCTGGCAAAACTATCATCTACTGCCTGAGTTCTCCGCTCTTGAGAACGTGATGATGCCACTGCTTGTGGCCGAAAACACTCACGCCCAGGCGGAAGAAGCAGCGCGGCGATGGCTCGGCGAGGTGGGTCTGGCGGATCGCACCGATCACCAAGCGGGTGAGCTTTCCGGTGGAGAGCAACAGCGTGTCGCGTTGGCCCGCTCGCTCGTCACGTCACCTCAGTTGCTATTGGCCGATGAGCCCACCGGCAACCTCGATGTGGGCACGGCCGACGGCATCATGGACATCGTGCTTTCGTTACCGGCAACCCAGGGCTTGTGTGTCGTGGTGGCAACACACAACTTGACCTTCGCGGAGCGCTGCGACAGAACGCTGCGAGTCGAAGCGGGCGGCATCATTCCTTAGTACGGGGTAGGCCGGTCCGACGCCGAGAACTACATCTTCACGCCGGCCGCGGCGCAACCAAACCGCCGCCAAATCGGTCTACAAATCAAGCAAGACTGATATTATGGGAACGACCATTGCAGGTCCGAACGGTGCGGCGGAAGGATCAGGTGTTCCATGTTTGAGCGATATACAGAGAAAGCGAGGCGAGTCATATTCTTCGCCCGCTACGAGGCAAGCCAGTTCGGCAGCCCTTACATCGAGACGGAGCATTTGCTGCTCGGCCTCATTCGTGAGGACAAGGCTCTCGCCAACCGTTTTCTCCGCTCGCACGCCGCCGTCGAGTCCATACGTAAACAGATTGAAGCCCACACCACCGTCCGCGAAAAAGTCTCCACGTCAGTAGACCTCCCACTCAGCCACGAATGTAAGCGCGTTCTGGCCTACGCCGCCGAAGAAGCCGAGCGGCTCTCGCACAAACACATCGGCACGGAGCACCTCTTGTTAGGTTTGCTGCGTGAGGAAAAATGTTTCGCCGCCGAGATACTACATGAGCGCGGGTTGAGGCTTGCCACGATTCGCGAAGAACTGGCTCGCTCACAGTCAGAAAAGCTTCTCTCAAGCCGTCCGAAAGAGAGTTCGCTCCTCGCGGAATTTAGTCGCGATTTGACCCAGGCTGCGGTCGATAGCACGCTCGACCCGCTCATTGGCCGTGAGAACGAGTTGGAACGGCTCGTCCAGATCCTGTGCCGCCGCACGAAGAACAACCCGGTACTGATCGGCGAGTCTGGCGTTGGCAAGACAGCCATCGTCGAAGGGCTGGCACAACAGATCGCCGACGGCGACGTACCGTCATTCCTTGCTGAAAAGCGCATCCTGGCGCTCGACTTATCGCTGATCGTCGCCGGCACGAAGTATCGCGGGCAGTTTGAAGAGCGACTGAAGACCATCATGAAAGAGTTGATGGAGAATCAGAACGCGATTATCTTCATCGACGAACTGCACACGCTCGTCGGGGCGGGCTCCGCCGAAGGATCGCTCGACGCGGCGAACATTCTCAAACCGGCCCTGTCACGCGGCGAGATTCAGTGCATTGGCGCCACGACGCCCGGCGAGTTCCGCAAATCCATCGAGAAGGATCGCTCTCTCGAACGCCGCTTTCAGGCCGTGAAGGTGAACCCACCGACTGAGGAAGAAGCGGTCAAAGTGGTCTTCGGCATCAAAGACCGCTACGAGAAGTTTCACGCCGTTGGCTACAGCGACGAGGCCATTGAGGCTTCGGTGTTTGCGTCGAACCGCTACATCCCCGACCGCTTCCTGCCTGATAAGGCCATCGACCTGATCGACGAGGCCGGCGCTCGCGTCAAGCTGCGGCAGACGACGATGCCCGACGAAATTTCCGAGGTCCACAAGCGCATCAAGTTCATCGTGCACCGCATGGAGAACGCGATCGCCAACCATGAGTTCGAGAAGGCGCGCTTTTACTCCGACGAGGAACGCAAAGAGCGCGAAAACCTGCGGGCGTTGCGCGACAAGTACAACCTCGACGAAACCGTGACCGCCAGTGTGACGAAGGACGATATTGAAGAAGTTGTCGCCCGCTGGACCGGTGTTCCCATGACCTCGATCAAAGAGGAGGAGATGGCCAAACTCCTGCGGATCGAGGACGAACTACACACACGCGTCGTGAGCCAGAACTCTGCCATTTCGGCGCTGTCGCGAGCGATCCGCCGTTCCCGCGCGGGATTGAAATCCGCTGATCGGCCGGCCGGTTCATTCCTCTTCCTGGGCCCCACGGGTGTCGGCAAGACAGAAGTAGCACGCGCCCTCGCACACTTCTTGTTCGCAAGCGAAAAGGCGCTCATTCGCTTCGACATGTCAGAGTTCATGGAGAAGCACTCCGTCTCCAAGCTCATCGGCTCGCCTCCGGGCTATGTCGGCTACGAAGAGGGTGGACAGCTCACCGAGCGCGTCAAACGGGCGCCGTACTCCATCATCCTGCTCGATGAAATCGAGAAGGCGCACCCGGACCTGTTCAACATCCTGCTACAAGTATTCGAGGACGGCCAGTTGACCGACGGCCTCGGCAACACCGTCGATTTCAAGAACACGATCATCATCATGACGTCGAACATCGGCGCGCGCTATCTGCAGCAAGAGAAGCGGATGGGCTTTGCCGGTGGTTCGGGCGAAGGCGAGAACACCAAGGCCGAGTCCGAGGTGATGAATGAGGTCAAGCGGGTTTTCAACCCCGAGTTCCTCAACCGCATCGACGAGACGATCATCTTCGAGGCGCTTTCCGACGCCGATTTGCTGGAGATCATCGGGCTGATGGTCGGGAAGATTAACGAGAACCTCGGCCGCAAGCAGATTCACATCCGCCTAGCCGACGATGCGGCGCAGTACATCCTCGAACAGACCTGCGGCGACCGCAACTACGGCGCTCGTCCGCTGCGCCGCGCGCTCCAGAAGTACATCGAGGACCCCTTGTCGGAAACCCTCATCCAAGGTGTGTTGGCGCGTCCCGCGGACCTCGAAATCTTTTTGGGCGAAGACGGCATGTACTACCGCTCCGTCAAGAAAGATGGCGAAGAAGACGAGGCCGACGGCGGCGTGGCCGTCCGCACGGCGGAACCGCTCTACATGTTCTCGTAGTTTGGACGCAGCAAGCCTTCTAAACTTCTAAGGAAACCCGTCGGTTCTCAACCGCTGAAACGCTGTGGGCCCCGCAAGGTGTCGCCGTGCGGCTTCGAGGAGTGATCCGGCAAACAACCAAGCTCGGGAGTCCCCCCGAGCTTGTAGAGCCCAGAACCGCCCAACCCCAAGTATCAACCTCTGAGAGTCCTCAATCAGGGTCACGCAAGCTTCGGGGCATCGACCCTGGAAAAGAAAAAGGGGGTACGACTCGTATGAGCCGTACCCCCTTCGCTGCTGCTCGCGCAGAGCGCTAGTGTCTTCTAGTTCTCCGGGTGGGCCTGATGGTTGCCCTTCTGGAGGGTACCGAACGTGTCAAGAGCAGGCGTGATACCGTCGGCGGGGGTGATCTTGATCATGGCCGCATCGGAAACCTTGCCCGGCTCGCCATCATCGACGAACTCGAACTCAACCGTCGCACCCGACACACCGTTCAAGCGACCGACGCCCGTACCTCTCATCGTGTCAAATCCCGAGACCGGGTTTTGCTCGTCGAATTCAGGGTAGTCGGTGCAGATCGCGTCTTCCAGCTCTTTAAGATGGAAGCGGTTGCGCGGCCAATTGACCTGAAGCCGATTCGGCCCGCCATCGCAGGTCATACCAGAAGTGCTTGCCCGCGTGACGGGACAGGTAGACAAGATATGCTTCCGGCGCCGAGCAGAGTTTGTCCGTCGGCAGCGAGGGCTCAACCCAGTCCCAGTGGATTTCAATCGAAGCCCCCTGGGCACTATCGAGCCTAAGTTCGGGATAGTGTAGCGCCGACCGCCGCGCGAGCCGATCAAGAGCCTCCGTGCTCCAGGGGTTCTCCGCATCCGCCATCCCAACACCCTTCAGGGCGCGGTAGGCCGCGTCGACATCACCCGGATCAATCAACAGATCGATATCGGCGATCGCACGCCACGACAGATCCGGATACAGCCGCTCTGTGAGCGAGATACCGCGAACGGGCAGAGCCGCAACGCCGGCCTTCTGAAGCACCCCGAGAACTTGCCGCTGCTCAGCCTTCAGGAAGAGATTGTGGGCCGCGTTCGACTGAACACGCCGTTTCCAGTCGCCGCCTCGAAGTTCCACGCCCGCTTGCCGCAGAGACGAGAAAACCGCCGGGAAGACCCCAAGACGTTCGGCTTCACAAAGAAGAGCCTCCACTGCCGGCTCGTCGCGCGGGGGACCCTCGTCCGGCCGCTCCGTCGTGGGCAGCGCAAGGCGAAAAACAGAGCGGAGTCGGTTCATCGGAGAACAGAGCGAGCAGCAGTCGACCTGCCGTATCCATTATAAGTTCGGATCTCACTTGACCCGCGCACGGGTCGATCTCAGCGCCACGCGCCGAGTAGGCGTCTGAGCGTCACCAACTGGCCGACATGGTAGGCGTTGTGATCGGCGAGCAACATCGCTTCACGCAAGAGGGTTTGTCCTGAGCCGTGCGCAAAGGGTTCAAACAGGTCGAGGGATCGATCTTCGACAAGCGCTTTCATGCGTCCAAGATCGGCGGAGAATACACGTATGCTCTTGTCCCATGATTCCTCACCGGGCGGCTCATCCAGAGCCGGCCAGTAGCCCTCGGGATACTCGGGCGAAACGTGCTTAGGGTTGACGCTGAACTCGACGATGTCCCACTGGGCGACGCGCAGATGTTCCAGAACCTGCCACGGCGTGTAAGGGATACCTCCCGGTTTGACGCCGCGCAACGCCGCCGGCCAGTCTTCAAGAACCTTGTCAAACGGAGCATGCGCGTATCTGCCCTGCAGCAATTCCAGGAGATGATCCCTCAATGATGCGACTTGGTCGGACCCGGTCATCGATCTATTCCTCCACAGCGAGCTCGGCTTCGTCGGAGAGTTCCTCCAACAATCGGGCAACAAGCGCTTTCTGGCCGAAGTCAAAGTCACTCGACGCGGACTCGGGATCATGCGCCGCCACCCAGACCTTCAGCATTTCCGTAACCGGAGCCGCGACCGCTTCCTCCGCCCCGGGTTCGAACCGCAGAGGGATCTCGGACTGACGGATGGATTCAATAAGCAATTCTGAGAACTTCATAGCGGGCTCAAAAGGCGATGCACTCATGATGGCAGGATTGGTGTTTTCGAGTAGATCTTCGGGGTCCGCGATTGTCCCGAAACCAGGACTAAGGCTCAGATCCCGCCTCGCATTGGCTCCAGCGTCACCCGGCCAGATAAGTAGTTCGCGGTTTGCATCAACTTCTCGGACTACGGTAGCGTCAGTATTAGTTATGGCGGATTACAACCCGGAACTTGAGAGTCTCGTTCGCGAGCTGAATCAGAAAGCATCCACGAGCGGACAAGACGTGCCGCAAGAAACCACCGCGCCGGCGCCACAGCCCGTGGGCCCGCTACCAACCGAAGCAACCGATTCTCTCGATCGCATCCTGAAACATGCGGTCGACCGAGGAGCGTCTGATGTACTCTTCGTGGCGGGAAGCGGCGTTGTGCTGCGTCTCGGCGGCCACCTGGAGCGAGCGCCGGAACCGGTACTCACGGACGAAGCCATTCGTAGCCTGATGCTGCCGCTGTTACTCCCAGAGCGCCGCGCGGAGCTAGAGGTGGACCGCTCGTTTGATTTCAGCTTCGTTCGCGAGGGGATTGGTCGATTCCGCGTCAATCTGCACTACCAAAGGGGCACTCTGGCGGCGGCACTGCGCATTTTGCCCGCTGAGATCCCGACTTTGGAGTCGCTCAACCTGCCCCCCCACATCGGCAAACTGGTTGACCGCAAACAGGGGCTCATTCTCGTCACCGGAGCAACCGGATCAGGGAAGACCTCCACACAGGCTGCGCTGATGGGAATCGTTAATCGTAAGTATCCCTATCATGTGGTCTCGATTGAAGATCCGATCGAGTACTATCACGAGGACGAGCGTTCGGTCTTCGAGCAGATTGAGATCGGGCACGATGCAACGGACTTCCCGGCGGCGCTAAGAAGCCTGCTGCGGCAGAATCCCGATGTGATCCTCGTCGGCGAGATGCGCGACCCGGAAACCGTTGCGACGGTTCTGAGCGCGGCGGAAACAGGCCATCTCGTACTCTCAACGCTTCACACGAACGACGCCGTGCAAGCAGTCAACCGCATCGTCGATCAGTTTCCAGCCGGGCGGCAGGAACTGATCCGCCAACAGCTCTCTCTCGGGCTGCTGGCGATCATCGCCCAGCAATTGCTTCCATCGCCCGACGGGCAAAACCGCTTCCCCGCCGTGGAAATCTTATTGGCGAACACCGCTGTCCGGCATCTGATCCGCAAGGGCGAAGACCACATGCTGGGTTCCCAACTCAGCTTGGGACGCGGCGACGGGATGATCATGATGGAGCAGTCACTCGCGAACTTGGTCCAAGAGGGCAAGGTCTCGCGGGAAGTGGCGGAGGCGCATTGCCTGCGGGAGGGCGAACTACAGCGCTACTTGGTATAGGCGGGCGGCAAGCGGCTACCTCTCCCGCCGAACACCCGTGGCCCGCGGGCCCGCGGGCCGTGCTATGGATTTACAAATTGGGTTTGGACGAGATGTTCGTAGAGCGCGTCGGCCGCGATGACGTGTCCTTCTTCGGATAGATGAATGCGGTCAGGAAGCAGGTCGCGTCCGCCGTTCTCTCCAATCACGCGATACATGTCTAGAAAGGGTACGCTGGCTTCATCGCAAATTTGTTTGAGAACGCGCTGAGGCTTGAGGACATAGTCCCGGTCCTCCTCCAGGAGATCCGTCCGGAACTGCGGCGCAAAGGGAAACACAACGACGGAAAGACGGCTGCCGATGCTCTCGGTCGCCGCGCGAATCTGATCGAACTCGGAACGAAACAGCTCCCAGCCCTCGTCCTTCCAGCCCGCTACGAAGTCAGGCGTACTATCCCAGGGGAAGCGGCTTCTGGTTCTGGTCATGCGCATGTAAGCGAGCCTGATTCGGACCGCCAGGTAGCTCCAATTCGGCAGTAGGGCAAGCGGATCTCCCTCGGAAGGAAGCAATGCCCGTTCCGCCTCCCGTGCCCAGATCATGCCGCCCCGTGCATCGAAGCGATGCAGGAAATGGTAGTTATCGTTGAGGCAGACTTGCAGGATCACCAAGTCGGGCTTGTACTTGACCAGCTCCCGCTCAAACAGGATGCGTTCTTGGTGAGTCGTATACCCCGGGATTGCCGCATTGATCACTTCGGCACGGCCCTCGAGTTTATCGCCGAGCATCTTGACGAAGCCCTTCTCCGGCCAAGCGACGGAATCGCCGATAACGATGATCCGCTGAACACCAGAGACCTTTTCGAGAGGAATCTCGTCGCCTCGGATACCGATCGAGTTAATCTCCGGCTCGGCCGGATTGAGACGATAGCCAAGCTCAGGATCGTTGAGTACCCATTTCTTAGAACCCAAGTTCGCATACGGAACATCGCCCCGAACAGCGCCGGTCCATACGGCGGAAAAACTACCGAGGACTTGATAGCGTAAGTAGACTTCGACCAAGCCTACGGCAAAGAGAGTGGCGAGCCCCATGGCCACAAGGGCGAAGATGATCTTCTTCATTCGAGTTTCGAAAGTCCTGGAAACGCCATCGTAGCAACAGCCGCTCGTAAGCGTACGTGGTGCTACCGGGCGGCCGGCAAAAGGTGTTTTTGTACCTTGCCCAGCGCATTGCGTGGGAGAGCCTCAACACGGATGACCCTGCGTGGCGCTTTGAACCCCGCGAGTTGCTCCCGGCAACAGGCGACGAGAGCTTCCTCGTCTATATCCTCTCCGGCCGGGACGACATAGGCTACGGGAACCTCGCCCTTCACGTCGTCCGGGACGCCGACGACCGCGGCTTCAGCGACGCCCGGTTGCTCACAGAGGAACTCTTCGATCTCGCGCGGATAGACGTTGAATCCGCCGCAGAGGATAAGGTCGCTCTTGCGGCCTTGGAGGGTGTAATAGCCGTCCGCTGAACGGACCGCTAAATCGCCGGAGCGAAAGTAGCCATCGGGCGTGAAGGCATCGCGCGTCGCCTCGGGCTGCCGCCAGTATCCGGAGAAGACGTTCGGGCCCTTGATAACGACCTCGCCGGTCTCGCGTTCGTCAACTTCCTCGCCGGCATCCCTCGACTCCGGGCTTACGAGGCGAATCGAAATACCCGGCAAGGGTTTGCCCACCGAACCCGGACGCCGCTCGCCGACATAGGGATTCGAGATATTCATCATCGTCTCGCTCATCCCGTAGCGCTCAAGGATTGTGTGACCGTAGAGTTCGCGAAAACGTTCCAGCGTGGCGGCGGGTAGCGGCGCTGAACCGGAGACGAAGAGGCGGATGCGGCTGCCGATCTCACGGGCGGTATCCGGGGGAGCGGCAAGCAGGCGTTCGTACATCGTCGGGACGCCGAAGAATACCGTCGGCCGGAAACCGAGAAACTCGTCGAGGATAGTCTCCTTGCGGAAGCGATCGAGCAGCCGAACTTGGTAGCCGGTCGTCAGCCAGGTGTGGACACCGTTGCCGAGACCATGCACGTGGAAGAGCGGCAGGCTGAGCAGCATCCGATCGTCCGCATGCATTTGCCAGCAGGTATTGAGGGCGGTCGCATTGGCGGCGAAGTTGTTGTGCGTGACCGTTGCGCCTTTCGAGCGCCCGGTGGTACCGGAGGTGTAGACCAAAGCCGCCGGCGCATCGCCCTCGGACGGATGCACGTCGAACTCAAGAGGCTGCACTTCGACATCAGCTGTAACGTCTTCCAGAAGCCATGCCTTCGCGCCGTCATGCACGTTGACAGACAACTCTCGGGTCGTCAATAGCGCACGCGGCTCGGCGTCGATGAGGATGTGGCTGACTTCGCGCTCGCGATAAAGAACGTTAATCGGCGTGAAGATGATTCCGGCCTTCACGCAGGCGACGAAGACATCGATCAGTTCGACGCAATTCGGGAGATAGACCGCGAGCCGGTCTCCCGGCCTGAAACCTTGGGCATGAAGGTACAACGCCCAGCGACTCGAGCGAACATCAAGGTCCTCAAACGTGAAGACAGAACTCTGGAACTCAAGGGCCGGCTGATCCGCGCGGCCTTTGAGTGTGAGCTTAAACAGGTCGCTGAGATTCACGGTCTTCGCGGAAAAAGAGAGCGAATAGCAGAAGGATGAGTGCGGCGCGTCCCGCCGGAATAGTCCAGATGGCTCGCCAGTTGATTGCCGCGAGCGATGCGATCGACTTTTCTGTCTGCTCGGCGGATAACGCGGTGATTTCCTCGTCGAGACCTGTCGTCCCGGCGGCGGCTTGTTCCTCCAACGCGGCGATGCGTCCACCGAGTTGCTGCACCTCCGCACTCAGCGCAACCGATTCAGCGGGTGTGTTGCGTTCCTCGATGACACCGGCAACCTGTGCGCCGATCAACATGCCGAGACCGAGCGTGAACAACACAAGCATGCCTTGCGCCTGCGCGCGAATGCCGGGCGGCGCGGCGCGGTCGGTATAGATCTGGCCGGTGACAAAGAAGAAGTCGTAGCAAATGCCATGTAGGACAATCCCGGCGATCATCATCCAGCGCACCGAGTCCGGAGCGCCGACCGCAAACAATCCATAGCGGGCAACCCAGGCGAACATGCCGACGAGCAGCATCCACTTCACACCCAGCCGCTTGAAGAACAGCGGCATGAGAACCATGAATAGGATTTCCGACCCCTGTCCCATCGTCATCACGGCCGCGACGTTCTCAATGCCCGACTGCTGCACAGCCTTGGCGGCCAACTGGTAGTAGAACGCGAGCGGGATGCAGATCAGGAACGAGCTCATCATGAAAACAAGGAAGGAGCGTTCCTTGAGCAGAACGAATGCGTCGGCGCCAAGAAGCTGACGGACGGAGACCGATTGTCCGGCCAGAGGCGGCGGCGTGTGCGGCAGGCTGAAGCAGTAGAGGCCCAGTAGAATCGCGGACGCCGCGGTGAGATGGAACATCTCGACCTGATTGCCCCAGGCGAGCCAACCGAGCACGAGCCCCGCGACAATCCAGCCGATCGTGCCAAAGACACGAATCAACGGAAACTCTTTCTCCGAATCCGTCACGTGATGCATCGCCAGTGAATTCGTTAGCGCAAGAGTCGGGAAGTAGCACAACATGTGCGCGAAGAAAACGCCGTTGATAACGGTGGGCGTGGCCGGATTCTCAGGACTCATCAGCGTCGTCGCGGCGAACATGATGAGGCCACCCAAGATGTGCAAGATGCCAAGAACCTTCTCGGTTGGGAAGAACCGGTCGGCAATCATTCCAACGAAGAACGGAGACAGGATGCCCGCAATCGGGCCAACAGAATAGGTCAGTCCGAAGTCAGTGCCATCGAAGCCGATCGTCCCCAGGTAGAGCGGCGCGGTGACGTACCACGCCCCCCACACAAAAAACTGCAGGAACATCATCAACGAGAGGCGGATACCGACAGAGGAGATCATGGGGTTTAGAGTCCAGCGAAACTACGCGAAGCGGTACTTGCCGTTCTCCTGATCCCAGTAGACCTTCTTCTCTTTGCGGTAGGAGAGGGTTGCCAAGTGACCCGTTACGGCGGCCTCGTGGCCGGTGCGCGCGTCGCAGTTGAGCGGCGTGTCGTTAATGATAGCGTCGATGAAGTTTCGCAGATGCGCGCCAGTGGGATTGCCTTGCCCTAGGTCTTTCTGCGAGTTGATGTGGATCTCGGGCCGAGATGAGACGTGGTCGGGAGCGCCGCGATACTTCTCCGGGTAGACAAAAAGGTCCTTGAGGCCGAGCACTTCCAGCGTTCCCTCACTCCCCATGAGCTGCTCGCCATAGTTGTAGCGCGAATTGTTAAAGGCGGCACTGTAGTTGATGTGGAAGTGGTCGTTGTACTCGAAGCCGGCAGTGACGGTATCGGGCACTTCGCGATCGTCTTCGGTCCAGTAGTGAATGCCACCCGTGCAAGTGACCGACTTGCAATGATTGCGACCGGTGATCATATGGATCGCATCGGTCTGGTGGACAAGAAGATCGGTCGAGATGCCACCGGAGTAATCCCAATAGAGCCGCCACTGGAAGTAGCGCTCTTTGTTGAACGCGGTGTCGGGCGCGTCGCCGAGGAATCTTTCGTAGTCCGTGTTGTTGGGTTCGGCATCGGCCGGAATCCCGTAGCGCCACGCTGGATCGTCCGGGGCGCTGTTGCGGTACCAGAAAGCGCGGGCGTAGACGACCTTGCCGAGAACGCCGGATTCGTAGATCTCCCTGGCCTTCTGGTAAATCTTGGCGCTGCGGCGCTGGGTTCCGACCTGGAACTTCTTGCCGCTCTTCTCAACGGCCTTGAGAATCTCAAAACCTTCTTCGATCGTGTGCGTGAGCGGCTTTTCGCAATAGACATGCTTACCGGCTTCGAGCGCGGCGATCGCCATGTCTTTGTGAAGATGCTCGGGCGTGAAGATGCCGACCGCGTCGATCGACTTGTCCTCAAGCATCTTGTAGTAGTCGTTGTATGTCTCGGGCGACATCTTCTGGATGGTCGCGACCTCATCCTTCGTCTTCGCGAGGCGCGGCGAGAAAGTGTCGCAAATCGCCTTCATGTGAACCTCGCCCTTGCCCATGTGCAGCATGGTGGCGATGTGCTTGCCACCGCGGTTTCCGAGTCCCACCCAGCCCATGTTGACTTTCGCTTTGGTGGCCTGCGCGCTCAGAAGCGCGGGCGCTGCGCTCAGCGCGGCGGATGTGGTCACGAAACGGCGTCGAGAGATGGGTTCAGACATGTTTACTCCGTGGAAGCTTTACGTAGGTCGATGCGACTAAGGCTTTGTCGAGAATATCAAGACGTTTCTGTTACGAGCAAGGTTGCCGAGATAGCCGGCGATGTCCTACTCCCGGCTGAGCACCCTTCGGCGAACCAGATCCAAGGCCCGATGCGTAGCCCACAGGCGGACACGGTCGCGCTCACCGCCGATCGTCATGCCCTTGACCTCGCTGCCTTCATCGTCCGCCACCGCGACAAAAACAGTGCCGACGGGCGTCTCCGGCGTACCACCACCAGGACCGGCAACCCCTGTCGTCGCAATCCCGATCGAGGTCGCAAACCGGGCCCTCACGCCCTGCGCCATCTCGGCAGCGGTTTCTTTGCTCACCGCGCCGTGTTTCGCCAACGTCTCGTCGGACACATCGAGCCAGGCGTGCTTGGCGTCAGTCGAGTAGGTCACCAGACCACCCCGAAAATAGTCGGAGCTTCCGGCTACGGCGGTGATCTTCTGCGCGATCATCCCCCCGGTACAACTCTCCGCAACGGCCACTGTGAGCTTTCGCTCAACACAGTGGCGCATGAGCGCGGCTTCGAGGGGCTCATCCGCACGGGTAAAGACGCTATCACCAAGTTCGGCCTCTACCTTCCGGGATAGCGCCTCGGCGATCACGCGGGCCTCTTCTTCAGTAGCCGCCTGTGCGCGCATGTGGAGTTGAATTTCGCCGGGCGACGCCAGAATGGTCGTCGCGACCTGCTCTTCCGCTGTGTAGATCGGTGCGATGCGTTCATCGACCTCCGACTCGGGCAAGCCGGCGACACGCAGCGAGGCGGTGTAGAAGTGATACGGAGATTCCAGCTTGCGCAGACGCGGCAAGCATTGCGATTCGAAGATCGGCTCAATCTCGCGCGGCGGCCCCGGCAACAACATCAGGATGCCGGCGTCATCTTCAAACCATTGTCCTGGGGCCGTCCCCATGGCGTTGGGCAACACCTCGGCGCCTTGCAGGACGAAGGCTTGGCGCTTGTTGCTTTCCGCCATCTTGCGGCGGCCCAATCGACTAACACGGGCCTCGATGGCTTCGGTGATCTCGGGGTGGTATTCGAGCTCACGCCCGAGCGCGTCGGACGCGGCCTCGCGACTGATGTCGTCCATCGTCGGGCCGATACCGCCGGTCATGATCACGATTTGCGATGATCCGCGCGCCTGCTTAATCTCGTCCGCCAAACGCACGCGGTCGTCACCGATGATCGTCTTGCGAACGACATCAATCCCGAGGTCGTTCAATTTCCGTGTGAGAAAAAGCGAGTTGGTGTCGATGCGGCTCGGCGTGAGCATCTCCGAGCCGACGGCGATGATTTCAGCAGTCACAATGCGCGGCGGAGGGTGAGGCCCTCCAGTTACTCGTCAATCCACGACGAGCTATTGATGCGATAGAGGCCGTTGCCCGTTGCGACAACCATCTCTTGGGTTGGTAGAAACGCGAGACCGACAATGCCCGGCCCGGAAACGACTTGCGAAACCTCACCGTCCGGCGCGAAACGAAAGATCCCTTTGCGGCCGCCGCGGGACGCTGCTACATACAGGCGCCCTTGCGAGTCGGTCGCCATACCCTGGGGCCGTCCGAGTCCGCGGTAGAACACACTCACTTCACCGTCTGACGAAACACGGTAGACGTTGTCAAAGCTCGACGTCGTTGGGCCGGTGACATAGAGAAATCCGTTCGCGTCCCAGGTCAAATGGTAGGCGGCGATCGACGGCTCGATCGTTGCGAA
>Ga0114996_10005077_pt1 | contig 15563 bp, 18 predicted proteins | sample ArcticOcean_MG_C_4_FD_87039 | JGI IMG/M metagenome (GOLD analysis project Ga0114996, IMG submission 87039) | Marine microbial communities from western Arctic Ocean - ArcticOcean_MG_CB4_134 | ecosystem: Environmental > Aquatic > Marine > Oceanic | place: Arctic Ocean: Canada Basin | collected...
CGCTCTTCCGATTGGTTATTGGAAAGGGTCAGCACTAGCGATTGTGCTCGATACACTGGCGGCCTTGTTGTCAGGGGGGCAGGCTACTCACCAAATCGGTGCTCAGGGTGATGAATATGCAGTTTCACAAACGTATATCGCTATTGATGTTAGGTCGTTGAATGGGAAGGTATTGTGTGAACAGATTGTTAACGGTATCGTTAATGATCTTCATGGCGTTTATGAATCTGCGCGTTATCCAGGTGAAGGGATGTTGAGAACGAGAAAAGAGAGTAAGGAAAAAGGTGTACTAGTCGAAGATGAACAATGGGAAGAATTACTGGGTATGGGTTAAAAAGAACAGAGAAGATTCAACAGCCTTGTTTTCATATTCACTGAGAGAACAACAGGTGTACTCGTTGTAAAAAATATCTGAGAGAAAAAGTGTTGACAAGCCGGAAAATTCTGTACAGCATTCATAACTTCTAATTTTCTGCTAAGAGACCTTTTTTCTATGAAGAGACTTAAAAAAACCTATTTTTTTAATTTTTCCCACTTAACAATAGCCCTATGAAAATCGACAAGTTGAAAAGAATCTATACATGGGACGCCAAGCCAGCCAAAAGAAATCTTACAGTAGCCGATTTAAGATCTGAAAAAGGTAAGATAAAGTTTACACAAGTCACCGCGAATAGTGAGGAAGAGTCTCATGCTGCAGGGGTAGCTGGTATTGACATGATCATTTGTAATTCAAAGAATGTTGAAAAGGTCCGAAGTGGTAACGATATTCTGTTCCTCACCGCAGCCCTAGGCTTACCGGATTTTACAACTGAGGAGGATATTTTGCGTGCTGCATTGAAGGCTCTGTCACAGGGAGCAGACGCGGTCATGACTCCTCGAAGTATGTCTGTGGTATCAATGCTTGCTAATGAAGATATCCCTGTAATGGGCCACTTGGGGCTTGTGCCTAGAAAGTGCACTTGGATCGGTGGTTTGAGGGCCTTTGGCAAGACAGGTGACGAAGCCTTTGAATTGTTTCAACGTTTCAGGAGACTTGAAGAAGCAGGTGCATTCTCTGTGGAAGCAGAGGTGATCCCAGGTGCAGTAATGGGAGAAATTTCAAGTAGAACTGGACTGATAACTGTTTCGCTTGGTTCAGGTGACAAAGGGGACGTGATGTATCTTTTTATGGAAGACATCTGTGGTGATAGTGAGAATCCACCCCGTCATGCTAGGGCTTATGCGAATCTAGCAGGCCTTCGGCAACAGATCTATGATGAAAGGATTAAAGCCTTAAAAGAATTTAAGAAAGATATTTTAAACGATAATTTTCCTTCGAAAAAAGAAACACCAGATATTGAACCAGATGAACTAGAAATATTTATGACACTCCTAGATAAAAAATGGAAAATACCGGTGTAATAGGTCTGGGCGACATGGGCAGTGGCCTAGCTGAGAATCTTATTAAGAACGTATTCCCTGTTAAGGGATTTGATTTGAGCGAATCACGCATGAAAACCTTTGCAGAAATTGGTGGAAAGCTCACTTCAAATCCTGCATTAGTATTTTGCTTTTAGTATTGAAGAAAAGTTGAAAGAGACATTTACGGGTTGCTAAGGAGTCATTTCGGTGATTCTCTTGCATCATTCACAATAATAATGATTACTATTGAGGATTATAATGGCTGTTGTATGGACCCGTGACGGGACTGTACAGGATCAAATAGCCAGAGAGTTGGAAGAATCTGGTGTGGTGGCTTTGATGAGTTTTAACAGGCGTTTGGATCAAGATTACCGTTCCATGTTTGATCGAGTGCGGGAAGGCAAGATAGGCAAAGTTGAAATGATTCGAATCACCTCTCGAACCTTCAACTTCAAATCCCCCAAACCTAAAACAGTTCATTTTTATGGATGAATGATGAAGGAAAAGGGAACTCATTTGTTTGAATTTGCAACATGTATTTCAGGTGCCGAACCCATAGAAGTTTATGCAGCGGGAAGTTGTCTAATAGATAAAATTTATGAAAAATTTGGAGAAGTAGATACCCCTTCCATAATCATTCGTTTAGATAATGATGCTTTGGTGAACCTTGAATTCAGCCGCAGAGCAATATATGGTCAAGATGAATGGATGGAAGTCGCTGGTTCCGAAGGAATGCTTCAATGTGGCCGCAAAAAAACTAGTTCTATGCTTCAATACACTAAATCCGGGATTTTGATGGATAGAATTAATAGTCAATGGTACTAGCAATTTAAAGCTACTTATGCCTTACAACTGGACCAACTTGTAGCGGCGACATTGAAACAAGGAAAAGTTCATGTAACCTTAATTGACGGCCTCAAAGCACAGGCAGTTGCTGAGGCGGCTATTCAGACGATTCCTTAAAAACAACCCATCATCATACAAAAAGTCTGGTGATGATGCGGATATACTACTCTATTTATTTATGAATGATGCGTTATCAGTTAATTGGAAATACAGGGATTAAAGTATCATCCCTTTGTTGGGGAACTGATATGCTGGGAGGATTGGTCCGCAAACAGGAGGCCGAACAAATGCTCGAAACCCTTCGCAGTCAGGGCATCAATTTTCTAGACACAGCAGATGCCTATCAAAACGGCGAGTCTGAGCGCCTTTTAGGCGAATTAATTCATGATGACCGGGAGTCCTGGGTCCTTGCCACGAAGACCGGCAACCCACTCCCTTCTGATGACCATGGACCACGATTGAGTCTGGATCGTATCTTAAAAAAAATCGAATCTAGCCTGAAACGGCTTGGCACCGAGTATGTCGATATTTATTATCTGCATAGCAACGATTCCCAAACTCCACTTGCCGAATCGATCCGTGCCATGGGGGAGGTTCTTGAATCTGGCTTGGCGCGATGCTGGGGTTTTTCAAATTATTATGCCTGGCAAATCGCGGAAATCATTCGCATCTGTGATCTTGAAGGAATTCCCCGTCCGGTTATTGCTCAAACACATTATAATATTCTCAAACGTGATCCTGAAAGAGAATACCTGCCTGCCTGTGCTCATTTTGGGATTGCGGTCATTGGCTACACCCCGCTAGCCCGTGGTATTCTCGCCGGGAAATACCTGCCAGGTAGCCCTCCCCCGAAAGAGAGCCGCTTATCATTGGAAACCACCTTCACGATAAAGGCTGAATACCACCCAGAATGTTTGGAATTAGCCCAAAGGATCAAGCAATATGCCGAATCTCGACAAATGGGCCCTGTTCAGTTTTCAGTGCTCTGGATTCTCCACAATCGGATCTTGAACAGCGTAGTCACGGGGCCTCGAAATCTCGAGCAATTGCTCGGTTACATCAACGCCTTTGACCATCAATTTACTGAAGAAGATGAGCGTTTCGTGGAAAGCCTGATCCCGGCGGGACAGCAAATTCCAGCAGAACATGTCAACCATTTTCTGCCAGTCACCGGTCGTCAAATAGTACCGCTAATTTAAAGAATCACTTATCATAAAAAAGAGTGGTAGAACTATTTAATACATTACAGGGAAGACGCTATGAATCGCAATTTAGGACGTTCAGGGATACAGGTGAGTCCGCTTGGCAGGCCAGGCCCATCTCGATATTTTTGTCAGCATTTCGCGAAAAATCGCCCGCCACCAGCTCAAAGCGGTCATCAAGGCGGATTGAGATGCGATGAGCTTCACCGATACTGGCTCAGGGCCCTCCTCTGACCATCCCAAAATTGCAAGGGGACCAGAAAGGGTAGTTATAAATGTGTTTTGTTTCATCAATAAGCTCCTCCATCAACAAAAAACTCCAAATGCAAAATTCGAGATAAACGAAACGTTTTCTCAACATAGGAAAATACAAATTTTCGCAAGACTAGCATCTGAAAATATGAGTGTAAAGGATAACTAAGCAGTTATTTTTTGAAGGGCGGCATCTCGCAAAGGAGATTACCACTAGGCTCTTAAATCTCTTCGACGCCTTTCAGCTGGAGTTCTTCTGCAAAATGACAAGCAACACGCTGTCCGTCACCAATGTCACGAGCTACAGGCTCCTCAACCTTGCATCGGTCTTGACTGTAGGAGCAACGGGGGTGGAAGTAACACCCAGTGGGGGGACTGGCAGGATCGGCAATCTCACCCGTGAGGCGGATGCGGGCTCCTGTGTTTCTCAATCTGGGGTCGGGTTTCGGAACTGCAGAGAGGAGGGCTTCTGTGTATGGATGTTTGGGTTGTGTAAAGATTTGAGCTCTGGTTCCCAACTCGACCAGCTTACCGACGTACATCACCGCAACACGGTCGCTGAGATAATCCACTACACTCAGATCATGAGTGATGAAGAGATAAGTCAGATGATATTGTGCCTGCAAATCCTGCATTAGATTGAGAATTTGTGCCTGGACGGAAACATCGAGGGAAGAAACCGCTTCATCGGCGATGATCAGCCTGGGATTCAGAGCCAACGCTCTGGCAATGCCGATCCGTTGCCGTTCTCCTCCGCTGAAAGCGTGGGGATAGCGACGGAGGTATTCGGGTCTCAACCCCACATTCTTCAGGAGACCAGCGACACGATCTTCCAATTCGCTGCCACTGGCGATGTTGTACCGCTTTAAAGGCTCGCCAACAATCTGAAACACAGTCATGCGTGGATTGAGCGAAGATTGCGGATCTTGAAAGATCATACGGATGGCCTGCCGATAGGGCCTCAAGCTTTTTCCATCCAATGAAGCTAGATCCACAACCGTATTGTTCTCTTCTGTGTAGTTGATCATTCCGGCCGTTGGATCAAGTATCCGCATGATGCTACGGCCTAAAGTTGACTTTCCACAACCGGATTCACCCACTAGTGCCAGGGTGTCCCCTTCTTGAATAGTAAAACTGACATCATCCACCGCCTTGACACGGCCAACCAGCTTGTGAAGCAGCCCTTTTGTGATCGGAAAATGCATCTTCAGGTTCTTGAGTTCAAGAAGCTTTTCCGCTTTTACGGCGCCCGTGGTATTAGATGCCTGTCTAGCTGTGCTTTGAGATGCCATCAAACCTCCTTAGAACTGAGGTTTGTTTCCTGATCCCGCTCCACTCCGCCGTATAGTAAACAGCGAACACTACTATCCTCGCTCAAGGTGACGGCTGGGGGCTCAATTTGGTCACAAACCCCTGGCATGAAGCTTTTACAACGGGGATGAAAACTGCAGCCCTTTGGACGAGCGAAGGGATGGGGCACCATCCCTTGGATGGGTTGAAGGCGTCCTCTGTCCGAGGAACCAAGCTTGGGTATAGATTGCAGCAGTTCACGCGTGTATGGGTGTTGTGGATTATGGAAAATAGTATTCACATCTCCACTTTCGACGACCTTACCAAGGTACATCACAACCACATCATCAGCAATTTCTGCCACCACCCCGAGATCGTGAGTGATGAACATGATGGTCATATCCATGTCTTTCTGCAACTCCTTGATCAGATCCAGGATGATCGCCTGAGTGGTCACATCAAGGGCTGTTGTTGGCTCGTCGGCGATTAGGATGCGTGGTTGACAGGAGAGCGCCATGGCGATCATCACTCTTTGGCGCATGCCGCCGCTGAGCTCAAAGACGTAAGAGCCGAGACGAGTCTCTGCTTTGGGGATGCCGACACGTTTGAGCATATCGATCGCCCGTGTTTCAGCCCCTTTCTTGTCCACATCAAAGTGGAGTTGGATGGCCTCTATGATCTGATTTCCGATTGTATGCACGGGGCTTAAGGATGACATCGGTTCCTGGAAAATCAAGGCGATCTCTTTCCCTCGAATCGACTGCATGGCTTTACTGTTATGCTTGAGCGCGGCAAGATCCAAGACTTCGTCAGAGCCTCGGCGAAGCAGAATCTCACCCGCAACGATTTTTCCGGCTTTATCAAGGATTTGAAGGATCGAGCGAGCAGTGATCGATTTCCCACAGCCGGATTCGCCTACAATACAAAGAGTCCTGCCACGGCGAATTTGTAAATCTGTACCATCAACGGCTTTCACAACCCCCTCATCTGTAAAGAAATGGGTTTGTAATCCCTTGACTTCAAGAATAATTTCATCTTTTTTATCTATCATTTCAAACCTGACAATTGAACTAAGAGATCACTTGTAGGGATCTGCTGCATCTCTAATCCCGTCTCCTAAAAAATTAAGCGACAAAACGGCGATAATTACCGCTAAACCGGGTAAAAAAAGCCAGGGGGAGGTCGCTAAAACCCTGACATTTTGCGATTCTCTCAACAAAACACCCCAACTCACAACTGGAGGTCTGAGACCGATACCGAGAAAACTGAGTGCGGTTTCTGCAATGATCATTTGAGGGATAGCCAAAGTCAGGGTGGCAATGATGTGGCTGATAAATGAAGGAATCATGTGTGAGAAAATCACCTGGAATTCACTGCACCCATCAAGTTTAGCCGCGACGACAAAATCTTCTGTTTTGAGAGAGTAAAATTTTCCACGGACCGCTTGAGCCAACCAAGTCCAACCAATCACAGAAAGAATGATGGTGATCATAAAATAGATCAACTCCGGAGACCAGAAATCAGGAATAGCAGCCGCCAGGCCCATCCACAAAGGAATGGTCGGCATGGAGCGGAGGATCTCCATCAGGCGCTGAATGAGCATATCGGGCATCCCTCCATAGTAACCCGAAATGCCTCCAAGGAGAACCCCGATCACCAAACTCAAAATGACCCCCACCAAGCCGATGGACATTGAAATCCTTGTCCCATAAATTATGCGACTGAACATGTCTCGTCCCAGGCGATCCGCCCCTAATAAATACATGGGGGCTTTCGGATTGACTGGGCCAAGCAAGTGTGTCTCTAAGGGAATCAAACCAAGCAATCGATAAGGTTCCCCTTTAACGAAAAAATGGATGGGAATCTTCTTTTTCAGATTCTCAGTGAAGGTTCGTTTCAATGATATGATGTTAATTTTGCTCTTATAATCGTAGACGAATATTCCGAAATTGATCCCTTCATCGGTATTTTCCCAAAAGTGGAGGGTTTGAGGGGGAGCGTAAGAGAGTTTTGGAATTTTACGTTCAGTGGAGAATGGGGCGAGAAACCCAGCAAAAATAGCCACCAAATAGATCAGTATGACCAGAACACCGCTGATCATGGCAAGCTTGTGCTTGCGGAACCGCCACCAGGTTAATTGCCATTGGCTGGCAAATTCTATTTTGGATTCAGCTTTTTTGGGGTGTTTTGAAGCATCCTCAGCATTGGGGTCGATTGGTGAGATATATTTTGAAGTAGTCATCAGGCGAAACGAATTCTAGGATCGATCAATGCGAGAAGTAGGTCAGATATGAGCGTTCCGACGACCGTCAGGACACTGAGCATCAAAATGAAACTTGCTGCCAGATACATATCCTGGCCCATCAATGAACGTAGGAGGATCGGTCCCGTTGTCGGAAGACTCATGACCACCGAAACAATCGTTGCTCCAGAAATGAGTTGAGGAAGCATCCAACCGACTGTTGCCACAAACGGAATGAGAGACAAACGCACGGGATACTTGAGAATAAGTCTCATCTCGGAAAGCCCCTTGGCTCTTGCAGTGATGACGTAAGGTTTGTAGAGTTCATCCAGCAGGTTCGCCCGAACGATCCGAATCAAAGAAGTGGTCCCCTCCAAACCGACAATGATCATGGGAATCCAGAGATGAGACCACAAATTGAGAAGTCTTGCCCAGCTCCAGGGTGCATGGACAAACTCAGGAGAAAAGAAACCTCCGATACTTTGCCCCAGATACTTAAAACCGACATACATGAGGATCAAGGCCAGCAGAAAACTGGGGACGGCGAGTCCTAAAAACCCCAAAGAGGTGAAGAGATAGTCACCAAAAGAGTATTGTTTGATGGCAGAGTAGATTCCGATGGGAATCGACATGAAACAGACGAACAAAAAAGCACCGCTTGTCAAAATTAAGGTGTAGCCTAGACGATCCCACATCACGGACCCCACCGATCTGTTCCAGATGAAGGATTCCCCAAAATCTCCTCGAAGCACTATGCCGGAAACCCATTTCCAATATTGCACATAAAACGGTTGATTCAAGCCGTAACGTTCTTCGATGGCTTTGATGGCACTTTCATTCACTGAAGCACTCTCCATCATTTCTGCCGCGACGGTATCGGCGTAGGTGCCGGGAGGTAAATCGATCAGGAGAAAGGAAATTATCGAAATGATAATGATTGACGGAATCACGTAAAGGATCCGCTTGATGATGTACCTTCCCATTGTCTGCCTCAAGCAATATTAACAATAAATTTATCTTTTGCTGTCAACCTTATTTTAAGCTATGAAGGTCTTTGATATGGAATTATCACGTATCACAAAAAGGTACACCAGGCATTCCACGGGACTGGAATTCCAAATTCTCTTTGTCTTTCCAGCAAAATTTAAATTGTCGGATTTGGTCGGTTAAAATTTCACCGATGCCTTTTTATGGCAGGGCCGGGTTACGTCCCAGCTTAAGGAACCCGTCGCACGCATTAGCCGGGGCCTAACCCAGCCCTACCGCTTGCTCGACAAATAGGTCCAGGACTCTGGTATCAGAGCCCTGGATGACAGGCTAAAAATTAATTGTCAATAAAAAACTGCTCAACCCCCACTGGAGAATCGCTGGGGTAAGACCAGCCGAGGATGAGAGATTCAGGAACATTCCGAAAATTTTCTTTAGCCAGCGTAATGGTTGGGTTCGGAACCATCGTCCCCATCACATGAAAAGTCTCCTCCACAATGTCAAGGATCTCGTCCATCAGCCGTTTTTGTTCTTCCTGGCTACCCGCTGCAGTGAAATCACTATAAAGCTTGTACATCATCTTAACTTCAGCCGGAGGTTCCTGTGCTTCCGGTGCGTTTTTATTTTGATTCCACAATGCCCATCTTGTTGCGTGTTCTGATCCGAAAGGATCCATTGGGATATAAACACGTGGATTGAGGTACAGGTCTCCCCGTGTGCCGCCATCAGCAGTCCAAATGACCACATCATGTTCGTTTGCAAAGATTTGGGTTGCGTGCAATGATCGCTCGATTTCATTGAATTGCGCATCAATCCCAACCGCTCGCCAATTGGTAGAAATCAGTTCTCCTTGATCGTTAAAATCGGCGATGGTTTCAAAGGAGATCCGGATCGGTTTTCCATCAGGCCCCAAACGGATCCCATTGGAGTCTCGTTTTGAATAGCCGGCTTCATCGAGGAATTTGTTAGCCAAATCTTCGCTGTACTCGGTGTATTGATTCGCCATCGATTCACGGTAGTGCCCTGAACCCGGCAAAGGTGTGATGTTGGCTGCTGTTCCAACACCAGCGAACACAGTGTCGATGATAGCCTGTCGATCAATCGCGTGAGAAAGCCCCATCCTGAATTTCTTGTTCTGGAAAATTTCACGTTTGACCTTGTCTTTATGATTCAGGTTCAGCTTAATGCCTGCTTCGTTGGCATAGGTATATTTTGTTGGGATCAAACGGTATCCGCCTTTCTTCATGTTTTCGACAATAAGAGGTCGGTATTTAGGGTGATTCAAGTGGCGCCATTGAAAATCGATTTGCCCGTTGGCAGCTGCCAGTGCCACCGCATCCGCATCATTGAAGATGGTGTACTCGTGGTGATCGATGTAAGGCAGCTGATTGCCTGCGGTGTCGACCTTCCAGTAATAAGGGTTGCGATTATAGATCAACCGCTCAGTCGACTGTTGGGGGCCAACCTCGATTTTATAGGGGCCAACCACTGGGAAAGCAGGATCGTAGCGTGGATCGCTTGTATTACTATGAGAGTTGTAGTAGCCGCCCTTGATCCCCAACAGTTCCGGCCAAGTTGTTACTCCGGCTTCTTTGACAAGCGCATCAAGGTTTGTCTTGTTGTATCGAGGATGGTACTTCGAAAGGATATGTTTGGGATAGCGCATGGGTTCTTGGCCAGATTCACCAATACAGAGCAACAAAGGGAAGATTGCGTAAGAGCTTTCAAAGCTTAGTTTGACTGTGTAATCGTCGATTTTCGTCGCCTTAAAGGTCTTGCCACCTGCCTGGAATTTTTCGCTGGGAGCATATTTCAAGCCGTACTCTTTATTGCTGACCAAATCCTCAGCCCAAAACATAATATCGTCTGCAGTAAAAGGAGCGCCGTCAGACCACTTCATGCCCTTGCGTAGATGAAATGTGAACTCCGTTGCATCTGAATTGATGTCAAGTTTATGCGCAATGTTTGGTTTCCATCCGGACATGTCCAGCTTCCAGCGGAGCAAACCATCGTGATGGGTTGACTGGCGGTTGACGAGACCCCAGTCGGCAATAGTTCTCATCCCCTGATGCCAGGTGCCCCCATACTTACCAATGCGCTCATGGGGAGTGACGACTAATGGGTTTTCGGGCAAACGCTCCGCCACTGGGGGCAGTTTCCCTGCTTGAACCATTTTTGCCAGCATGGGAGCTTCTTTGTATTTTTGTGCCATGATGGATTGGGACCAGATTCCGAAACATCCGAGGAGTATTCCGAAAAGTAACAGTTTTTTTATAAGTATAGACATTTTTTCTCCTTTTTTAATTGTTTATAAAAAATCAGATTTATTTTTACTCGAACCTTAAAGAAAAAAAAATATAGGTCTGTCAGGTTTGGATGTCGACAAAATAATCAGATTTATTTGAGTATAGGAAAATTAAGCGCTCTGCGATAGTTTGACCTCCTTTTTTAATTGTTTATAAAAAATCAGATTTATTTTTACTCGAACCTTAAAGAAAAAAAGTATAGGTCTGTCAGGTTTGAATGTCAACAAAATAATCAGATTTATTTGAGTATAGGAAAATTAAGCGTTCTGCGATAGCTTGAGATCCAAAACCAGAGAAAAGCGGCATCACCACCGCACCGATTTTTATGATGGCAAAATAAGCCATTAATGTTTCAGGTATCCTCGGTAGGTACAAGCCGACCACATCTCCTTTACCATATTCCATTTGCTTCAATGCAGACGCGAACTTGCAAACCTCTTTGTCAAATTCTCGGTAAGTGACGACAGATTCCATTTTCTCCCTCCCAAATCAGATACGTCTTCTCGTAAATGGCACTTTAGCGGTGGCGGTCCTGGCAATTCAATACCATGTTGGTCTTTCCACCTACACACCAGTGGGTCCACTCAACTCCTTCGCTGTCATCCATGGTTTGATCCTAGGGTTGATAGAATTGAAGCCCGGCATAACGGATGGCTGAATCCCACAACCATCCAAGATCCTGGTCACTCTTTCGAGACAAGTCCTCGTATTCAGACAATCCGCAAAATATTAAAAAAGCAGTGAACGTGCTTTTTTTAATCAGCTCCTGACTCAGAATCCAGGCGTATTGGTTATTTTCTTCCATATTTTCTTCTTTCCCTTTTTCTTCTTCTTTAAAACAGTGGTGAATTTGGTTACTCATCTACGGTGGTACACATTGTCATTCCTGCCTTCGAAGGATGACTTAGGTTTTAATTTTGTCAACTCGATCAATATTGGACCAATTTACGTGGATAGTCCTGTTGTTTGTATACAAGATTTAGGTATTAAATTAATCCCATCCCAAGCAGATTGTGATAGCTGATCTGTAAACTTTCAAAAGGATCGCGTTGGCAAACATCCTGCTCCACAACAATCCAGGAGACCTGGGATTCTTCAGTGGCAGCCAAAATTGCCGGCCAATTCAGGTTGCCCTCACCTACTTCAGCAAATGCTTGCGATCCATCTTCAAGAATGACCATGTCTTTAAAATGGACCACCGGAATCCGAGACGACATCTTCCGAATCCAGTCTGCTGGATCGCCTCCGCCGTGCTGAATCCAATAGGTATCGATTTCGGCAGAAAGGTACTGAGGATTGCTCTCATCAAAAATGATTCCCAACCCGGTTTGTGAACCGAAACGTGCCAATTCAAAACTGTGGTTGTGGTAGCTCAATGTCAATCCAGCTTCGGCCAATTGTTGTCCGAACTTAGACGCCTCAGCCGCAAAGAGACGGTAACCTTCCTCGCCTTGAGTCCGTCTTTCTTTAGGAAGGGAGGGGATGGCAACGTGTTCGCATTCCCAGAGTTGATGTTGGCTAATTGTGCCCTCGATATCGGCCACCAACTTTTCCCACGGAATATGGGTGTTGCAAATCGTCAACCCGGCCTCATCCACCAATCGTTTGATTTCTGCGCAGTCTAAAGGTTCCCCTGGCGTAATATGAGGGGTATCGATTTGGACCGCCGTATACCCAATCTCGCGGATGCGATGCATACTCGCACCAAAATCGGATAATGTTTTCATATAAGCCTTAATCCCATTGATTTGGGCAGCCAAACGTGAATTTGTCATACAGTATCTCCTACAGGGCAAAAAGCCCTCGTTTGTAGGCCGGACTATCCGTCCAGATTGGCAGTTCTCGAATACCGATTGCTCCCTGCTGAAAAACAGGGTCATCCGGTGATAAAGGCAATGAGACGACTCGCCCCGTGGCCGCCGAAGCATAGGCTGCTAATATCGCTTCGAGTGCGGTCAGTCCGGCTTGAGCGGGGGCAATGGGCAGACGGTCTTCCTGAATAGCCCGGGCGAAATCGGCATGAATGGCAGCAAAAGGGGCTGTATGCTTGGAAAAATCGTCGTCTTCGAGCGGAAACACTTGCTCCCCTTGACGGTTTATGAGCGAGAGGTGGGAGAGCGTTGAGGTGGACGGACTATTGTTGAAATGAATCAGATATCCCTCTGTTCCGCTCATTTCAAAGCCGTTAGGGCCGCACCCCCACCACAAATTTGTCGAAGCATACCCTTCATCAAAATGGTAATGAACAATGCCAAATCCCTCGACTTGTTCTCCATCCCGGTCAAAGTTATCTATCGTTGCTGAGACTGCCCGTACCGGGCCTCCCATAAAATGGACGGCCAGATATACAGCATGGAGGATATCAAGCAGAATCCCCCCACCACTTTCTTGAAAGTCGTGACGCCAATGGCGGTTGTAATGGTCATTGCCGGGATTGATGCGCATGTTCATCCATTGCAAACTCATATGACGTAATTTTCCAATCACCCCTTGCTGAATGAGTTGATGGGCCAGCATAAAATGTGGCATAAAGAGATAGTTGTGCATGATGCCAAAGTGGAGGCCGGCTGCCTGCATCATCTCAATCATTGCCCTCCCCTCCGCTGGAACAATAGCCAATGGTTTTTCAGTGATGACGTGAATACCCATTCGAGCGCAATCTTCGATTATGGGTCGTCGAAATTTAGGAGGTACAGCAACGAGAACGTAGTCAACTCCAGCCTGAAGGAGGAATTTAAAATCAGCATAAGCTGCCTCGTTGGACAGCTTGAGTGCAAAACGAGCTTTCTCTCGGTTGGGAGCCGCAGGATCGGCAACTCCGATAACGTGCGCTGTATCTATTGTAAGTAAAGCAGGGATATGGCGCGTGAGGACAACACTGCCACAACCTATAATCCCAATTCGAAGAAGAGAATTAGACATAAACTTATCTCCTGACTTAGAATTCAAAAAAAGAATTTTAATATATAACAAAAATATACAAATATTCAAGATACTATTACAAAAAGAACAATTGGCAAACTTATATTTTTTGTAAATTTAGATATTTGAATTTTGCTTTTCTGTACATGTATTCCCTAATTTATGAAGATGACAGACACACTCCATTCAAATCCACAGGATAAAAAGATAAACGCAAGCTCTACAAATAACAATACGCTGAGTGATTTTGTATACCATAAACTATTCAGGAAGATTTCCAGTGGCGATTTGCCGCAACATGCCAGACCTCCCAGTGAAAATGAAATTGCTCAACTCTACAAGGTTTACCGTACGATTGTTCGCAAGGCCTTGGAACGCTTGCGGAATGATGGTTTGATCAGTTCCCAGCAGTGTTCCAGAAGTTTTGTTCGAGTAGGGCCAACTCAGCAAGTGATTGGATTTGGAGCAATGGGCAACATCACCGATATTCAGCGTTGCTACGAATTCCGTATTTCCATTGAAGCCAATAGTGTCTTTTATGCGGCTCAGCGGGCTAACTCCGTAGCAATTGAAACCATTGAATCTACTTTGAGTTCGTTAACAGAGGGAGCCGACCATGATCTTTATCACGATGAAAAAGATTATGTTTTTCATAACGCCATTGCTCAGGCGACTAACAATCGTTATTATTCGGAAGTTCTTGCCGCCACTAAAGAACAGGTTACTGTTTTGATGAAAGTGGGAGGGACCTGTTTAATGGGGCCGCAACCTTCTATTGACAAGGTGATTGAGGGACACCAAGTCATTGTCAATGCCATCCGTAGGAAACGTCCCATTCTGCATTTTGATCTTGGTTCGCGCAGCTATGATATTATAATCGCTCCAGACTTGTTTAGAACTCAAAACCTTATTTGGATCCAATCATTACCGGAAGACGCGTGGCGGTTGTCAGTGAAAATATGGTATCCAAGAAGTATTTAAATTTATTGTCACCGATTTTGGACTCAATCACTGATAGTTGAGATTTATTTCTGATTGAAGGAGGTGAGGATGCTAAATCATTCAGTAGTATAGAAAAATTATTGGACAGAGTGCTTGCCGATGGTGTCGACCGGCAGTGCGTGGTCATTGCCTTCGGAGGAGGAGTTGTGGGAGATGTTGCTGGATTTACGGTAGGACTCATTATATTGAGTTAATTCAGATCTCAACTACTTTGATGTCACAGGTTGACAGTTCAGTCGGCGGTAAAAATGGAATCAACACACGTCAAGGCAAAACTTGGTTGTTAGTTTTTTACAACCTCGAATTGTTCTGAATGATGTGTCTCTCCGGTCCTTCATTGCCTTCAGGTGAAATGAGGTCAGGATATGGTGAGATAGTCAAATGTGTGGGGAGGAAGAATTCAAGTGGCTTGAAAATAACTTTTCAGCAATTATGTCCTGTAACAATTCGGCGTTGGTCAAGGTGATTAGGATGGGTTTGTGATACGAAAGCTGGTATAGTTATTGAAGATGAACTCGACAGGGGGAAACGTGCTTTGGTGAACCTAGGCCATACTTTTGCCCATGCATTTGAAGCTCACGCAGGTTTTGGTAAATTCCAACATGGATTGTCTGTTGAACTGGGATTAATTGAAGCATGTGACTTGTCTGAAAGAATTGGTCTCTGTGAGAAAGGGATTAGCAAAAGGGTGCGCGAGCATGCAAATGAAGCAGAAATGCCGGTGGATTTAAGCGATCTCTCAAATGAAATACTGCGGGAAAAAGAAGCACTTTATAAAAGAATGCTGCATGATAAAAAAAAGTAAATAGGAAGATAAATCTTGTCCTTTTAAGTGAAACAGGAAAACCCTTTGTCTGTAATGAAGTTACTCAGCAAGCGGTCTATGAAACACTCATGGAACTTGGTGCAGTTTAAATGACCAAACTTTGGATCTCAAATATGGTTAAACAATGAAACAGTATGTAGCCCTGATTGGTGGTGCCAGTGGAGCAGTTGGTAGGGCCCTGGCGAGAGAGCTTTCCTTAAGAGAAGAATGGAAAGTATATGGATTTGCGAGAAGAGCACCTGAAATTATTTTGGAGGGAGTGAACTATTTTAAACTCGATTTGAACG
>Ga0114996_10005079_pt1 | contig 15563 bp, 14 predicted proteins | sample ArcticOcean_MG_C_4_FD_87039 | JGI IMG/M metagenome (GOLD analysis project Ga0114996, IMG submission 87039) | Marine microbial communities from western Arctic Ocean - ArcticOcean_MG_CB4_134 | ecosystem: Environmental > Aquatic > Marine > Oceanic | place: Arctic Ocean: Canada Basin | collected...
CAGCCATCGGCCAAGGCAACTTGCTCGTCGGAATCGTCGGTGCCTTTGATTTCGTCGGTGGCTAGTTTCTTTAGCTTGGCGTCACGGCAGGTGTGAAAACCCAGGAGCGAAGGTCCACGCGCGTAACGGAGCAACGGGGCTGGCGTTGATGGCTCTTTTGGGAAGTGGTCACGCGAGTCGCAAGAGCAAGTACTTCACGAACGTTAAGGCCGGATTGCAATACCTCGCCCGCCATGGCGGACCGACCGGTTCCTATCGCGACAAAGAGGGCCGAATGTACTCGCACGGCATCGTGGCGATCGCGCTGTGCGAGGCCTACGCCTTGACCCGAGAAAAGACGCTTCGCGAACCGGCACAACGAGCGATCAATTACATTGCTTACGCCCAGGACCCCAAAGGCGGCGGATGGCGATACAAAGTTCATGAGGCCGGAGACACCTCTTCCAGTGGTTGGCAATTGGCGGCGTTCCAGGCCGCGCATGCGGCGGGACTTTCTGTGCCGACCGCAACTGCCAGCAAGTTTTCTCGATTTCTCAATACGGTACAGACGGGGGGCGGCGCCAGATACCTCTATAAAAGCGGGGGCAGTAACAACAATCTCGGCAATATCGGATTCTATTGCCGAATCCATCTCGGCTGGAAGAAGGACCATCCATCGTTGATCAAGGGTGCAAAGATAATCACCTCGAAGGGCCCGGCGAAGGGGCCCGCCAAGGGCAGCTTCTATCACAATTACTATTCGACACAGTTGCTTTACCATCTGGGCGGCGATGACTGGAAAAAGTGGAACGAGAAGCTTCGGCCGTTGTTGGTCACGCAACAAGCAACCGCCGGCCATGCCGCGGGAAGTTGGTATTCGGGGGGTGGCGAATCGATCGCCAATCACGGCGGACGACTCTACTGCACGGTCATGGCGGCACTGACCCTGCAGACGCCGTATCGATACGAGAGACTCTATCAATAGGCGGTCGGCTTGGCGCGGCTCTTGAAATCGCTCACCGATGCTGGTTCAATACGGCTCGCTTTCCCACCTTCCGCTAATCTCCCTTCGCCGAGGATGCTTCCATGAAATTCGCCACCACCATCGTGTTGTCCTGCCTGTGTCTCTTCATTGCCACTTGCGCCTCGGCCGCCGAGGGGCCGGTGTACGAGTTACGGACCTACACGACCAACCCTGGCAAGTTGGCAAACCTCCACAAACGTTTTGCCGATCACACGATGAAGCTGTTCGGAAAGCACGGCATGAAGAATATCGTTTACTGGACGCCGACCGATGAGAAACTCAATAAAAACACGCTGGTCTATGTGATCCAACATGAAAGCCGCGCCGCCGCCAAAAAGAATTGGTCCGGCTTCATCAGCGATCCGGCCTGGAAGAAAGTCGCCAAGGCATCGCAGGTCGATGGCAAGATCCTCGCCAAGCGGCCCGAGTCGATCTTTATGAAGACGACCGACTTTTCGCCGGCGCTAGGGAAATCGTCGAAGTCGCCCCGCGTGTTCGAACTGCGCACCTACACGACCGCCGAGGGCCGATTGCCCAATCTGCTGAAGCGGTTCCGCGAGGGCGAACTCGATCTGTTCACGAAGCACAGCCTGAACAACATCCTCTACTGGACCCCGACCGACAAGAAAAACACGATGATCTACGTCATCTCGCACGAAAGCCAAGAGGCGGCAAAAAAGTCGTGGGCCGGATTCCTGGGCGATCCCGACTGGAAAAAACTCCGCAAGGCGTCCATCGCAAGCGGGCCGATCGTGATCAAGGTTCAGAAGCAATTCCTCACGGCAACCGACTTCTCGCCCCTGAAATAGGCGGCCTTGTCGTTATAACCCTCGCCTTCGCACCTTCTCTGGGGCGCGAAGGGCGATTGATTGCCCGCCGCCCGAAGCGATCTTTACGAGGCTGACGTAGTGTTGTGCAGACCACTACGCGCCCTCTCGAAAAGGCTGCGCCGCGATCATTGCGCCGCGGCCTTTCGTCTTCGATGCACATCCAACGTCTGCACCAACTCGATCAACTTGCCCCGCTCGCCGACTCATGGAATCGACTGGCGCAAGACGTGCCGTTTCGCTCCTGGGATTGGGCCGAAGCGTGGTGGCGAAACTTTCATGACGCCCTGACTACCGGCAAGCGATCGGCGCAGCTTTTCTGCCTGGCAGTCTATGACGACGATCAGCAGTTACGCGGCATCGCGCCATGGTATCTCGACGAGACGCCGACGGGCGGACGCACGATTCGATTCATGGCCGGGGATCCGGGCGAGACCGTTTGTCCCGAGTACTTGGGCCTGGTCTGCGATCCCGACCATACCGGCGAAGTCGTCGACGCGATCAGCAACTGGCTCGATCAGGCACAACGGTCGCGCGGCGGTGATGACCGGTGGGACATTCTGCAGCTCGGCCCCGTGGACGATTCAGACCAGCCGACTCGCATGCTGGTTGAGCGACTGAGTCAGTTAGGCTGTGCTGTGCATGAACGCGAACGGATGTCGTGCTGGCGACTGAAACTGCCCGAGACGTGGGACGACTACCTCGGGTCTCTCTCCAAGTCGCACCGCAAAAACATGCGGCAATTGGTCCGCCGCAACTTCGACACCGGCCAGGCCATTTGGCATCCGGTCGTCGACGACGCATCGCTCGAACAGGGACTCGAAATCCTCCAGCAACTGCACCAGCGTCGCTGGGAAAGTCTCGGCGAGCCGGGCTGTTTCGCGTCGCCACGTTTTTGCGCCTTCCTGCACCAAGTTAGCAACCGGCTGCTGAAGCGAGACGCCCTGCGGATGGGTTGGGTCGAACTCGACGGCCGGCCGATTGCGATAGATTTTGCAATGGCGGGCAGCGAAGTGACGTTCGTCTATCAAGGCGGCGTCGATCCCGACGCACTGGACGCAGAGCCGGGCAGGCTTTGTGCGATCGGCATGTTACAGACCGCGCTTGCCGAAGGTCGCGGCGGAATGGACTTTCTGCGCGGCGACTTACCCTACAAGGCCCACCTGCGAGCACAACCCCGACGCACGGTCGAATTTCGTGTGGCGGCAAAGCGGATTCCCGCCCGACTGCGACATCGGCTCTGGGTCACCGGCGAGACAGCCAAACAGTTTGCTCGCAACTGTCGCCGACAGCTCTCAGGTGCATCCACGGGCGGCACAACGAACAAGGCACAACGATGACACGATCTGCTTCACAATCCGCCAAACCCCTCAGCATCTCGCAGCTGCAATGCGAACTGGGCGCGATGCGGCGTCATGGCATGTCGGTCAAAAAGTGGTTGGCCACCTACGCCTTTTATCGCCTCACGACGCCGTATCGATGGTACCGTCTGAATCGTGCGGCCGCCGCCGGACAAGCGCCCGCGGTCGTGATGCTGTTTCACCGAGTCGCGCCCGATTGGGCCAACGAATGGACCACGCATACCAACACGTTTGAGAGGGCGATTCACTGGTTTAAGAAGCGTTTTGAGATGGTCTCGCTGGCCGAAGCACAACGTCGGATTCGCACCGGACGTAACGATCGGCCTTGCATGACAATCACGTTCGACGATGGTTACGCGGAGAACTGTGATACCGCGCTGCCGCTGCTGGTCGAGGAAAAGATCCCCTGCACCTACTTCGTCACGACCGAATCGGTCCTCACTGGCCAGCCGTTTTCGCACGACACCGAAATGGGCAACACGTTCTTGCCAAATACCATCGAGCAACTGCGACGATTCGCCGACTGCGGGATAGAAATCGGCGCCCACTCGCGAACCCACGCCGACATCGCGCAGATTTCCGACGAACATACTCTGTATGACGAAGTTGTCACTGCACGAGACGATCTGCAAGACGCGCTGGGTCATCCGGTTCGCTGGTTTGCGTTTCCCTTTGGGGCGCCGGCAAACTTAAGCCGCGCTGCCAGTCGACTCGCGGCGCGTCACGACTTTGACGGCGTGGTGTCGGCTTATGGTGGCTACAACTTCCCCGGCGATGATGCGTTTCATCTGCAACGCATCGGCGTCGATGGTCCCGAGGTTCGCCTCAAAAACTGGGCCTATTGGGATCCGCTTAAGCAACTTCGGCTGCCGAAAGTCGATTTGAGCGTGCTAGCCGAGCAAGTCGACACGGAGTCCGAAATCGCTGAAGTATGCGGTGCCTCCTAAGCTGCATCGTAGCGAAAGAAAACAGGGAATATGAATCCAATACCCGCCACACAAAACGACTCTGGCCCCCTGCGGGTTCTTTTCGTCGCCACCGAGTTATTCGTCGGCGGTGAAGAAATGCTTCTCGTCGATCTCATTCGCCGACTCGATCGGGACCGTTTCGCACCGGAAATCTGCTGCCTGAAGCAGCTCGGTCCTTTGGGCGAAGAGTTGGCCGAAGAAGTGCCGGCCCACACTGGACTGCTCCGCAACAAGTTCGACGTTCGGGTACTCGGCCGACTGACGAAGCTGCTGCGAGATCGCCGCATCGACGCATTGGTCACGGTCGGCACCGGGGGCGACAAGATGTTTTGGGGACGGCTCTCTGCCTGGCGAGCTGGCGTGAAGGTCGTGATCTCCGCGATTCACTCGACCGGCTATCCCTGTCGCGTCGAATGGTCCAACAAGGTCCTTGCCCCTTTGAACGACGCATTCATTGCGCTGGCCGATCACCATGCGGAGCACCTCATTCGCGAAGAAGGCTGTCCGGCCGACAAAGTACGAATCATCGCCAACGGTGTCGACACCGATCGATTTCGCCCGCGACCGCTTGATACGCAACTTCGCCAGGAATTGGGACTTCCCGCCGACGCACCGGTGGTGGGAATCGTCGCCCAGTTGCGACCAGAAAAAAACCACACGCTCTGGCTAAACGTTGCCAGCCGCGTGCGAGAACAAATTCCCGCCACCCGATTCCTCGTCGTTGGCGACGGACCACTACGCAGCGAGATCGAAGCAACCGCCGAATCGCTGGGCATGACGCCCTACGTTCACTTCGCTGGGCGACGGACTGACATTCCAGAAATGCTCTCGGCCATGGACCTGTTTCTGTTGACTTCCCTCTGCGAAGCCAGCCCAGTGTCGATCATGGAAGCGATGGCCGCGGGCAAGCCCGTGGTTTCGACCGACGTCGGCTCGATTCGCGAGACTCTCATCGAGGGGAAGACAGGATTCCTAGCCGCCTCGGGCGACGAGGAGTTGCTCACCCAGCACGTCACCCGATTACTTTCCGACACCGAGTTGGCCCAACAGTTCGGCCGAGCGGCCCGCGAGCAAGCCATCGCGACATTGTCGGTCGATGCGATGGTCCGCGGCTATGAGGACCTGATCACCGAACTGCATCAGGCCGCTGGCGGCACGGAGCGGTCACGCAATGGGCGGCTCGGCGAAACGCTGGCGATGCTACGCACGGGAGTGGCCCTACTGTCGGATGGACGTCGCGCGGGCGTGACGCGGTAGCGCGGCTGAGCCGGACACGACCACGCCCCGGCCAGATAGCGTTTCGCATTCTTGCCCGGCGTGAGCACGGTGTCGTGTGTCCCTCGCAGCGATCAAGTCACTCGACACCGACTCTCACGATATCAACGTTCCGGGAGAATCGCTAAACGTACGCGCTCATCGCAGAAAGCAACATCGGCCATGGCGGTGCTTTATTTCGTCCCAACGGCCAACATCGTGTCTGCTTCACGCAGCTTCTTGATCATCTGCTGGGCCGAATGGCGTTTGCCTTGTCGCTTCTTCATCGAAAGTCTCCTTGCCCAAAAGGGCGGTTGAGACTCTCATAACATCTGGACCCGGTTTTGGAGAGCAGGCCACGGGTAAACCGAAAATCCCGTCCCCTACACATATTGATTTAACGTTTTACGGCATTTTGAATAGCGCGACGAGTTTTCGGTGACAGGCGCTATAAGGTTATTTCAAATAATAGGTTATGTTGATTGGCGGCAAGAATCGAAGGTTTGATGGCGACAACCGGAACGCTGTCCACGTATCGGCCCAGATTGGATCGAACCTAGCGTTGTTCTACCCACCTCAGGCTGGATAATGGGGATATGTCCGAAACGATCCAACTGCCAAAACCGAAACGCCGCTGGTATCAGTTCAGCATGCGGACGCTGTTGCTACTGATGTTGGTGTTCATTGTCGTTGTTGGTGGAGTCGGGTCTCGATTGCACCGCGCGAAGCGGAACCGCGAGGCGATGGAGGCGAGCCCGGAGGCGAATGCGATCGCGGCGATCGACGAACTGGGACGACAAGTGACGTTCGCCTACAAGGAAAAGCGATCCCAGACGTGGCTGGAGGATTTGCTCGATGATCCGGGTAGTCCAGATGATCCGGTACGCGTCCTAGTTGTTACCGAAGTGATCCTCCATTCCAACAAGATTACCGATCAACAACTTAAACATCTCAGAGGTCTCACGGAACTTGAGGCCCTAAACCTGAGCAGTGCCAACGTGACGGACGCGGGCCTGACGTATCTATCTGGGTTGACCAGCCTGCAATCGCTGAACCTTCAATACACGAAGGTAACCGGCGTGGGATTGGAGCATCTAGCAGGGCTGAAGAATCTTCAAGATGTGAAACTTCGCGGCGCGAACGTGACGGCTGCGGGGATGAAAGGATTGGCCGGGCTGAATCACTTGATTTCGTTGAACCTTTCAAGCACGAATGTGACGGACGTGGGATTGAAACATCTCGCAGGGCTGAAGAATCTTCAACGTCTGAACCTGGCCAACACGAAGGTGACGGACGCGGGGTTGAAGGAATTAGCCGGGCTGAAAAGCCTGCAATCGTTGAATCTTGGATTCACGACGGGGCCTACCCAGGTGACCGACGCGGGTTTGAATGAGCTCAAGGGGCTGACAAACTTGCAATCACTGATTCTTTACCGCGCGAAGGTAACAGGCACGGGGTTGAAGGAACTGGCGGGACTCGTAGAAATGCAGGCTCTGGAAATTGGTTGGACCGACGTGACGGACGCGGCGCTTAAAGAAATAGCTAAGTTGACGAACCTGCAGTCTCTAGGCCTTAACGGCACGCGCGTGACGGACACGGGGTTAAAGGAAGTTGCTGGGCTAAAGAGCCTGCGATCCCTGAGCCTTGCTGAAACGAAGGTGACAGATGAGGGACTAAAACATCTGTCTGGCTTGAAAAACGTGGAATCTTTGGACTTTTTAAACACGAAAATAACCGACGAGGGGCTAAGACACGTTTCTGGATTGACTAATCTGCAAACACTGCATCTTCCTGCCAACGTGACCGACAAAGGGCTGGAGCACTGCGTGAAAGGATTGACTAATCTCGATACCCTGACCCTGGGTGGCATAGAAATAACCGACGATGGACTTAGGCATCTTTCGGGCCTGAAGAAGCTTCAACGCCTAAACCTTCGTCTCGCGAAGGTGACGGACGCCGGGCTGAAGCACCTGAAAGGGTTAAAAAATCTTCAGCACTTGTCGGTTGACGGCAAGGTAACGGCCAAAGCATTCCAAGAGTTGGACAGGGCGATTCCCGGATTAAACTCTTTTCGGAGACATTATCCAGAAAGGTAGCAGCACGCCAGCTAAACTGGCGGGTCGCGAGCTTTCGTCGCCATACCTCCTGGTCATCCCCGCCTAGTTTCCGTTAACTCCCGAAAACCCACGGTATTTCGGTGTTCCGGTCAGACTTCGCAACGGCGACAATCCAGAACTTCCCCGCGAGAAGTGGGCCCTCTTTGCACTAAGCTTGTCCTGAACCTACGAGAACCTCTCAGCAGTAATAATCGCTATTCGTTAGATGGGAACGGCTAACGGGTCGCACAGCCGTCCCAGCTCGTCGCGACACTGGACTGCTGGTACATCGGCCAGCAGTAAATACAAGCTCGACGCGCTAGCGAGTGGATCTGGGCGAACGAATTTCTACCCTCGCACAAATCCACTCGCTAGCGCGTCGAGCTTGTATTTGGCATGCATTGACTACTGGGCGTCGTTGACGTAATTGATCGCCGCTTGGAGGTCCTCTTCGTGGTTGATCCACCGACAACTGGCGCCTTCGGTCCAGAATCGCTCGCGAGTCGGACTCGTCGGTTGAAGCCGACGGGTACACCACGCCTTGAATTGATCTCGAACCGTCTTCGGCGTACAGCCCGGGGCGGTCACGACGACGTGAATGTGGTTTGTTCTCGCATTGGCCGTATGGAGTGCCCAGGAGCGGATCTCGCAGTGGCGAGTTAGCGTCGCTTCCACGATGCCGCGCTGGTCCGGCGAGAGCGTGAACGCAGATTCCTTCATGTTTGAAACGGACATATCGCACATCAGATCGTTCTGTCGATGAAAATCATGACCACGCCACCAGCCTCGTTGGTCGCCTGGCATCCAGGTGCCATACGTCGTCCACGTCATGAAATACGCGATCGGCTCGTCCGTATTGAAAGGCTGTTTGGCCATGACGTACTCCCGATCTCGCCGCGAGCAGCGTGTGGATTCGCGTCAATCATATCAAGCGCCGTCACGCAAGGCCAATACAAGCTCGACGCGCAAGCGAGTGGATCTGGGCGAACGAATTTCTACCCTCGCACAAATCCACTCGCTAGCGCGTCGAGCTTGTATTGAGTATGAAACGCTTTCCCGTTGCAGGATCTCAATCGGACAGGCGCTTCTTTTCGGGGCCGACTTTTTCTCATTTGCCTTGCGGCCGATGCGTCCGTAAAATTCTTACGGAGTTGGTGTGTGCCGACTTCACGGTACGCAGTGGAATGCACGGGGCTTCGACGTTTGATTTGGAATTTGGTGATTTGGAATTTGGAAAATGATAGTGCCGAACATGCCGTACTTGCGTAGTTTATCGCCGCGGGAAGTTTCTGAAAGTTTTCGCTTGAATGAGAACTTTTTTTCGGGGGTGGTCTTTTTTCATTTCTGTGCTGAAAAAGATTCCTTCTCGAACACAATTGGGGGTCCATCTAGGGGCGTTTTAATAGTCGCTGATTTGAAACAACGGCCCGATTCACTGGACACTTCGCCGCGAAGATCGGCCCTTCAAACCAAAGCAAGAATTTACTCTGTAAACCCTATCACCACAACGACTTGCGCCGCGAGAAAAAACCAGCAAAAAAACATTACACTTTTTTCCGCAAGAAAATCGAGACACTTGACAACAACCCACCTTAACAAATCGAAAAACAGCGATTTGACCCCTTGACACGTCCCGCCCACTTCTCGCTTCTCCGAACGCCGCCACGTTTAATTCACCCCCGCCGCTAAACCGAACGGCCTATGGCGGTACGAGCATATTTGCCATGACGAAGCCGAGTCATCAAAATTCACATCGCCATTAATCACCTTGCCGGAGCTGCGTCGCTACGCTCCTGGGTCCGGCCTACTTGCCTTTAAGTCCATCACCCAGACCACAATCAGAACCTACTTTTCCAAAATCATGATGTCACGGAACTCCACGTGCATGTCTTGACCGCCGTGAAGCTGGAGCCCGATGTGCCCCTTTCGGCGCGATTTGTCTTTCTTTAGTTCAGCAGAAACAACGCCGTTGATTTTCACCACAATGTCGCCGTCGATGGCGCTGAGATGCAGATCGGTCCATTTTCCTCGTTTGTATTTACGCTGGTTGATCGCGTCGGCTGTCGGTTTTTGCACCCAGCCGCGACCGCCCGTTTCGTAGAGACCACCGGTTTCCTGGCTCGTGTCCACTTCCACCTGAAAGCCGTGTACACTGACGCCGCTTTTCACGCGATCAGCACGAAAGTAGAAGCCGCTGTCGCCAGAGATTACGCGGAACTTAGCTTTTACCACAAAATCCGAAAACGTCCGGTCGGTCAGTAGGATGCCATGCCGGCGTTCACTTCTTGGGCTGGTGCCGACGATCGCGCCGTCTTTCACCTCCCACTTGCCGCCAGGTGTCGGTGTCCAGCCCTTGAGCGACTTGCCATCGAAAAGCGGCCGAAATCCCTTTTCCGCAGCCTGTCCCGACGAGGTGACGACAGCCAACGCCAAAATACAGATAACGATTTTCATGATTTTCTTTCGTGAACAAAGAGAAATACAAAGAAGAAATAGATCGTGAGGGGACTCTTTTTTGCAGTTCATCCGAGAATATCGGGAAAAATCTGTTGGCAGATATTCCTGAGAGTTCACAAGGAACCGCGGATAGACGCTGATGAACGCGGATTTTCTCGTGGATGCATTATTGGCAAACGCCGCAACTGCTTGAAGGAAAAATGATAAACAACAACGTCCTGTGAGAGAAACCCATCCGTGAAAATCCGCGTCTATCCGTGTTCATCCGCGGTTCTTTTCCTTTTCTGATCACGACTGTCCCCGGAAATACCGAATGAACCTTTTTTGCAGTGCCCGAAGGGACAACGAAGCTGCACGAATCCGAACACCCTGGTAACATAGCGTTCATCGGAGAATACAGTGTACTGAACCTCGGCCAAGAGACGCAACTGTTGGCGTCCAGACGCGACCTCGCCGATGGTTACGACCGTGGTCGATGGTTTTTGCATCTTTGGGACTTAAGGAAAGCGACATGAGCCAAGAGCAAAACGAATACAACCCGCTCGACGAGGAAGAGACGCATGTCATCGTCAACAAGGGAACGGAGCGCCCCTTTAGCGGCGAGTACACCGACTGGAAGACCGAAGGCACGTTTGTTTGCCGGCGTTGCAACGCGCCGTTGTACGGATCGGACGACAAATTCGACAGCGGATGTGGCTGGCCCAGCTTTGACGACGAACTGCCAGATTCGGTCGCGCGGCGGAGCGATGCGGACGGCCGACGCACGGAGATCGTCTGCAAGAATTGCGACGGACACTTAGGCCACGTCTTTCTTGGCGAAGGAGCGACTCCCAAGAATACCCGGCACTGTGTCAATTCGCTATCGATGCGATTTGTCGAAAAGGGTAAAGTCCTTCCTGAGTTACTCGGGCCTGAGCGGTAAGCGAAGAATATTGGTCACGCGAAGACCGAGGATACCCCGCGATTCCCGTTTCATCTTTGCCAATGCCAGAGAAAACATGAACATCGATTTGAAGTTTCTGGGCCGCCTGCGACTGCTCAGTATTATTGAAGGCACATCGACGCTGTTATTGTTTGGCATCGCGATGCCGCTAAAGTATCTGGCGGACATGCCGCTTGCGGTGCGGATCGTTGGCTCGCTTCACGGCCTGCTGTTCGTTTGCCTGGCCATTGTCTTTCTGCTTGCGATCGGGCGAGTGCCCATCTCGAAAAGACTTGCGATGGCGGGCATCGTCGCTGCCGTCCTGCCGTTCGGTCCGTTTGTGTTTGATCGCTGGCTTGGTAAATTGGGAAATGCGGATTGAATCCAACAGACACGCTTGCAGGCCGGTGGAAGGAGGGGGTCAGGTCCAAGTTTTCGGCCGTTGTTCTGCGGCCAAATACGCTATCTCGCCGAAAATTGGACCAGACCCCGACTTTTTCAACAGGCTGCTAAGGGAGAAGTCATTATGAAAAGCTTTCTAGTCGTCACGATCACCTGCTGCGACCGACCCGGCATCGTCGAGCGGGTGACCGACGTCGTGGTGACGCACGGCGGCAACTGGGAGGAGAGCCGGTTGGCACGACTGGGCGGCGATTTCGCCGGCATCGTCATGGTCAGCGTACCGGCAGAGCAAGCCGACGAACTGACGACGGCGCTTACTTCGCTCGCCAATGACGAGATGACCGTCACGATCAAGAACACTTCGCCCGCCGCCCCGACCATGCGTACAGAGCATTTGCTCTGCACTCTACGCCTGGAGGGTGCAGATCATGAGGGCATCGTGCACGATGTGTCGGCCTATCTCGCCAAGCAAGACATCAACGTCGAGGCCATGGAGACCGAGGTGGTGTCCGCGCCGATGACCGCTGCTCCCTTATTTCACATGCAAGCCCAACTCAGCATCCCACCCTCGCTTTCGATCGAAGACTTGCGCGATAACCTTCTGCTCATCGCAGAACAGCTCGGTGTGAGCATCGACGTCGTGCCAGTGCGGGAGCAGCCGTGAGTGTCTTTCGAGGGAAAGGGGACGATAATCGTTTTCTTGATTCCTCAACTCCAGCCGCACATCACTCCACCACCAACGCCACCTCTTCAATCGCGGCCCGGCCCGACTTGCGAAAGGGGCGGGGCATCGGCTGGGCGTTGCCTTGGGCGTCGATCGTGCGACAGCGGAGGGTGTACTCGCCGGCGGGTAGGCCAGGAAGTAGCACGGCCCAGTGGGCTTTGGTCAGCCGAATCGGCCAGGTCTTGGGCCGGCCCGTCTTGGGATCAAACCCAACCGTCGGCACCGGAATCTTGTCGTCCGCCAACCCGCCGCCCCAGTGCTTCGGTGCGGGAAGAATCTCTGCGTCGCGCCAGGGTGCCTTAGTGAAATACTTATCGCCGGCCGGCAACTTATCGTCGTTGCGATGAATCCACACCTGGACTTTCTTTAGGCCCGAGATGCCGACCTGCCCGTAGCCGGTCACCGCGATTGGCTGATCCGGCTTCGGGTTCTTGGTCACCGAGAGCGTTTCGCAAAACGTCTTCAGCGGGCTGTCGACGTCGTTGTTCTGATTGCCATAGGTGTCGTTGGCCCGCCACTCGTTGGACAAAAAGATATGCGAAAGCCATTTGATGCTCTTAAACCCATACGCCTCGGGCACAACGATCCGCACCGGCCCTCCGCGCTCGGGCGTTAGCCAGTGGCCGTTGAGCTTGTAACAAAGAATCACCGGCGGCAGATCGTACAGATTGGCCAGCACTCGCCCGACGGGCAGCGAACTGCGAAACATCTGCTTCGGATCATCATTGTGATAGCCGTGATAGAAGACCCTCCGCAGACGATCTCTGGGCTGGGTGAGCCACACGACTTCGCGGAGCGGCACGCCTTCCCAGATTCCGTTGCCCAACGGACAGCCAAGGTTCAGACAAGTCATGATCTTGGGAAATCTCACGGCATGTTTTTTTGCGAGCTTCATCAAGTCCGCAAACGTCAACGCCGACTTGTCTTCGCGAGACAGTGGTTTTCGCAGCCGGGCTTTGTTCTCGGGGTCGGCGACCACTTCCAACTTCCACGTGTCGCGCGTCAGGCCAACCTCCTTTCGTTTGGCCTCGTCGAGCGAATGCGGCTTGGGCCTGCCACGCGAGACATCGCCAAAGTTTTCCTGTTTGGTCAGCCAAGTCTCGAGATTGGCCAGCGATTTCTGCAGCGCTGGGTCCCGTTCCGCTTCTTGGGCAAGCGTCGGCAGCGCACTGATCGCCGCCACGCCAAGCGTGCCGCAACGGAGGAAGTAGCGCCGAGACAGATGCGTGTGTTCGGCGAGGAAGTCGTGCAGTTGGGGTTTCATCGTGCTAGGGCTCGCGAGAGGTAATGTAGCCAAAGGGCGTTCCGCTGCGGTCGGTGACGGAGAGCCGTTTGGCGTTGCGAGCGGTCCTTCACAGCGCTACCCCCTGTTCGAGAAGTGATGTGCATATCAAACGCCCCTAGATGGACCCCCAATTGTGTTCGAGAAGGGACCTTCTTCTCGAATTGTCTGTTCGGAAAAGTGCGGGGTGAAAGCACCAGTTTCAAATGGTTTCTCACCGCGTGTTTGGTTTTTTGGATCATCGATTTGGGGTGCTGTGGACAGGGTTTGCTTGGGCGGCGAATGTGTAGAGATTCCCCGGCGTCGCGAGCCGTGTTTATCGGTGCGCAGCGGGCGAATCTACGTGTCTTATTGCAACCTACCAACAAGGTGGTCTTTTTGCAAACGAAAAAATGTCTCGGGTAGCAGCGATGATTTTTCCGCGATGGATTTCCCACTCCCAACCAACCTCACCGGAAAATCGTCGGTGTTGCCATGGCAACAAGAGGATTGCGACAACACAAACCACCCCCTATGGCGAGGACACGTGCGACGATCGTGCGAGCACCTTCTGTCGCAATGCGAACCGGCACTGCCAGATCTTCGGTGTGATCCTCGCCGATTACATCCACGTTTCAGTCGCCATCGATTGTCGGCTGTGCGGCGAATGAACCCATGGCGACCGGACTGAGAGCCGTGCCGAAAAAATGGTCGGTTTGTTGCAGAGTCCGGCAATAGGCGCGAGGAAATATGACAGATCTAGCTAAGTTTCGCCGCCAGCGAATTAGGATTTTGGCTGCGTTTTTTCCGCGCTCACCAACTCCGCTATCTCCGTAGCGCATCCCCAAGACAGTGAGAATCCCGACCCGCCATGCCCGTAGTTATGGAAAATGCGACAACCAGGCTCGCTGCCCAGGCGAACATTGCGTTTTCTCGAAGGTCGCAGTCCGACGCTTACGGGATTCGTTGTGTCGAGCACGCCGTTCTGTAGCGCGGGCATGAATCGCCGACAGCGGTCGAGGATATTTCGGACTTCACCGTTATTGGCAAGGTCGATCTCTGTATCCCATTCATCAGGTTCCGCGATTCCCCCGAGCAGCAGGCGATCCTTACCTCGTGGCATCACATAAATCATGTTCTGCTCTGCTATGGACTCATCGTGAGAGATGCAATGAGCGCTGTCGACGCGAGGCATCGACGAGCCATCATTAACCAAGCGTACCAGCGCGCCACGCAGCGGAAACATGGCATCTGACGCCAACTCTCGCGCCCCAAGGCCAGCGCAGTTGACGATGGCGCAGGCGTCAAATTCGCGGATCAAATCGTCCTCGAGGTCACGAAGATCGCCGTTCAAGCGCCGTTGGACAAACGAACACCGGGCTTGTATGAGCTGTTCCCTTAACCACTCCATATAGATCTCCGTATCGATGACCGGCGCCAAATAGGAATAGGCATCCGCCAATCCAAGATCGAGGTTGATCCCGTTCTCGATGATCAACTCTGGACTATGCACAAACCCTGCAACATGCGATCGAAGTTCGCGCATCTTGCGCAATTCTTTGTCAGATGTCTCGATCAGATTGTGAAAATAGAAATGCGATTTACGCAACGAAACGCCGGTGTCCGGGTCGTTGGCAAGTTCAGAAAATCGCTGATAGGAGACGGCGCTCCAGGATTTAGATCGTTCCAGAGATTCTACGTCGCTATGATAGCCACAAACGGCTGGAGGCCATTCCCACAACGCACCCGCTACGACGGAGGGCGTTTGACTTGCGTCTTTGTCTGCGAGCACAACGACTTCGTAACCTTCGATCGACAAGACGTGCGCCGTCGTCAAGCCACTTACGCCCGCCCCCACGATCAGTATTCGACGATCCACAAATTCATCCGAAGCTTGAGGAAATAGGAGATCCCTCCAGTATAACTGATGACGGTGAAAGACCGCTGATGTCGCCGAGACGCTGTCCCCCGTAGCACCGGAATAATCAGTCTCACCCGAACAGATCGAGCTGCTATTCGGTGGCAAGTGGCGGTTCGTCCCACTGCACTTACGCGCGGTGTTCCGTCAATCCTTGGTTTCTGCTCGCTTCCACAAAACGCATGAGAGGGCATTTCAGAATTAATACAAGACGCGAAGCACAAGCGAGTGGATCGAACACAGGTGACAATTCCTCGCTGAAATCCACTCGCTTGCGCGTCGAGCTTGGTGTGAGCCGCAGGTGTTGTTGGCTCAGTCGTTAACGGTGAGATTTTATCCAGAAAGGAGTACGGGATGAATTCAAACCCTA
>Ga0114996_10005081_pt1 | contig 15561 bp, 12 predicted proteins | sample ArcticOcean_MG_C_4_FD_87039 | JGI IMG/M metagenome (GOLD analysis project Ga0114996, IMG submission 87039) | Marine microbial communities from western Arctic Ocean - ArcticOcean_MG_CB4_134 | ecosystem: Environmental > Aquatic > Marine > Oceanic | place: Arctic Ocean: Canada Basin | collected...
GCATAAGCAAATCCGTTCATGCCAATTGGATCGCGCGTCGGAATGATGTGGACCTGGTGTTCGGTATCGAGTTGCTCGATCAATTCGACCGCTGCACTCACCCCGGCCTGCTCCGTCGAATGCGCCCCGGCCGAGATAAAAATGGCCGGCAATTTGTCACCACCGCAGAGCACCGCAATTATAGGACTGCCGTCCGGCGCGCAGCCCATAACTCTATAAGGTTTACCCAGCGCCTCAACGCGTTCGAGCAAATGGGCGTAGCGTTCGTATATCTGCATTTTAGCTCCGTGTTTAACCTGGTAGATTGCTATTTTTTTTCCGGCGTATCCGCTGGCCACCTCAATCGATGGTCTGCTGCAATAAACGCATGAAATTGCCGCCCCAGACCTTAGCTATTTCTTCTTCGGAAAGGCCGCGTTCCAACATCGCTTTGGTCAATAGCGGCAATTGCGCCACATTCGGCACCACGGCCGGCGTGCGGCCCAAACCGTCGAAATCCGAACCAATCGCCACATGGTCCATACCCACCAAATCGGCTGCATAACAGACATGATCCACCAGGCCTTCGATCGTCGCTTCTTCTGGGTGGATAAAAAACGGGGCAAAAGCGATGCCCAAAACCCCGCCGGCCGCAGCCAACTCTTTGATCTGGTCGTCTGTCAAACAGCGCCAATGCGGGCACAGCGAGCACACCGCCGTGTGTGTCATAGTGACAGGTTTGGACGAAAGCTCCAGGACCTCGTAGAATGCTTTGTCGTTGATATGTGCCAAATCCGTGACCAAACCCATCTCATTGCTCAGCCTCAGCACTTCCTTGCCAAAATCGGTCAGTCCCGGCGCACTGCGGCGCTCCTCCTCCCGCTCTTCCATAGTACAGGCGCCAAAGGGACTCTTGCGGCCCTGCAACATGCCCTTTTCGTCTCCCCCCTCCCCATGCGTGATGCCCAAACTGCGCACCCCGAGCCGATAATAGAAACTGATCATATCCAGTTCGCCGTTAAGCCAGCGCCCCGCCCCCTCTATGCCCATCAGGATGCCGATCTTGCCGTCCTCTTTGGCTTGTGCCGCAGCGGCCGACGACAGCACCAATTTGAATGTATCGCCGTGCGCATCGATCTGCGCCAACGTATTTTCCAAGGTCACAAAAACGTTGGCTGAAGGGCCGTTGCCGACAATGAAAATTCCGCCGTCGAAACCCCCTTCCTGCATGCGCGGCACGTCCATATGGAGATGCTCATTGCGCTCCATCCACGCAAACGGCGTCTGCCCTTGGGCTACCCGTTCTACCGGCGTGTCGTTGTGCCCATCAAACACCAATATCCGACGGTGTATTTCCTGCGCTTCTTCCAGACTTACCTCGGGCATAATTTCCTCCTCGTGTTTAACGGCCGCACGCCTGCAAGAGCGCAGACGCAGTCACAATATAGCCGATATTCTGCGCCACATCGACCTGGACAGCCCGCGACAGCAGCAATTCATCGGCTGTATCTGCCACCTCAATGGCGGTGGTGCAATCCTCAATGAGAATAATCTCGTACCCTCTACTCTTCATAGCACGCATACCGTAGTCACGGAATAGCACGCACATATTGGCGGCGAAACCGGCATAGAATAGGAATAGGATGCCGCGCTCCTGCAGCAACCGCTGCAATTCTTCGCCCGTGGCGACTACCTCATCCCCTTCCTGCGGTTCTACATCACGCTGAATAAATCGTTCCGCGATAATGCGGTCGAACTCGGCATCTTGGGGATCTTGGGGCCGTGCCCACTGGACGAAGTCACCCTCTTTGCGGCGAAATTCGGTCGGCGGCCACGTCTGCTCTACTCTACTCTGCCCGCCCTTCTCTTGTGCAATTGCGTACTTGCCCGCTTGCGGATATTTCTGGGCGCAGTCGGGGCCGGGTGCATGCACTACACTGGCACCCCTAGCGCGAAAAGCCTGCATCAGCGGTTTTATGCGCTGCGTCGTAATCTCCGCCGTGCGCGCCACGTGCGAAGCCACGTAGTGCTCCCCCCACACGTCAACCAGAATCAAGGCAATCTGGTCTACCGGCAAGGACCAGTGCAAAGTACTATACTCAAATTCTTTTTCTGCGATCTCAGCTCGGCGCGTCAGATGATAATAGCCGACATCGAGGGCAATTGTTTTTTCATTCATTGTGCTTTTATATTGTCGGCAAACGGCACAGTACTCGCCCCTTGCGGCCGTGGCGCAGTGGGGCGTAGCGGTCCTTTTTCCGCCGCCTTGTACTGGACGTCGAGATGCGGTGTTTCTATACGCACATGCTCCCGATGGCGCGAATCCATAAGTGCATCGAGCGCACCGGACACCAACAAAGTGCGTTCCACCGGGTATTGCGGCTCACCGGTCAAAAACATCTCCTGGACATTTAGCCCCAAATAGCTGAAGTGCGGATAAGGAGGACCATGGGCGAACATAGCTGTGGCCTGCACCTGCCCGCCAACTTGGGCGGCATACGACCAATCGTGGATATAACGGGGCAATTGCAGCACCGCCGCTTTGAAACCGTCTTTGTATTCTATGAGGAAAACGGCCGGCTCTTCACAACTCTCTTCCATGCTCCCGGCTTCGGTCTCTATTTGTTCAGCCGCAGCGGCGGCCAATTGGCGCGACCACAAACCGTCATCGCCGGCCTGCCACACGGCATCGCCCTCCAAACACTGTACCGCCGCGATACCCTTTTCGCCTCCCCGGCGCCGCTCCACCATAGCCTGCAAGGCCTCAAAACCGTGGTAACCGTACGATTCAATGCCGCCATAGCTGAGCACTAAAGCTTCTTCGATATCGGTCTCTAACTCGTGTTCGAGCCAGGGATCGCGCCAAAAGAGCGACACCGACGAACCCGCCATGAAAGGAATATCTAGCTGGACGGCGCGATCGTACATCCACTTGGCGTCGCCCCAATCATAGGACAGGTGTTTGTCACTGAACACCGGGACCGAACGCCCCGACGTCGCCATGACACCGCAAATCTGCTCAAAAAAGAAACGCCGCGGGTACATGTGCTGTCCCTTCTCGTTGTAGGAGTAGGTACCGTGCTCGCCGATGGAAAGCACGCCGTCCACGGCCAATTCATCGCCCCCCAAACGCAGCGCCGCAGCAATGCTATAATAGACGGGAATGTCGTTGGCCTCGGCTACCTGCAAACCGATATCGTTTTCGGGTAGCTGATCTAAATACATAGATACGATGTCCACCTGCGGCTCCAACAACCCCTCGTCGGTGGGAAAACCCTTGATAAATTTGCCGACAATGACATCGGCGTGAGCCGGCTCCCGATATTCGGTAATAATAGCGGCGATTTTCTTGCGTTCAGCCATGGCTTATTCTCACTTTCGATATCCAGGTTTGATCTTGCAGGTCGGACACAGATTCTTCAGCTGCTCTCTGCGCACCTTCCACAAATCCAGCGCCTTTACCAGGGCGCAATCCGCTGCCCCGACCTTGCCGCGTTTTTGCAATTTGCGCCGATCCAGTGCCTCATCAATTTTAGCCGTCGGCACTGGGCACGTTCCATCGCGCCAGGCCAACCCCTTCACCTGCTTTACGCCGCCATCGAACAGCACAACCTTGTCGATATTGCCAAAGGGATCATTGCAAGCACTCGGCACCGATTCCTCGGCTACGTGGTAGGCCGTGCTGGAGTCGTGCGTCACCCCCAGCGCCAGCAAATAGCCGCCGCCGTGTACGAGCCGACCGATAGGACTGTCCTGCGCCCAGATACCCGCCTCCAGATGCCCGGCGCAAAATTCCTCGGCTCGAGGACCGATAGCCGCCAGCGCATGGGTCGGATGTAAACTGCGCAGCGCATCGGGCCGACGCCAGGCCGCATCGGGGATAACCCCACTAACCGTTGGTGTGGCGTTGATGTTGTATACCTGTGCCGCGCCGTGGTTGAATGACGGAAACATCAGCGTGCCGCGGCGCCCCACAGCCGCCAACAATGCCTCTACTACCGTCTCGGCTCCACCACTGACATGGCCGATACGCGAAAGGGAACTGTGCACCATCAAATCCATGCCCGCTGCGATGCCCAACTTTTTGAAATCGGCCACTAATTTGCTCTTGCTGACCATATCGTCCGGCTCGATCAATTCGGCGTAGCCCAACTCGGCGTGCGCTTCAAAAAACGCCGCTACTTTTTCGACCGCAACTTCTCTCCCGTACTCGCCGGAGAGCAATTCGGCGATCTGCGCCAGATCGCGTTTGCCGTCGGCCCAGAACAGTGCCCAGGTCGCCAGCCCAGGCGCGCCGAGACGTCGACTCATCTCGGGTCTGAGATTATTGCCGTCCGGCGACAGCAGGGCCGTGCGTCGCGGCACCCGCTTGGCACCGGGTACACTGCGCGGCCGCACGGACTTGGGCCGTTTCTGCGCTACAACCTGTTCGACTTGGCGCTCGCACTCGACAAAATGTGCCATGCTCGAGCGGCGCTCCCCTTCCCATAGAAAACGCTGCAATTGCTTGAGCGAGCAATGGTGTGCTTCGCGCATATAATTGAGTTGGGTATGGCTATAGCGTTTGCCCCGCTGTTGCAATTGTCCGAGGGCAAACCCAGTCTCGGCCTGCGCCATTTCCACCGCTTCCTTGGTACCGGCATTGGCCAGATAGTACAGGTACCCGGCCATCGCCACAGCACAGACGTGCAACCCCTGAGGACTCACCGTTTCCATAGTATCGGCCGAGGTGTGGTATACCGCTGAGGCTTGGCCTTTATCGCGATGGTGCGTGGTGAACCACGGCGCCGGAAACCCGTACTTCGGATCGCCGATGAGCGTGTCTGAGGTCGACATAAACTCGTCGAGGATGAGCTTATAACCCGGATTCTGAATCTTTAAAGCAGAGCGAATAATAGACTCGCCCACCCGATCGACAAAACCGGCCGACATCGGAATAGTCGAGCGCCATTCCAGACGGCCGTTGCACAATTTGGGCTGGTGTCCCACCGTGTCGATGACCACCCCGGCCAGGGGATTCTGAAAAAGGGGCACATCTTCCAGATATTTGAAAAACCCATAACATTCGTAGGCATTGAGCAGACGAATGGTGCGCTTGGGCCGCGGCAGGGCCCCAGCCTTGATCAAACCTTCAATGACGCGGGCGATCTCCACACACAGAGCCACACCCGAGGCATTGTCCAGCGCGCCCGGCTCGGCGCTGTGCGCCAGGACCCACAGCTCGTCCTGCGGATCTTCCCCTCCCGGGATCAGGCCGCTGACCATATCGTGCGTGCCCACATAGCGATGCACCTCTACATTGACATGCACCGTCAGGCTACCATGTTTCTTAACCAGCTGCCGCAATTTCCGCCCTTCCCTTTCCGACAAGACCAACCCCACCAGATGAGCGGCAGAATTGGCCAGAGGAACACCGCCCCAACCAAATTTGGTCCAGGCCGTGGCCGTGGATATTGGGGTGGCAATATCGGTGATGACTCCAACCGCCTCCTTGCTCGCTAAGGTGTCTACCAAGCTGCGAATATTCATGCTGGTCAACACAATCTTTCCTTGCAAAGCGCCTGCGGGCAGGCCTTCGAGTTGCTCCCGATTGTCGATGACCACCAATTCGCAGCGCACCCCACCTTTGGGCGTTGAACCACTCCACTGCACTATATGCCAGGGATTGTCCTTATAATCCAGCACGCGCTGGCGCAGCGGCTGCACCACATCGAGCGTGGCCTTGCGCACATCCGCAGCCTCGTGAATAATCCAGCGGCCCGAGCCCAGTCGTCCTCCGGTTTGGATGGGGTGGACTTCGGCCCCGGCCCCGGCCTCTTCGTAGTAGCGCACCAGGGTATCGGTGGTTTCGTGAAAACGGTCAAACGAGTTCCACCGATCCGTTTCCACTACATCTTCTATGACCTTCAGGGTCTTTTTGCCGTCGGCCTGGCCAGCCATCAGAGGCAGGACTTCCCGACAGAACCGCCCCAGTGATCGAGGTGTGCGCCAGCTCATGCTCTCTCTCCTATTGATAGATTTTTACAGTGAAGTCCACCCGCCAGCGGAAATTTATCCAATACCTCCATTGTTTAGGCCTCCACTCCTGTATTTTCGATGAAAGCTTGCAAATACTCGGCTGTCCCGGCAATGGCTAACTCGGCAAATTGCGCCCCCTTCTCGGCGCTGGCCAATTTGTAATTATCCGCCGCCACATCGCATAGAAGCCGCGCCCGCAACCCGGTCTGCTGAAACGTAGTCGTAGCCAAAAATTGCTGCCCCGGCCCCACCTCTGGCCCCGGGCCGTGTAAGCCGTACTTGTCTTCGATCTCGTGCAGTCGATCCATGCGCGTATGCTCCGGACAGATGTGCAAAATCATCGACGTCTCAAATTCATCGGCGTGCCCCGGATAATGCCGCCCCTCATTGACGGCGGTAATTTTATCGCGGTCGATCACATCCCAATAAGAAAACGACGCCACCAATACCCCCAATTCCTCGGTAATGCGCCGCGCTGCCTGCGCATTGACTGCCACATTATTGCCGTGCCCGTTGACAATGGCAAAACGCCGAATGCCATACCCCATCAACGACTGGCAATAATCGGTCAATACGCGAATCTGCGTCTCCACCCGCAAAGTCATACTGCCGGCAAACTCCAGATGCTGCGGCGAATGCCCTACTGCCAACCCCGGCGCTACCAGCACCCGGGGATGGAGGCGCTCGGCGGCCTTGCACGATACAAAGGTCGAAGTCGCCGCATCTACCTTCAAGGGCAAATGCGGGCCGTGCCCCTCGTTGCTGCCCGTGGGCAAGACGGCCAATTCTACCTGATCGATAATATCCTCGACCTCAGCAAAACTCATTTCCGGCAAAAAAACTTTGGCCATATATAGATCTCCTCTCTAACCTACTCGATAATGGGCAACGGCCTCTTCGTCCAACTCCACCCCCAAACCCGGGCCGTTGGGTACTGCAATTATGCCATTGTTGGGCGGCAGCGCGTTGTGTACCAGATCGTTCTCGCGCAGAAAGTGGAGAATGTCGAGCGGGATCTCCACCGTGCGCGGATCTACCCCAATCCATTGGTCGATCTCAGCACTTACATCCATGCCTCGCCCACCGTCTCCCAACCCAACAATGCCTTCGTCCGTATGCATTTTAATGATCAGAATCGGCAGTTCCGTATGTTCGGTCGGGCGATACTTCTGGATGCCTTCGATATAGGGGACAGCTACTTTGAATTGTTCTATTGCCGTAATCTTCATCACTTCTCCTCTAGGATGGTTTCTCCACCACCTGGCGCAGATTGCCACCGGTCCCCCCATAGACACAAATTTCTCCTATTGCCCCCTTGCCCCTACCGGCCTCCACAAACCACTCGAGCAATTTGCCACCGGTGACGCCGGCCAGGTGCCCCAATTCATGGTGCGCCCGCTGCGATAGAACGATGCTTTTGGCGGCGTGAAACTCCACCCGCACCGGCGGCAGACGCCGCAGCCCCTTACCCTTATTTGTCACATGCGTTGGCAAGACGCCGCGATTGGCGACGCGGACCCGGATGCGGTACACTTTGTCCCCCACCGCTTCTACTTGCAAATCTTCCAGCACCACGCGCGGGTGCTGTTGGGCGTGTTCGACCGTAAACTGGTAGGTGCCCCGAGCGATGCCTTGCAAACTGCTCAGTGTTGGATTGGCCAGGTGATGCGCCAGAAAACTACCGACCTCGACTTCGCCCAATTGTGGGTGCTGAAATTTTTTCCAGGGCCGAAACAGTGTTTCCCAGGCTTTCTGCTGATCCCACCACTGCATGACCTGGCGCATCTGCTCGTCGGCATCGTCCTCGGTGAAGACTTCAAATTGTTCGTCTGTGTCAATGCCGGCGCTGTCCTTAATAGTGCCCAACTCAAATTCAAAAGCGAAGAGCCCTAAGTGGTGGTAACAGAAATTGTGAAAGTGCCCCCGCAGATTGTTGTCGCGCTGCCAGAGGCGATGATATTTGACCACCGGAACAACTGGAAAACCCGTCGCCTCAGAAGCACTATTGGCCAATTCTTCCATGACGTGTACGTCGGCCTCATCCAAATCGCTATCGGCGCCTGTCGACGGAGGCCGCAGTACAGCGGCGGGTCCGGTATGGTATCCTAGCAGACCAAAGAGGTTGGGGCGACTGTGCAAGAAAGTGCCCAGATGGTGCATCTCTATTTCGCTAAAGGGAAAGTCGCCGGCCCCGTGTTGCTCGGGTTCGGGCCGCCAATCGTAAGACCAATTGCGATTCCAATCGAAGCTGCGCCCGCCCGTGCCAATGTTCTCGCCACCGTCCCATTGGTGGATATAACCTTCGGGCAACACCCGATAAAACGGCCCAACCGAATCCACCCGCCGCCGCACCAATAGGCGTCCGTCTTGCGGATCGGCAACAAATGTACCATTGGCATGTTCCTGCCGCATGGTCAAGATCAAACCATCCCCGTCGACGTCTTCCGGGTACAGATTATTGGGCACGGGCTCGTCCACTTTTATGCGACTGCGCACCCGCCCGCCCGTATTTACTGCGTACTCTGCGCCATCCGGATTGAGCCGCGGCACGATGTAGAACGCTACTTGTTGGAGTAAATCATCTTGCTCGGCCAGCAATTGCCGCGCCGTATAAAGCGCCATATGGGTACCGGCCACCTCGGTGGCATGAATGTTGGCTTGGATCAAATAGGCGGGTTTGTCTTCGGGGGCACCAGCAGCAAAATCGGTCACCACCAGCAGAGGAATATCCCGTCCTTGGCGCGAGGCCCCCAGCGTTTCCAGACGGCACTTTTCCGGCCGCGCCGCTACTAATTTTTGCAAAAAACCTGCCACTTCCTGGCCATTTAAGAAATGGCGAAAAGACAGGGTGGGCAGTGCCTTTCTTCTGGGCATACGGGTTTCCTATCCCTCTAATAGACGCACGGTGTTGCCACCCAATATAGCCGCGGCTTGCTCATCGCTTATATCAGTGATTACCCGCGCCAGGCCGGCCAGCGGAATAAAAAGCGGTGCGTGCGTGCCAAAAAGCAATTTTTCGCCCATCCCCTTTTCTAACAATACCTTCATCGTGTCCATACCATCAGCCTGCGAGACATCCGCGTAGAGATTGTCGAGTTGCAGCAACGTATCGCACAAATTCAAAATCGCACTCCAAGCCGCGCCGCCGATGACGACCTTTAACTTGGGATAATGGCGGGCGACTTCCACTGCCACCGCAGGATCCGTATCCGGCACCTGGCCAAGTGGATGCTGCCGCCGCGGATCTTCCAGGCGCGTCTGCACAAGGAGAATAAATCCGGCTTCTGCTAGAGCGGCCAGGAAATCGCCTTGCTCAACCAGATTATATTGCGAATAGGCCGGCAGCACCTTGACCAGCCTAACTCCATGTTCGACTGCTTTGACCACTTCCTCTTTCCAGGTGGCAAGGGTCGGGTCTAAGACTGGCACGGGTTCGATATCTTCGTGCGCTGTAGCCGCGGCGTAAACATCTTTGTTGCAGTAGTGCGGATTGTGCCCCCAGACGGCGTGCAGCGGCGCCAAAAAAATGCGATCTACCCCTATATCTTTTAGGGAGTTGCGCACGGCGTCTACTTCGCCTTGGACGGGAAAGGTGTGCCAATGGCCGGTCCACGCATTGATATCAATAACGGGAGTGGTCTGAGTCATGATATTCCTATAATTAAGTGGGCATCAATATCGCTAATTTAACGGGCGAGGACAAGATGGTTGGAAAGTTATTCTGAATTTGTGGACGGTCCGACAGGGAACGGTCCCGGCGCTCATTCTCGCCCGGCTTCCTGGCCGGGCTCCGAGGTCAATCCCCCGGTCCGCTGTCCTGCGGACCGGGGGATTGAAACCCGCTCTGGGACCATTCCCTGTCGGACCTTCGTTGGACTTTAGGTACCTACGCTTTAGTTTAGTTTATACATTACTGCTTAAAGAAAAAAGGAGAGTATAATCTTGGTCCCACAACTTGCATCGTGTGAAGAGTTGCTTCAGGAGATGGTTGGTTTTGATACGGTTAATTCGAATATTTCGGGCAAGCCGGATGCCGAACTACTCCTGGCTCAATATCTTGAGAGTCAGGCTCAGAATTTGGGATTTGAGACGCAGCGTTTACCTGTGGATGGGGAGAGTTTTAATTTGCTGGTCAGCCACCAGGTGGCACAGGAAGCTCCCTGGCTCATGTTTGAAAGTCATCTAGATACTGTGAGCACGGAAGGGATGACCATCGATCCCTTTGCTGGCAAAATCCAGGATGGGCGTCTCTATGGCCGCGGAGCGTGCGATACCAAAGGCACCGGTGCCGCCATGTTGTGGGCCTTAAAATGTTATGCGAGCCAGGAAGAGTCTGCGACCAACAACATCGCCATCGCCTACACGGTCGATGAAGAGATTTACAAAACCGGCGTGCGCACCTTTGTCAAAGACCACTTGCCGACACTCGCCTGGAAACCCGCTGGGGTAATCGTCGGCGAGCCCACCGAGCTCAAACCGGTAGTAGCCCACAACGGAGTTGTGCGCTGGTCGATCAAAGCGCGCGGCAGAGCCGCTCATTCCTCCAACCCTGCCAATGGCCAATCAGCCATCAGTGCAATGGTAAAAGTGATCTCCGCGTTGGAAACCGACTATATTCCCAGCCTCACCACCACTCACCCTTTGACCGGCAAAGCTCAGTGCAGTATCAATATGATCCACGGCGGTGTCCAGATTAACATAGTCCCGGAACTGTGTGAAATTTGCATTGACCGCCGTCTGGTCCCAGGCGAAGATCCGCAGCACGTATTACCCCAGGTAGAACAACTACTCGACGAATTGCGCCGCGCCGATCCAGACCTGGACGTAACCCAGGATCAGCCCACCATGATCGACTCACCTCTCGATCCGAGCGGCGGCGAACACTTTGCATGCTTCGTCCAGCAAGCTCTCCAACAAATAGATCTGGGCACCGACCTCGTAGGCGTAGGCTATGGCACGGACGCCAGCAGCTTCGGCCATGCTGCCATACCTGCCCTAGTCTTGGGTCCCGGCAATATAGCCCAGGGCCACACTGCCGACGAGTGGATCGATATAGAGCAACTCCGCCAGGGAGCAGCAGCGTACCACCAATTAATGCGCACTCCCCTGGATATCTGAGATTAACAGTAGAGTCCTTATTTACCGCTCAATCACCGGCAAAACAATATGGGAAGGCCTGAACTCATCGTAAAAAACCGTATTTACCGCCACCTGCCCCACTGCTTCCCGATTAATCGGCCCCCCCGTATTCAAATTGCGATCAAACCTGGGAAAACAACTACTAGTCACCGCCACCCGGATGCGATGCCCCGGCATAAAAGCATTGCTGGTAGCCCATAAATCGACCTCAAATCGATAGATCTTGCCGGGATCCAATAGCTCCGGTTGCTCAAAAGAATCCCGGTAGCGCGCCCGCAAGATACCATCACACAAATTGCGCGAATAACCCTCCGGGTCTATATCCTCAAGCCGCACCACCCAATCCGTATCCAACGCCGAAGACATGCCGTACAGCACCGCCTGCACCGGCCCGGTAACCTCGAGTTCCGCATTCAAAGGCTCACTGGTGAAGGTCAGACAGAGCGCATCGACTTGGCGATGGTCGTGCACCCCGCCGATTATATTTAGCGTATTACCGCCCGCAGTGGGGACCGGATGATCTGGATCGTAGACAAAACTGGCTGGATTCTCACTGCCGCTCGGCGGCGCCAAAGACAGCGTGCCGTCATTGAGCGAATCGATGCAGCCGCTGTTGCCACCGTGCAGGTAATAATTGGTGTAACGCGTATCGGGCAGAGGCCAATCTGCCTCGTCGCGCCACTCGTTGCGGCCCATGACGAATAGGCGCACTGGCGCATCGGTCATGATCCCATTGTCGATGCCTTTGAGCCAATAGTCCAACCAAGGCAGGCGCAATTCGTTGGAGTCGATGGCCGCGTCGGCGCCAAAATCAAATTCGCCGGCGATTTGATTATTGATATTTCCGGGACCGTGGACCCAAGGACCGATGATGAGTTTTTGGCTCTGGCGCGCCTTTTCGGTGCGGGATCGGCGTTTCATCCCCATAAAGTTCTTTAATGTACCGGCCTGGAAAATGTCGAACCAGCCGCCCAAGTGATAGGTGGGCATCTCCATCTGATCGTGATATTTCTCGACATTAAACTGCCACCAATAAGGTCCGTCCTCTGGGGTCTCCAGCCAGGTATTGTGCCAATCGCTCAAGCCCTCGGCAAAAGGACATGGGTAGAGCGGCAAGCGCGCGTACCAATCGTCCATTTCCTCCTTTACCTGTGCCAATACCTTCTGCTGGCGTTCGAGATCCCCCTCCTCAACTAGGTTGGCCAGATTGATACTGGTCACCGTATGTAACCAACTTAGACTAAAGCCCAATTCGAAAGCCCCAGACCGATAGACCCATTCTTGGTAATAATCGGCAGAAGACTCGCGCACAAACATGGCGCGCAGATGAGGCGGTCGGCTGAGCGCATTCCTGTACTGGGTAGCACCAGAATAAGATCCACCAATAGACCCCACATTGCCATCGCACCAAGGCTGCTCCGCCATCCATTCTACCGTGTCATAGCCATCGCGGTTCAATCCCGCCCCATCATCTCTAAAAGGATAAAACTCCCCCTCTGATGCAAACATGCCACGCACATCCTGAAGGACAACCGCGTACCCCCTCTGCGCAAAGAACTGGGGCGACCCGATCGCATTCTCAGATCCCCCCTCCTTATTGTATGGCGTACGCTCCAGCACCCCCGGAAACTGCCCTTCGGCCTTGGGCCGCGTCACATTGGCGCGCAAGATCGTCCCATCGCGCATGGGCACTTGCAGATTTTTTTCGTGCACCGTCTCATATTGTGGTTTCGACAAATCCGTTTGTTCAACCATCAAAATGCCTCCTTATATTTCGTCAACTCAGCACCCTCAACAAGCGGTCCACATCTTCCTGATTATTATATACCGACGGCGAAATCCGCATTTTATTACCATAGCGCATAGCGACAAATACCCCAGCATCCTTCGACTTCTGCATCGCCGCCTCGGGCTCTTCACACGCAAACGCCAGAATGGGACTCTCATTGCCCTTGGGCGTAATAGAAGTATACCCGTCAATAGCCGGCAATTCCTCCTGCAAACGCTCGGTCAGCGTGCGCGCGTGGGCGCGGATATTGTCGACGCCAAGATCGAGAATGTACTTCACACTCTCCTGCGCACAGACCGCCCCCTCGTACGATGGGTAACTAACTTCATAACTAGTTGGTCCCTGCGCCGGTGCAAAGGTAATTTCATCGGCATCTGGGTTCGGCTCTGCGACCCAGGGCGCGTAATTCAAACTGACCCCGCCACAATGCTGCGAAGGTTTGACCACACTGCCCTGGAGGTCGGCCCGCACATAGAGGAAACCAAAACCTTTGACCCCCATGAGCCATTTAAAAGTCGAACACGCCGCAAAGTCGATGCCCATCGCCCGCACATCAATGGGCACGGCCCCCGCTGCCTGAATGATATCGACATAAATATAGGCGCCGTGGGCATGCGCTATATCGCTAATTGCCTGCACATCGGCAAGGTAGCCGTTGACATTGGAGACCAGGGTAACGGAGACCAGCCGAGTATCGTCATCAATAGCTTTTGCCATATCGTCGAGGTCAATCTGCCAGTCGCGGTGTTTGACAATGCGCACCTCGAGCCCGTCTTCTTGCCGCATCTTGTAATTGTAGAGTGCCGGATTGTAGTGCAAATCGTTGGTCACCACATTGCCGCCAGAGAGATGTTCCCCCATACCGTTGAGCAAATTGCTCTCGGCCTCGACGGCGCTGCGCGCAAAAGCGATTTCCTCTGGCTCGGCATTGATGAGTTGAGCGAAGAGACGTTTTGCCTCGTCGCGCGGCGCCGCCCACGACGGCCACCACGGATCGCCTATGTCATGGGCCAACCAGTCGACATAGCGGTGCAGGGCTGCGGCCGAGTGGACGCTGAGAGGGTGCGACGAAGCATTGTCGAAATAGGCCACTGTTCTGGCCCGTGGAAAATCGGCGCGCACAACGTCAAAATTGGGTGCCACATCCGGCGGCGATGACGAGCGATGATTGACCATAAATAGACCTCCAATATTACCAAGCGGTGGCAGTATGTACCAGTCGATTAATCGAACAGCCCCTCGTCCTTCATGACCAGCAACGCCTCTTCCATTGCCCCCAGTGCTGTATCGATGTCTTCTCGGGTATGGGAAAAATTGATATAACAGACAGAATAAATGATCAGACCGCGCCGCAGGACTTCTCCGTTGAAACGCAGAAAGAGCTCGGCGTTGCGCCCAGCATCTGGATAATCGAAGCTCAAGAGCCCCAGAGGCGACACCCCTTTAAAACCAGCCGCTATATCTAGACGGGTACAAATCTCGGCAAACCCCTGGTGCAATTGTTGACCGCGCGTCCATATCTGTCCTATGACATCTTCGTTTTTATAGGTCTCCAGCACGGCCTGGGCCGCGGCCAATCCCAGCGTGTCTCCACCGTAGGTCGAAGAAATTACTACATCCTTAACCTGCTGCATCACTTCTTTGCGCCCCACAAAACAAGAGAGCGGCACACCATTGGAAATACCCTTGGCAAAAACGGCCAGATCGGGCAAGACACCAAAATATTCCTGGGCCCCACCTCGCTGCAGGCGAAAACCCGTGACGATTTCATCGAATATCAACAGCGCTCCGTGTTTTTCCGTCAAGGCGCGCAGAGCAGGCAAAAAGGTATGTCCCAGATCTATATCCGCATAGCTACAGGCCACACTCACCGCCGCAATCTGTCCGCCAGCCTCAGCAAAAGCTTGCTCATAAGGTTCTATACTGCCCCAGGGCAAACTCTGGTAAAATGCCTGTACGCCCTCTGGCACACCGACTCGCGACATAGTATTGACCCAGCCGTGGTAACCGCAGGTGAGCAGCAAATCTCGCTCGGTAAAAGCCCGCGCCAAGCGATGCGTTGCGGCCATGGCTTCCCCCCCGGTCTTGAGAAAACGCACGGCCTCGGCGCAGGGAATAATTTCGACCAGCGCCTCGGCGACCTCCACCTCCAGCGGGTGCGGATAGCTGAAAACCATGCCGCTGTCCAATTGTCGGCGCACCGCTTCGTCTACCGCCGCAAAACGATAACCCAGAATGATTGGTCCGAGCGCACAACGAAAATCGATGTACTCGTTGTCGTCCACATCCCAGACCCGGCACCCTTCTCCTCTCGCTATAAAGCAGGGCTCCACCTCGCGCAACGCTGTCCTAGGTGCTTTGGAGTGGGTCTGCGTCCCCATCGGAATCACTTCGAGGGCGCGCTCGTGCAATTCCCACGAGCGCGTCACGTCATGGGCCTTGATCTCTGTCATCTCTCATTCCTCTCCACTTGTAGACCCACACCGTCAACTTGCAAAATACGACTTTCCGCCGCAATTCCCTTCTTCTGCCAAGCCAATTTCATCGCCTTCCCTACCGCATCCCCCTCATCCTCCACACATGCCAGCATAGTCGGCCCCGCACCACTGAGCGCCGCCCTAAAGCGCCCGCATCCA
>Ga0114996_10005082_pt1 | contig 15560 bp, 6 predicted proteins | sample ArcticOcean_MG_C_4_FD_87039 | JGI IMG/M metagenome (GOLD analysis project Ga0114996, IMG submission 87039) | Marine microbial communities from western Arctic Ocean - ArcticOcean_MG_CB4_134 | ecosystem: Environmental > Aquatic > Marine > Oceanic | place: Arctic Ocean: Canada Basin | collected...
CGAGGTGATTAAATCAACACGCCGGTCAGCGAGGGACGCAGCAGATGGGAGCTTCGCTGCCTCTCGGTCGCTCACGCATCGCTTTACGATAGGTTTGAAATGCGCTCGCGAGACTCCCTGTCTGGAATCTATTTGAAAGATGCCCGTCCTTTGGTTTGCGACGGAGACGTGCCGGCAGCGATCAAGTCACTGGACACTGAGTGCCACAAAAATACCTTTCAGTAGAATCGCTGAACGTATGCGCTCATCCAAAAAGCGAATTCGGCCATGACAGTGCTTCATTTCGTCCAAAGATTCCTGTCCCCTTTATGCCACGCACTCCCCAGCAGGGCATAGCTGACGGCCAAGCAGGTCCTTCAGCCTTGGCATCTCAACGCCGTGACTTGAATTGGTGGGATCGCGTGGCGATCTGCGCCGCGATCTCGCCGATGACGTGATCTAAACTCAACTGAGCAAACTATTTCACGATCGGCTGAGTGTTTCCACCTTTCGCCCTCCTTTGAAAAATGCAAGATAACCAAATTTCCTACATTCCGCATGGACCAAGGAACGGGGAGAAGGTCATACGGTTAATTCATTCTGTCTCTGGTTCATCTGACTCCCGAATAATCGGAAGATCGAAATGGAAACTCGCGCCACCTAAGGCAGTTGGCCCGGTCCAAATCTTTCCGCGATGTGCTTCAATAATTGATTTGCAAATTCCTAATCCAATCCCCAAACCATTATCTTTGGTTGTGAGAAATGGTTCAAATAATCGTTCCGTCAAGGACTCTGGGATTCCTGCACCCGAGTCGGAAACGGCGACTTCCATAACCTCATCGTCTCGATTAGTAAGTTCAATAATGATCCGCCGCTGTTCCGCTTGGCTGCTGTCACCTACTAGAGAATCACACGCATTGCGAATCAAATTGACGATCACCTGCTGGATCTCGACCATGTCGGCTTCAACCGGTTGCAGATCGTCACACGATGTGATTTCAATCGAGACGCCGTGTTGACGAGTTTCCGATCCGAGAAAACCGATTACATCTCGAACCAGATCGTTCAAATCGACGGGCAATCGTTCTGCTTTACGTTTCTGTATAAAATTACGTAATCGCCGAATGATTTCGCCCGAACGCCGTGCATCGACGGCGATTCTGTGGCAGACCGTTTTAAATTCCGTTTCGTTTAACTTATTGCGGTCAAGTCTCAGTAATGCACCTTCAGCCATTGCCGACATCGCGGTTAACGGTTGATTCAACTCGTGAGCAAGCCCAGCAGCCATCTCGCCTAACATACTAAGGCGAGCGACGTGATTCAGTTCAGCCTGTTGAGTCATTAACTTGACTTCGTTGCCTCTTCGCTCGGTAATATCGAGGAACGTGACCACCAATCCGACAATTTCCCCTTCACGACGGATGGGAAAGGAGCGATACTCAGCGGGAAAGCTGTTTCCGTCAGCTTTCCAAAGCACTTCATCATCGACAGGCACTCCCTGGCCGGCGCGAAAGGTTCCGTGAATTCTGGATTCTTGTAATAATTGGGCGGAACCATCCGAGCGAGTGTGATGAACCAAGTCATGCATGTTTTGTCCGAGAAGCTCATCGGCGTGAATGTATCCCAAAGTGTCAATGCACGCCCGATTACAGAACGTGCAGTTCCCTTTCATGTCGAGACCGAAGATTCCTTCCGCGGTCGAATCGAGCACTAAGCGGACCCGTTCTTCACTCTCCTGACGTGTTTCGGCTTCTATCAATAGACGGTCGTTTGCCTCCTTCAGTTTGATTGTCCGTTCCTCGATTCGCTGTTCTAATTTTAGGTTGGACTGTTCCAGGGAACTCTCCGCCTGTTGACGCATGGAATCCAGTCTCTTGAGATTCAATGACATCGAATTGAATGCACGTGCCAAGATACCAATTTCATCAGACGATCTGATTTTAACCTGCATGTCGAGATCACCGCTGCCAATTGCCTCTGTCCCGCGTGCCAATTCTACAAGCGGGCGGGCGATCGCCTGTCCAAGTATTTTGACCACAAAGGCACCGACGCAAATCGCGAAGATTAAAATGCCCATCGTGACTTTTCTGGTCCAATTCGTCGTCTCAATAGCGGTGCCGTAACGCTTGGCGGCAAGTTCTGTTTCTGTCTCAATGAAGGCGTCGAAATTTCTCCTAATCTCATCCATCAATCGCTTTCCTGTACCGGCTTCGAGCAAGGCTGCCACATCCTTCAGAGACTCCGGGTGCTTGTTCATTTCTCTGCGGGCGGCGATTTCCGGCTCGGCGGCTTTTTCGGTCCACTCGTGGGTCAGTTGTTCGAGTCGGTCTACCTTTTTTGACAACTCATCGTCGCGCCCTCTTTCGGAGACAATGGCTCGCAATCTGCCAAACCGCTCGGGCAACCTCTTTTGTTCCCCGGCAACGTATTTCTCCAAGAACACCTCATTGCCGGTAATTAGGAAGCCCCGTTGGCCATCTTCTCGGTCGGCCATGCACTTCTCGATGACTTCGACGGCAAACGCCCCCTTCCAATCTTGTTCGTCGGAGAAGGCGACCTCAATCTCATGCCCCAAAGCCATGATCCTGTCCATGAGTTCTTTGCCCACACCCCGCCCTAAGACGTTCTGGAGGTGCTCGGCGTCAACCACACTCGTGGCGACTTTTCTGGCCATCGCAATCTCGGGCTGGGCAGCTTTCGTCTCCCATTTGTGGACGAGACGTTCAATCTGCTCCAGCGCAGCGACCTGGCGGGGATTGTCGCTGACGAGCTTTTTCTCCTCTTTCATGAGTGCGTGAAACTCTTCAATACCTGCCGTGTATGGTTCGAGATACGTCTCTTGATTCGTAATGCAGAACCCTCTTTGACCGGTCTCCATGTCGACAACGAGTTTTGATAGGTGTTTCGCGTTGGCGAGGACGGGGGCGTCATGTTCCACAACAAACCGAAACTGCCGATTCACAGCAAGTATGCCGAATAGGGCAGTTACACCCAAAACAGCGGTAAACAACAGCTGTAAACCTAAGCCTATGCCAAGTTTCGTTCTGATCTTCAATTTTTCATCCTCACAGTGGCTAGTCAGCCAAAAAGCGGATTACGCTCATCTTCGACTCTCCACGTTCGATCTGCTGGCCAAAGAAGCAAAAAAGAACCGTCCCGGTAATTGTTGAAACTTGAAGGTGGTCTCCCGTAGGGCGAAAATCGCCCATCGCAATTTTCAAGTTTTGCGGCGTCGGTTACCGCCGACGGGGAGACCACCATGAATGAATCTAATCCTTTGCAATCGTTGGGGCAAGTTTCCGCTGGAGAAGCCGCCGAGATCCTTCGCGATCATCTTCGAGGTTGTGTTCGCCAGCGTCAGTCAACGGCTCGACGACTGAAGTGCCGCTGGCTAGCTATGAGAGCGACCGCAATCCAGGAAGTCTACAGGCCTCCATGAGACCGCTATTGATCCAGCCGCTCGACCCTGAAGCCCTAAGCTGGCGGTGGTAACGTCGTGGGTGTGGCATGGGCAGGGGGCACACGCAGATCAGGTATTCAACTCCGCCTTGTTTCCTGCCGAGAGGGTTCACTTTCGCGTGCCTGGGTGGTCCCGTCTGTCGAAGGCAACACGAGGTGCGACGCACTAAGGCGAGTCGCTCTCTGGCAGGTGTGCCGCGTGGACGCGACCGCGAAACGAGGAGGTTGGCCGGTTTCTGGCTCACGCGTGCACCGCCGGCGCGGTATCCTAGAGTATTCGGATTCGCCCGGGAAACCGGCTACTCACGAGAGGAATCTCCTTATGTTCACGCAGCGGATAACTCAAGTCGGTGTTTGCCTCTTCGCCCTCTTCGCCCTCGGTACTCATCGCGCCGATGCCCAAGAGTTCGTCGACGGTTCACCCGGCGGGCTACGTGCGCTGCTGGAGCGATTCGATGCCGATCGTGGCAACGTGAAACGCTTCTACAACATTCCGCTCTCGGCGGGCGATCAGCGGCGTCGCGCGGCGTTCTATCAGGGCTGGCTCGCGACGCTGGCGAAGCTCGACTTTGATCGTCTCAGTCGCCCCGGCCAGGTCGATTATGTGCTGTTTCGCAACGAGATCGTCCGTACGCAGAAGAAGATCGAGCGGGAGTGGGCTCGCGATGCCGATATTCTGCCACTGGTACCGTTTAAGGATCCGATCGTTGAGTTGCTCGAGGCGCGCCGCCGGTTAGAGCCGGTCGAGGGAAAGACTTTCGCCGTTAGGCTGGAAAAAATCGAAAAGCAAATCGATACAGCCCGCCAGCGCCTCGAAGGTGCCATCGACGAGGCCAATAACCGGTGGGACCAGGACGCATCCAGGCATGCGGCTCGTCGCGTTCGTGATCTACGTGGACAGGTCGCGGGTTGGTTCCGGTTTTACAACGGCTACGATCCGGTCTTCACTTGGTGGGTCAAGAAGCCGGTCGCGGAAGTCGAGAAGGCGCTCGATGAATATGCGGGCGTCATTACCGAAAAGATGGTAAAGCGCAAGAAGGTGGAAAAGCCGAAGGATCGAGATCGCCTCGTCGGCCATCCGATCGGTGCGAAGGCGCTTTCTCGGGAGCTAGCACGCGAGATGATTCCGTACGCGCCTGATAAGCTGGTGAAGATCGCCGAACACGAGTTTGCCTGGTGCGACCGCGAGATGTTGAAGGCCTCGCGGGAATTGGGTTTCGAGGACGATTGGCGGAAGGCCCAAAATCATGTGAAAACGAAACACGTCGAGCCGGGGGCGCAGCCCAAGGTCATCAAAGAACTGGCGCTGGAGGCGGAGCGATTTCTGGAGCAGCGTAAGCTAATCACGGTCCCCCCGCTCTGCAAGGAAACGTGGCGCATCGGGATGATGTCGGCGGGGCGACAACGGGTGAATCCGTACTTCACCGGCGGCGAAGTCATCAGCGTGTCGTTTCCTACCGACGAAATGACCCACCGGGATAAGCTGATGAGCATGCGGGGGAACAATCTCCATTTCGCCCGAGCCACCGTTCACCACGAGCTGATTCCGGGGCATCACCTGCAGGACTTTATGATGGCGCGCTATCGCCCCTATCGCCGAAGGTTTCGCACACCGTTCTGGAAAGAAGGTTGGGCGGTCTATTGGGAGATGCACCTCTGGGACCTTGGCTTTGCGAAGTCGCCGGAGGATCGCATCGGGATGCTCTTTTGGCGCAAGCACCGCTGCGCACGGATTATCTTCTCGCTTGGCTACCATCTTAACACGATGACGGCCGACGAGGCGGTTGATTTTCTCGTCAAGCGCGTCGGTCACGAGCGGCGCAACGCCACGGCCGAGGTGCGGCGTTCGATCCAGGGCGGTTATCCACCGCTGTACCAGTGCGCCTATATGCTCGGCGCTTTGCAGTTTCGGGCGATGCATCGCAATCTGGTTGGCGGCGGCAAGATGACCGAGCGACAGTTTCACGACACGGTACTTCGACAGAACTCCATGCCGATCGAGATGGTCCGCGCCGCGCTCGACAAAGACGTGAAGCTGACGCGGGACTATGTCGCCAGATGGAAGTTTGCGAAGGAAGGGGCCTCGCGTTGAGCAGCAAGGGGTAAGGAAACGCGCGATGCGAGAATCGTCGTGGGGCAGAGAGCCGCAAAACCTTTCTGCCCCCGCAGATTATCCACGAGGCGGGATGATTCGCTCGGCACGGAGGCGGTCGAATAGGTGGAGGAACGAGTCCGAGGTTTCTTGATACTCAAGGAAGCCAAGGCGACGACTCTTCGACATATCGGTGAACGTTTCGATGGTCCTTCCCAGATCGGCGTCTGAGTGCCACCAGGAGGCCAATGTCTCGACGGGGTACGGTTGCAGGTTGTGTTTCGCCACGATGCGATCCCAGGTCGGACCGGCGCCGGCCATCTGCTGGACCAGCGGTGTCGGACTGCCGGGGTAGGGCGCTGCCTTCACCCCCAAGGCATCAGCCACGATTGTCCACATGCGTCGCCATCGAAAGATGTCGCCGTTGACGATGTTCAGGGCCTGGTTCGCGGCGCCGGGGTCCGTCGCCGCCCACTCAAGCTGACGAGCCAAGATGCGAGCGTCGGTCACATCGGTCGCCGCTTCGTATTGTTGTTGAGAGCCCGGGAAGACGAAGTCGCGACCTGTCTCGCGACAAATCGTCCCGTACACGGCCAGCGTCACGCCCATGTTCATGGCGTTGCCAATGGACCAGCCGATGACCGTGTGCGGACGGTGAACACTCCAAGAGAAGCCGGCACGGGCTGCCGACTCGAATAGGATATCTTCCTGGGTGTAGTAGAAGTTCTCATACGGCAGGCGCTCTTGATCCTCTCGGAACGGCGTGTCGGGTTTGTTCAGGGCGTATGCCTCGAAGGGACCCATATAGTGTTTGAGGCCAGTAACCAGCGCGACGTGCCGAAGTCGTGGGCCCTGCTCCACGGCTTCGAGAAGGTTGCGGAGCATCGCGCCGTTGACGACGCAGTTTTCGGCTTCGGTCGGCTGCCGCGACCAACTGTTGAAGAAGACGTGTGTGGGTTGGATCTTGTCGAGCGCATCACGCACAGCATCGCGGTCGGTCAGGTCGACCGCCACGGGAGTCACACCCGAGATGTTCGTCGCGGGTCGACGCGCCAATCCGGTAACATTCCAGCCGTGCTCGACGAGTTGCGAGGCGAGCGTGTGGCCCTGAATTCCGGTCACGCCGACCACCAGCGCGGCTCTCTCCGTGAATTCTTCGGCACTGGTTCTGGCTTGATGATCGCTCATGCGTTCATGGTCGTTTCAGAACTCACTAGCGACCGAGTCAATACAAGCACGAAGCGCAAGCAAGTGGATTCTTGGTGGGCTAACGTTACCGTTTCGTTCTCGTACCGGTGTCGAAGTGCGCTTTAGTCTACGGTGCCGAGTTGACCCAAGCCGTGACCGTGGAATTGTCATTCAGCAGAACCACGCCGTCGAAGTTAGGAAGACTGCGGTTCTTGCCCTGTCTGCCGGGCTGAAACGGTTTGCTCTGCTCTGAGAGGACAGCATTCGTCTGACGCCCAGTCCGCAGGTTGAATCGAAACACCGCTTGTCCCTTTTCGCCTTGAGAGACGATCTTTATCAGGCTATCAGGACCTTCGCGAAGCACGATACCATCCTGGTTGAGCGTCAGTTTGCTGTCGCTGGGCGCGACGATGAATCGCTTCTTGGCCAAATCGGCGACCAGAACCCCTTTCCTACCTAATACCAGACGGTCGCCTTCGATCTCGACATACCTCATATCGAACTGTGCTGTTGCGCCTAACTCGAAACGATAGCTGGGGTTGTCGAAACGATTGACGACAAGCACGCTCGCCCCGTTCTTACTGGGAGTCGTAAAAAAATAAGGTTCTTGCAGGTACGCGATTCGAGCATTTTTCTGCACCAGTCGGGCAGGTTTGCCATCCAATGTATAGCGATAGATATCTAAGTGATTTCCCGGACCGGCACTGCTCTCGAACACGATCGCGTCCTTCGACACAAACGCCTGGTCTACCCGGGTACGATTCACAAGGAAGCCCTTGGCAACCGGTTTGCCCCAGTTTTTTCCGTCCTGACTCACGTACAGTTCATAATCCCTAATCATGCCATTGTTGTTGACGATCACCGACGGAAGATATCGAAAGCCGGTGACGGTTTGCGCTGCGCCCATATTGATCTGAAAGTGGTGCGGATGCGGCGAGTCTCCGCCGTGCCACTGCGTATGCCACCAGGTGACGGGATCGCCGTCGATCGCGGCTCGAGGGCTTGTGTCGTAATTGGCCTTGGTTTCAGAATTGTCGGCCGTTGCGGACCACTTGCGGCGCGGCAGGTTGTTGCCGTCGCTGTCGATCACTTGCAGTTCGGAGATCGAGGCCCACGACCGACCATTGACTTCTGACAGCGCGACCAGCCGCACGTATTGCGCGAGGATGGGTTTGATTCTGACCTCAAGATATCCTCCCTTGATCTCTTTGGCGTTCTTCGCATCGTCCGAGGCGCGTGCTGCGATCGTGTTGTCACTGACCGTGTGGCCGTCTTGTGGGTCCAATACCATATGGTGAGCGGCGCGCAGACGCGACACATAAAAAACATGCAGGCGCTGCCCGGTCCAGGAGAGCCGCATCTGGAAGCCATCTCCCAAGTTTCGTTCCCAGGCAAGACGCCCCGTCGACAGGTCGATGGCAACCATGCGGCCGTTGGCATCGTGAAAGAGCTGCGTGGTTCCGCAGTTGAGCGTCAAACTCACCGGAGCGCGCACGGCGTGCTCCCACAAAGTGCGGCCGTTGGTCGCGTCGAGCGCGACAACTCGGTTGATCAAGCCGGCAGTGTTACCGCGGGAATGTTCCGCGATGAGCATCGTGTTGCCGATGAAGTGAAACGTGGGCTCGTGGACATCGACAAAACGGTGCCAGCGGATACGGCCTTGGGCCGAGAGATCGACCCGTTCCAAGATTCCCTCGGAACAGATATACGCCGAACCGTGTAACGGGGAATTTTTCGGCGGCATCGAAATCTTTGCGTTCTCGCGAGGAAGCTGCCAGGCACTTGCCAGTGGCAGCGCGAGGGATGCTCCCTTGTCTCGCCCAGAGGGATTTAAGGGTCGATCAGTCTGCCGACCAAAGCCGTCGTCGGGCCTGTCCGAGACGACGTACAGATCGCGACCATGGATCGCAAAATTCTGCGGCTTTTCATTCTTCAGGCCCCAGGGCCGAACCCCCTGGACGTCCCCCGTTTTTGCATCGAGACGATGCAGTCCGTCGAGTTGGGCGAAATAAATCGACGACCCGAGCAAACTAGCGCGGCCCAACACACGCTCGCCGGTGGGCCGATACCAACGCACTTCTCCCGTGTACAGATCGAGTCCCGCAATGTTTGTTTGGCCGCGTACGATCAACGAGTCCTCCACCACGCCGACAAGCTGAACGCCCAGCACCGAGGAATTCTCCCAGAGGAGACGCCCGGTGGTTTGGTCCAGCGCAAACACACGATGGGCGTCCCTTGGCATGCAGATCACAGTATTGCCGGCGATGATCGGCGAAGAGCCATGGTTCAAGACGCTGCGATGATCAGCGGCGGTGGGGCGATAAGTGTGGATCCAGTCGGTTCGTCCGTCGCGAACATCGGACCTCGTTACGATGCCACAATTGGAGCTGCTATAAATCGCGCCCTCGTGAATCGTCACTCGATTGCCGTACGTGGCTGTGGCTGGTAGCGCCCGCTGAAGACTCTCCGTGATGTCGGACGTGAGCCCTCCAGTGGCGATCGTGTACTGCCAAACCGGTTCGCGACGTTGTGGATCGAAGCAGACCAACATCAATCGACGTCCCCGGCCATGGTTGACGTTGCCCGCAAGACCCCATTGCAGGTAATAAAGCAGGCCATCGGACAGAACAGGATCGCTCAGGGGAACATTCCTGATTGGTTGGTTGGATGCCGAGCGATCACTGAGCCAGAGCGATCGACCCGTTGAATGATCGATGCCGGCAATGCCATGGGGCGCCTGAGAACCGAATCCCCAACGTGTATAGAGCCGGCCCTTGTCGAGTTGGGGTCGAAAGTATCCCGGATGACTGACCACTGGCTTGTTCTGCCCCACATTCGGCAAAGGCAGACTCTTCCAGACCGGTTGGTCAGGCCGACGAGCGTCGTACATTGCCAACAGATTTCGGCCGCTGACCAAGAGGTCCCGTCCGGCCACGGTGATATCAACAGTGCTTGACAGGTCGGTTGACCACGGCGAAATCGGCGGGATGTGCACCACATGTTGGATCAGCTCTTTGAGCGTCCGCACCTGTGTCGCCGCTGGCGCCGGCGAACGGTTTTCGATGAGCTGCCGGCAAATGGCGCTGGCTTTGGTAGGTTTGCCGAACCACGAAAAAACGCGATCCGGAGCTACCTCACCGAGCAATTCGTCCAAGCTTCGGACATTGCCCGTCTGTGCCCGCGATGTCCAGTAACCAACCTGTGCCAAGTCACGCAGTTTCTTGTCAGTGGTATGTTCCAGTAGATTTCGAAAACTCCGCAGTGCCGACTCGGCGTGACCGGCCAACAACTTTTGATTGGCGAGTTTCTGTAGCTGCTGTTGCGACCCGAGTGCCCAGGCGTACCTGCGCGACATCGCTAGGATTTCGGCATCCGAGCCGCTGGCCCCGAGATCTTCTCTCGCGTAGCGCTGCGCCTGAAGACGTCGTAGCGGCGCCAGATCGGCTGGCGGCTGACTCAAGAGATGTAAGTCGAGTGCCCGGGCAGGGTCGGTGATGCCAGTCGAGTCGCTCCACTCGACGATCTGTTCAGGGATCAGCGCCTTAGCGGCGAGCCGATCGATAACCGACGGAATCGCCCGGACCGGCCGGTTGGCGATCACTGCCCACTCGCCGTCGGGATCGTCGGGTTCCATGAGCGGCAAGGGGCTGCCTTTGGGGAGCGGCCGGATTTCGTGCGGCAGTTTTACACCGAACTGCGCTAGTTTCTCCAGTTCGTCGGAAAATGCCGTCCAATGCTCGCGGGCCGTCGGGTCGGGATGATCGAGATCCATCTCGGCTCTGAGTTTGTCGAAAAGAGGGCGCGTTTTTGCGGAATCGAGTTTTCGATAAACTCGCGCCTTGTGGATCCGCCAAAACGGGTCGTGGGGGTTTGCCTCGACGAAGCGGTCGATCAACTCGAACGCTTCGATTAGCCGGCCATGCCGCACGTCATGATCGACCTGTACGGTAAATGCTTCGTGAACACTCTTGCGATTGGCCGAGATCACGCCGATACGTTCCAGCGCACAGAGCCGCCGCGCGGCGTACTCGGCCAACGGACTGTCGATGAATGTGATGTGGCGTTGCTTAGCCAGGCGGTTGGCATCATCGCGTCGGGCCTGACGCAGGATTTCTTCGAGGCATTTTATTGCCAAGTCCAGATTGCCCTCGTTCTTGTCGACCAGGGCCCTCAGGTGAAAATGCCCCGTTTCGAATTGTCCCGATTGATACGCGACCGCGGCCGATTGCCAGAGTCGGTCTTTTGTAATGTCGGCTTGGTCCGCGGCCAGCGCCGGGGCCGACATGACGACAATCGACAGCATCCTCAGCAAATTCTTTCGCATCCTGCTAACCCCTCTGTCATTTGTCGTGACTTCGGTCCCGAGACAAAAAATACCGGGGAGATCTAGGTAAGGCGCGTTTCTTGATTTTCACAGGTGGCGTCCGACGACGCCCATTATACGCGATTTCCCCCTCGGAATTCGCCGGCAGCTCTCGACTCGGCGACAGATTTCCCCCTGCCATGTTCGACTGGACCGTATTGTAATGCGTCGCGGACTAGGAAACAAATTGGCTGACGGCACCGGAGCGAAGGTCAGATCGAGCAAAAACGTTGATCACGCCGCGACATAATTGGCCGGGATGCTTGGTCTGTGGCCCGAGGGGCTTGAATTGGATTGACGCCAGCTTTTCCCGACACATCCGCCAATCGACTTGACGCGGCGAGCGCGACTGCCTAATAATACGACCAAGGGGTGCGCGGGCGAACTCTTCGGGCCAGTCGAATTTGCCGCGTCGGTGTTTTGGGGGAGTGTCGCTTTTCATAGGGAGACTGGTCATGCATAGTGCGATACGCTGCGCTGTCGGTGCGCTGGGACTTTTCTGTTTGTTGGGCCTTACTGGGCCACTCTTCGCTGATCCATGTGGCATGGTGCCACCGATCTATCTGGGCAAGGGTCAGGTGGACGAGATCGTTCGCCGCGACGCCAAACCATCCCTCAGGCGGATCGGCGTGCAGCGGACCTATGTTTTCTATAAGAATCAGGTCGAATCGTTCGTGATCCGTCCAGGTTTCGCCGGCAATGTCTCAGAATTCGGCATGTTGATTCCGTTCCCCTCCGCACCAGCCGTGCGCAAAGTGTCCGACGTGGTCTTCGAGCACATTGCAGCGGCAGTCGATCCGCCGGAGGTGGTTGTTGATTTGCAGCGGCGCGGCGATAAGCTCGGCGGCGGCGGAGCGCGTCGCAGCGGGTTGGGCAATGCGTCGAATCCCGGCTTTCGGTTGTCGATCAAGAAGGAAGACGTCCGCGTTCTCAGCGAAGAGGCGATCGGTATGTACGAAGTCGCCGTGCTTCAGGCCGGCAGCTCGGGCGCGCTAAAGAAATGGATGAAGAGTCATGGATATCGTTATCCCTCGGGCATGGATATGCCGTGCGATGATTATGTCAAAGCGAAGTGGTGTTTTGCCGCGGTCAAAGCGGGTGTCGGACGCCGACGAGGCGTGAACCCAAAGCCGGGCCAGCGCAGCGTGAGTGCTGCTCAGCCCCGGGGCGCGACATTCGACGGTTATGTACAGGCGATGGAGTTTCGATTTCGCAGTCGGCAATTGGTCGTGCCGATGCGACTTTCCGCGTTCAACAAAGGTGAGTTGCGAAACATTGTTTATCTCTTGGCCGACAGCCCCGCGAGAATCCGGCGCATTCCCGAGGAATATGTCGTGCGCCAACTCAGCGGCAAGCAGTTGTACGACAATCTGACCGGTCCGCTGCCAATGCGCATCATCGGTGGGCGGGTCTCCGATGTACCCGCACTGCAATGGCAATCGCTCAAGAAGCGGCGCGACCCTTCGCCGTATAACGGGGTGGCAAGGGAACTGTTTGCGGCCGATCTGTTGGCGGCCCGCACGGGAAAGTTGGCGCTTCCGCACGAAGTGTCTGAGACGGAACTAATGAACCTCGGCGAACGCCTGTCGCTGCGCGGTCCCCGGGTCGATCGCGCGGTTCGTCGCACGGTGCAGCGCGAACGGGAGCAGGTGACGAGCGCGGCGCTGGCGGACCTGAAAAGGATGACCCTGACCGTGATCGACGGCGATTTTCCGCGGAAGGTGCTCGCCAAGGAAAATCTGACGTTCATCGCCTATAAGATGCCGGAGGATAAGAATCATCCGGGCAGTTACGACGCACGCAAGATGGGGCCAGTCGATCAAGAGAAGGGCGGAGTCTTGAAGCTGGGATCGCTGCCCGACCGCGCGGAGTATCTGGCGATGGTTGCGGCCAAAGAAGAATCAGGCCGCGGCGAGCCAACCGCCTCGATCTCCCCATCGCGGCAGACGCCTTGGTCGGCAATGGCGCTGGTCACCGTTGTACTGGGCGGTGTGTTGGTGTGTGGTCGGCGGCGCCGTGCGGCGCGATTGGTTCTGCTCGGGACTGCGGTATTGTGGCTGACGAGTATGTCGGCGGTGGCGGCGCCATCAAAGCAACGCCCCAAAAAGCTTTCGGCGGCCGCGGTCCGACGTATGGCGATGAGGCTAGATCACAGCGCCACTGCATCCGCGGCGGCGGACGCACTGGTTTCTGTCGGCGAGAAGGCCGTGCCGATGCTGGCAATCAAGGCCGCGAAAAGTTCGAGTCCGCGAGGGCGGGGTTGGGCGATCGTTTGTTTGGGAGAAATCGGCGGCGAAAAAGCGCGCCAAGCGCTGTCGAGTCTCTATGCCGACGAAACGCAGCACGAATTGGTTCGCATGTGGGCGATTGCCGCGAGGGTTAAGGCGAGCACGTCGGTGAAGGACCTTAACGCGCTGGTAGCGCTGCGCGATAAGTTTCCGGCAGTGGCTCGTCCGTTGCGGCTAAGATACATGGACTTAATTTCCGCCGGTGGCACGCAGACCGCCGAATCGCTGATCGCGGCGACCGTCAAGATGCCCAAGCTCGCGTCGCTGATGACCCCGATGATCGAGACGCTAAGCGTCGACGAATTAGTCGAGGTGACGCTCGACGCCAAGGACCCCGACGTTCGCGAGGCCGCCTCGACACACTTGACGGCGGTGTGGAAACGTGGCGTGCACGATGTTCCTTTTGCGGTGTTGGGGGCGCTGCGTCGCAGCGGCAAGGCGACGACAACGGCCGAGGTGATCAAGTTAAGCGTTGACAGCCCACACTTGACGACCTTTTTGGCCGCGGCAATGTTGGACGTTCCGCCGGGCGATGTTGTCGCGGTGATGCTCACGGCTCCCAGTACGAAGGAAAGGCGTCAAGCCGCAGCCTACGTTGCGACGATCGGCGAGAACCGGCCCAAGGCGGGTGTCGCGGTCTATGTCGTCGAGTCGCTGGCCTTTGACTCGGACGCCAAGCAAGTCCCCTGGCACGGCGGTCCGTTGTTTGTGCCGATGGCCGGTTGGACGAAGAAGACGGCGCGCCCTCTGGTGCGGAGTCTCATTGCCTGGCATGTGTGGTGCGACATCCGCAAGTTGTCCAAGGCCCAAGATCAACTCACGGCGACGCTGACCAATGCGACGATCGCAAAGCTGGTTGAATATCGTGTTCCCGAACGTAGCAGAACGACCGACTGGCTCAGGGCGTGGCGAAGTGTCGCCGGCGAAGACGGCGTGGCGGAACTGCTGACGAAGCAGGATGCCCAACAGCGCTATTCGAATTTGAAGACTGAGCAGAAGTAGCCAGGCCCCACGAACGACAACGGATCAGGCGATCCGCAGCTGGCAACGCATGGCCGGCGATCTGTATTGGCGAACTCACCGGAAGTTCTCGGGCGAAATCTCTGCGATAACTTGGCTCAAACTCCGGGGGGCGAGGGCTTTTCTAGTCGGCATCGCGTTTTCAACTTGGGCTTTTGACCGCCGCCCAACATATATGATATGTTATAGCGGTGTGGGTTTCTGCGTTGCAGGGCCAGACGTGCAGGGCGAAACCGGATATCCCAAGAAAAGCAGCGATTGGAGCCGAAGCCGTGTCGATTCGAGTGTCGTACTTACTGCCAGATTCTCTTTGGCGACGGTCTGTTCTCACCAGTACGGCGTACATGCTCACGATGCTTCTCGCCGCGACGGCGGTTTCTGCCGACGCTCCGGGCAGCGAATCCGAAGCACCGATCGACTACGCTCGTCAGATCAAGCCGGTGCTTTCGGCCCGATGCTATTCGTGCCACGGTCCGGATCGCCGCAAACAGGAAAACGAATTGCGATTGGACATTCGTCGCGAAGCGGTGAAAGAGGCGATCGTGCCTGGCAAAAGCGACGCGAGTCCGCTGGTGGCCAGAATCATCACCCATGATCGCGACGAGCAGATGCCGCCGCACGATTCCGGCAAGCCGCGGCTCACGCCTGCTGAGGTGAAGTTGATACGTGCCTGGATCAAACAGGGGGCAAAGTTTGGAAAACATTGGGCCTACGAGAAGCCTCGACGCGCGCCACTGCCAGTCGTGCGAAATCGATCGTGGCCGAGCAATGCGATCGATCATTTTGTTGCCGCCCAGCACGAGCGCCGCAAGATGCACGCCACGCCGGCCGCCGGTCGTCGCACCTTGATTCGTCGCTTGAGCCTTGATCTGACCGGATTACCACCGACGCCGAAGCAAGTCGCCGCCTTTCTGGAAGACAAGTCGCCCAAGGCGTACGAAAAGGTCATTGATCGGTTGCTCGCCTCGCCGGCGTTTGGCGAACGGATGGCGGTTTATTGGTTGGACTTGGTTCGATTCGCCGACACCAACGGATACCTGCTCGACGGAGCGCGCAGTGTTTCACCTTATCGCGACTATGTGATCGGCAGTTTCAACGAGAACAAACCGTTCGATCAGTTCACGATCGAACAGATTGCAGGCGACCTGCTTCCCAAGGCAACGGTCGAGCA
>Ga0114996_10005085_pt1 | contig 15548 bp, 14 predicted proteins | sample ArcticOcean_MG_C_4_FD_87039 | JGI IMG/M metagenome (GOLD analysis project Ga0114996, IMG submission 87039) | Marine microbial communities from western Arctic Ocean - ArcticOcean_MG_CB4_134 | ecosystem: Environmental > Aquatic > Marine > Oceanic | place: Arctic Ocean: Canada Basin | collected...
CCCCGTGGCCAGGCTCGACAGCCTTCAAGCCCGCTACGAGGAAATCGAAGAACAAATGGCCCTGCCCGAGGTGGCCACGAACCCAGACGAGATACAGCGATTGGCCAAGGAACGTTCCTCTCTTGAAGTGGCCGTGTCCCTTTATCGCTCATACACGTCGGCGCTCAAGTCACTGGAAGACGCCAAAGAGATGCTCCGAGACCCCGAGATGGAAGACATGGCCAGGGCTGAGATAGATGGGATTGAACAGCGCCGTGCTGACATTGAAGGTCAGCTTCAACTTGCCCTGGTATCCAAAGACCCGAACGACGAAAAGAACGTCATCGTAGAGATTCGGTCGGGCACGGGCGGCGACGAAGCCGCACTATTCGCCGCGGACCTGTTTCGCATTTATGGCCGCTATGCGGAAGGCCGAAAGTGGCAGGTCGACGTAGTGGATACCAGTGGGACTGCCGGCGGGGGCTTCAAAGAGATTGTTTTCGAGATCAGAGGCCAGGGCGCTTACAGCCGCTTGAAGCACGAAAGCGGCGTACACCGGGTGCAACGAGTCCCCACAACGGAAGCCAATGGGCGAATCCACACCTCAACGGCCACCGTCGCAGTGCTGCCGGAAGCTGAAGAGGTTGAAGTCGGCATCAGCCCAGAAGACGTCCGTATCGACATCTTCCACGCCGGGGGCGCAGGCGGGCAGAACGTCAACAAAGTCGCCACCGCTGTCCGCATAACCCATCTGCCGACGGGCCTCGTAGTGGTCTGCCAGGATGAGCGGTCCCAGCACAGAAACCGAAGTAAGGCAATGGGCGTTCTTCGCGCCAGACTCCTGGATATAGAAACACGGCGGCAACACGAAGAGACGGCGGCCGACCGACGCTCCCAGGTTGGGTCGGGCGAGCGAGCCGAGAAGGTTCGAACCTACAACTTCCCTCAGAACCGAGTTACCGACCACCGTATAAATCTGACGACCTACAACCTAGACCGTGTGTTGGAAGGCGATCTTGGCGAGTTTATCGACGCCTTGAGCGCCGACGAACACGCCCGCAAGCTGGAAGAGGCGGCTGTGTGACCCCCTTCGAGGCTATTCGCCGGCTAGAGACGACGCTGGCGGCTGCCGGTTTAACAGAGTCCCGAATAGAAGCCGAAGCCCTTGTCATGCATGTCCTGGGTATGAACAGGACGGCCCTCTACATGGCCTGGCGTGACCCCATAGTTTCGGATGAGCAACGTGAAAGCCTCAATGCTCTGGGTAACAGAAGGCTCCGCCGGGAGCCCCTCGCCTACATTCTCGGTCATCGCGAGTTCTATGGCTTGGACTTCTTGGTCGATGAACGAGTCCTCATCCCCCGCCCTGAAACGGAACTGCTCGTCGATCTCGCCTTGGAAACCGCCCGCAGTATGGACATGGCAGGTGCGTTGACCGTGGCAGATATCTGCACGGGCTCCGGAGCGATTGCTATAAGTTTAGCCATCAATCTGCCACGGGCAGTTGTTTGGGCCACCGACATCTCCAGAGACGCGCTTGAGGTCGCTTCGGCCAACGCGCGTCTGCATGGTGTCGAGCAACGCATACACTTCGCCCATGGCGACCTGCTTGTACCCCTATCCACTCAGTTCGACATCCTGGTGAGCAATCCCCCCTACGTCCCGAAGGACATCCTTAAGGCGCTGGAACCAGAAGTCCTCCGCGAACCGTCGCTGGCACTGGACGGAGGCGAGCAGGGACTCTCTGTAATTCGCCGCCTCCTGACGCAGGCAGCGCGAGGCCTCACAGACAGCGGTGTTTTTTTGATGGAATTCAGCCCCGAACAGGCAGAAGGGATTGCAGGTTTGGCCGCGATTGAGTTCGTTGGCGCTCAAGTGGGTATCGTACGAGACCTAGCTGGGATGGACCGCTTTCTCATCGTTCGGACAGCGCACCGGGCACGGGGCTAGGTCAGACTAAGAGGGTGGCATCCTTAGTGGCAACGGGACGGCGGGCGGGTCTGGAATCCGCATCTACCAAGAGCGCTCGTGAGACGAGCCCAACTAGTCTAGGCATAGAGCAGGTAAAAGCCTACCTCTAGGACAGCATCTCCGTAGGAGTCTGGCGGGGGCCGTAACCCTGCCAGTACTTGTTAGTAGCTGGGTCGAAGCGGCCCTGGAGGAAGGCACCCTGCTTCTCGCTCCTAATGATCACGGCGACGCTTCGCACGCCCTTGTTGTTCTCGGCGTGGATTTCCCAAGGCCTGACGAGGTCGACGACACCAGGACCCACGAAGTCGTTGGCGCTCTGTTCTATGACCGCTACATCGGGGTCTGAACCATCGTCGGTGCGCTTGTAGCGCTCAATGTACTCTGTCCCATCCAACACGCCATAGAGAGTGTAGATATGGGCGTGGTCGTGGACTTGGCTGACGCCGTCGTAACGGCTGTTGGCAGCCTTGGTCAGTCCATTGATGACGAAATTGTAGTCGGGGTCTTCATAGAAAAGAAGGTTCTCAGCCCTGCCATCCTGGGGCACACAGTCAGGCCAATTCTTGGACGACTCCATCACCTGAGGGTCGCTTAGTAGCTCCAAGAGGACGGGCCTCATGGACTCCCAGCGCTTCTCGGGATCCGGCTCGCCAGCAAACAACTCGCGGGTTTGAGCGATGAACTTCGTTACTGCGTTTTCTGTCTTTACGACCATCTCTTGCCTCCTAGGGCAGACATCCAGCAATTCTCCCTGAACATACGCTCGGCGACGAAAGCTTGTCAAGCCGTTCGTGGAACCTTCAAATGGTGCCGAGGGTGGGAATCGAACCCACACCCCCGTTGCCAGGGAAAGGGTTTTAAGCCCCTCGCGTCTGCCGTTCCGCCACCTCGGCACGATCTTCGAAACCATACCTGCTCAAGCTCTAACTCCCCGCCTCCTCCCTGAAGCCCTCAATATGTCTAGTCCGAGGAAATGATAGCAGCAAGGCGACTAAGCTGATCGCAATGAAAGGAAAGGCCAGTTCCCACCTTGATCCCACCAGGCCGACAATCAAGCCAAATATGGCTGGGAGCTCATAGCATGCCGCCCGGATCAGAAACACCAACACAATTGCGTTTTCCGGCTTCTGGCTCTGCTTTACGCTAACCCTGGCCAGTATAGGGGGCAGGTAGAGGCCAGCGAGCATTAGAGCCGCGCCGAGCACACCCAATACCACGACCAAAGAGAACAGTACGGCGTCACCTATGGAAAACAGTTCTCCCGACGCCGAGAAAGACACTCTCAATACTATGAGGTATATCAGAGGCGATGCAGCAAAGGCGCTATGCAATATCCTAGCGGACGTTAGGGCGGATGCGGAGCCGTTTTCGTCCATGGTCACCCTGATCACCGAGGTATGAGCGTAGATTATACCACCGGGCCGTATTCCCTTAGCCGCAAACTAGGGGCAACCTATGCAGTGCGCTTCTCCCTTGACGGCCCCCAGCCTAGCTGGTCTAATCGCAGCGCCAATTGGGTCAACCATCTGGCTCCGCAACGAGTACGCTGCAGACAACTGCCGGCCAGCTTATGCCCAGGAGGCCAGATGACAGAACAACACATTTCGTCAGCATTCCCCTTCCAGTCCAACTACATAGAAGTGGCGGGCTCGAAGATTCACTATGTGGATGAGGGCCAGGGAGACCCAGTCCTTTTCCTCCATGGCAACCCCACGTCATCTTATTTATGGCGCAACATTATCCCCCATATCACGCCCACAGCCCGAGCTATCGCGCCGGATCTTATCGGTATGGGCAAGTCCGACAAGCCCGACATCGAGTACCGCTTCTTCGATCACTATCAATACGTAGAGGGCTTCATAGACGCCTTGGGCCTAAAGAACCTGACTTTGGTCATCCACGACTGGGGGTCGGCCCTGGGCTTCTGCTACGCCATGCGCCACGAGGACAACGTCAAAGGGCTTGTTTTCATGGAGGCCATCTGGCAGGAACGCCACTGGGCGGACTTCCCTGATCGCAGTAAAAGCCTGTTCGAATCGCTTCGGACGCCGGGCAAGGGCTGGGACATGATCCACAATGACAACTTTTTCGTGGAGAGGGTCCTGCCGGCTTCTATCGTCCGCAAACTGAGCGACGAAGAGATGGAGGCTTACCGGGAGCCCTTCAAGGAGCCTGCCAGCCGCCTACCAACGTGGCGCTGGCCCAATGAGATTCCTATCGAAGGCGAACCGGCTGACGTAGCCGAAGCGGTTCGAGAGATCAACTCTTGGATACAACAAACGCCTCTACCTAAACTGCTGGTCCATGTTGAGCCAGGCTCCATTACCGGGACGGCGGCCGTGGAGTGGGGTCAGGCCCACATGAAGGCCCTGGAAACAGTGAACGTGGGGGAAGGCATTCATTTCTTGCAGGAGGACCATCCCCACGCGATAGGACAGGCGCTGGCGTCGTGGTACCAGCGACTCAAGTGATATTGGGACTTGGAAGCGGAAAGCCGCTAGACCTCTGGCCTTTAATGCATCCCCGACACCGTTCCTCAGGGATGATGCCGCACTGACTAATCCAGCCAGCAGAAGCACTCCTTCCCCACACTGCCCCGCAAGCCCACTGATGGGGTATCATGTGGCGCGGCGGCTAGGTGGCCGCAATAAGGAGGCAGCATGAACATTCTCGTTACTGGGGGCCTGGGCGTGAACGGCTGCTGGGTCACCCGGCAGCTCCTAGAGATGGGCCACAACCCCGTGGTCTTCGACATCCGGCCCGATTTCTCCCTTGTATCCGACATCGCCAGCGACATAAATGTCGTCCAAGGAGATGTGGCGGACTACGCAGCGGTGCTGCGAGCGCTCAAAGAGCACCGCATCGAGCGAATATGCCACCTCGCAGCTATCTACCCCGACGCAGCGGATGCAAACCCGGTCCGGGGGTTCCACCTCAACGCCAGCGTAACAGTGCAGATCCTAGAAGCGGCCCGAGTTATGGACGTGGACCGGGTCGTATTCACCAGCTCTCTGGGAGCACTGTCGCCGATCGGTGAGGACTACCTGGCCTCAGAGCGCAAGCCGATCAACGAAGACCATCACGCATACCCAACCAACAGCGTCTATGGTGCAACCAAGGCGGCCAGCGAGCTAATGGGTATCAACTACGAGCGCCTTTACGGCCTAAAATTCGTCGCGCTCCGTTTCGCTCCCATCTACGGGCCGGGCAAACACGCTCCCCGGCATGGCAACATAAACGTGCTATGGAATCGCATCGTGGAACACGCGCTCATGGGCGAGCCTATGAAGTTCGACACCGGCGGTGACCAACCCTATGACATGACCTATTCCCAAGATGTTGCTCACAGTGTCGTATTGGGTTGCCTAGCCCCAAGGCCTGAGCACAGCGTCTTTCACATTGGCAGTGGCCGGAGCCACACACTTAGGGAATTCGTCGATGGCGTGAAAGCGGCCATTCCCAGCGCACCGATAGAGGTCGGTCCCGGCTTTGCGGAAGGCGTGGGGCCTGGCGGCGCTTGGATATTCGACACCAGCCGGGCCAAGGCAGAGTTGGGTTACGAGGCCCAATACCCGCCCAAAGAAGCGGTGCAGGACTGGTTGCACTGGCTCGAACGACTGGAACTGGAGATCATTCCCTCTAAGTAGCACCGGAGGCCTCGTGGCCCCTGGACAGCACAACAGATCAGAACTCAGCAAGGAGGAACGTCATGGCAGGTACCGCAAAGGCAGCCGTCTTCGTTGGAGCCGGCAAGCCGCTGGAGATTCAGGAGTTCCCCATTCCGCCGGTCGAGCCCGGGGCGGCGCTCATCAGCATGGACATGGCGGCCATCTGCGGCACTGATGCCCATGCCATCCACCTAGAATCAACGCCCCACCCCGTTATCTTTGGGCACGAGAACATCGGCATCATTGCCGGGTTGAGCTCCGAGGTGAAGGAAGACGTCCTAGGCCAGCCCTTAAAGGAAGGTGACCGGGCGCTCTTCCGTGCGGCTCCCTGCGGTCAATGCAAGGGTTGCGCCATGGGCGACCGTTGCCGGAACAGTCTGTCCTATGGATTCCTGCCGTCGGACGAGCCTCCGTACCTACGGGGAGGGTTCGGCCAGTATTTGTACCTTGACCCTGGCCCCTGGATACTAAGAGTCCCCGACGACATGTCGTCGGAAAGGGCTCTGTTGAGTGTAGTGGGCAACCACACCGCCCTTCACGGCATGGAGAAGATCGGCGGTCTCACGCTGTCGGACACCGTTGTTGTGCAAGGTTCTGGACCCATCGGCATCGGAGCAATGCTCCAGGCCAGGATGGCAGGCGCGGAAAGGGTCATCATGATTGGCGCCCCGGCGAATCGACTGGAACTTTCTACCGAAATGGGCGCAGATGAGACCATCGATATCACCAAGATGAAGGAGCCGGAAGCAAGAGTCGCCCGAATAATGGAGCTAACCAACGGCCAGGGCGCAGACATGGTTATCGAGTGCTCCGGAGCACCCTCGGCCTTCCAAGAAGGTCTGGAGATGGTAGCCCAAGGCGGCAAATACCTTGTCATCGGCCAATGGACCGACTATGGCCCCCGCCCCATTAACCCATCGATCATCACTAGGAAGGGCATCAGGGTTGAGGGTGTTATCTCAGCGAGGCCCAGCCACATCATCCGCTCGCTACAAGCGATGCACACCATGGTGAAATACCCGGTAGAGAAGCTGATAACCCACCAGTTCGCCTTGGAGGATATCAACAAGGGTTTCGACACGCACGAGAGCCTGGAGGCTATGGTGGCCGTTATCCGGCCGAACCAGTAGTCCAGACCGACCAATCAAACATTCAGACCGGAGGTAATGATGGCAGACACAGCCAAGGCCGCCGTCTTCGTTGGGGCGGGCAAGCCCCTTGAGATCCAGGAGTTCCCCGTCCCCACCCTGGCGCCGGGGGCGATCTTGGTCAGTATGGAAATGGCCGCGATCTGCGGCTCCGACGCCCACGCGCTACACCATGACAGCACGCCTGCGCCCATGATCTTCGGGCACGAGAACATTGGAACAATCGCCGACTTGGGAAGCGGGCCTAGGACCGATTGCATGGGCGATCCACTGAGGGAAGGCGACCGCATCTTGTTCAGAGCTTCACCATGTGGGCGCTGCCTCAACTGTGCAAGAGGCAACTTCTGCATGGTCCCTCCCCAGCCGGGCTTCATCAAGAGCGACGAGCCTCCCCACTTGCAAGGCGGCTTCGGCCAGTACCTCTACCTGAACCCCAACCCCTGGCTGCTCAAAGTGCCAGATGACATGTCGACGGAGCGAGCCTTGGTCAGCGTCGTTGGAACTCACACGCTGCTGAACGGCCTCGAGCGGATGGGCGGCATTTCTCTGGGTGACACCGTTGTCATTCAGGGTTCAGGCCCTATGGGTATCGGCGGTCTCATCATGGCGAAGCTCTTAGGCGCGGGGCGATGCATCGTCATTGGAGCGCCCGCAAACCGGTTGGACCTAGCGACGGAGATGGGCGCCGACGACACTGTCGATATCGGCTATTACAAGGACGCTGAATCCAGAGTGACCAAGATTCAGGAGATGACCGGCGGAAAGGGTGCGGACGTCGTGATCGAATGCTCAGGGGCTCCCGCAGCGACTGAGGAGGGCCTGGAAATGGTCCGTTTCGATGGCAAGTACCTGATCGTGGGACCCTGGACGGACTACGGACCGCAGCCCATCAACCCTTCATGGTTTCCCCGCAAGGCAATCAAAGCCACTGGCGTCCTGGCGTCGGAGCCGCGCCACATCATTCGCGCAATGAGAGCCATCCACAACATGGTAGAAGCGCCGGTGGAAAAACTGGTCACGCACCAGTTCCCCTTGGCTGAAGTGAATGAGGCCTTCGAGTCGCACGAAAAACTGACGGCGATGATCGCCGTCATCCGGCCCAACGCCTAAGCCATGAAAGTTGGACTGATGCTCGGCACCGAACTCCCAGCTCGAGAGCCTCTTGGGCCCCGGCTGGACTCCATCTTGCGGCAGGTAGCCGTCGCTCGCGATTACGGCTTCGACTGCATCAGCGTGGGCCAGCACTATCTGAGTTGGCCTCTCCAAATCATCCAGCCCTTGCCGCTTCTGGGCCGTCTGGCCGCAGAGGCCGGCGATATGTGGCTGGGCACCGGCATTCTATTGTTACCACTGCTTCACCCCGTCGACATCGCCGAGCAGGTTGCGACACTGGATCATATCTGCGGCGGCAAATTCATCTTCGGCATCGGGCTTGGCTATGAAGAAGAAGAGTTTCACGCCTTCGGTCTGCAGAGGCGGGACCGTGTTGCCAGATTTGAAGAGTCCTTGGAAGTCATCACACGGCTGTGGACGGAGGACCGGGTGACCTTCAAGGGCAAGCATTTCTCGCTGGATGATGTTGTTCCCAGCGCCAGGCCACTGCAGAGCCCGCACCCGCCCATCTGGATAGCGGCCAACAACCACCCAGGAGTGCAGCGGGCGGGCCGCCTAGGCCACGCCTGGTACGCCAACCCTCACGCTGTCCTAGCGACGCTGGCAGAGCAAATGGGACTTTATCGTGCGGCCCTGGCAGAGGGTGGCCACGAGGCTCCGGCAGACATGCCGTTCAGCCGGGAGATCTTCGTCGCCGGGAGCCGTGAGGAAGCCATTGAGCGCGCTCGGCCCTACCTTGAAAAGCGGTACCAAGTCTACGTCGAACAGGGCCAGGACGAAGCCTTGCCTCCGGGCGACCGCTTCAACAAACCCTTCGAGGAGTTGGCCAAGGACCGTTTCATCTTCGGCAACCCCGAGGAGTGCGCTCAAGAGTTAAAGCGCTACGAGGCCCTCGGCTTCAACTACGCCCTACTCGACTACCAGTGGGTAGACATGAACGAGGACCAGGCCATGGAGTGCCTTCACCTCATGGGGAGTGAGTTGCTGCCGCTGGTTAAGTAGGTCTGAACATAAGCTAGAAAGGGGGCAGCCCGTTGCGGGCTGCCCCCTCTCTCTTTCTGTCAATTTGAAGACCTAGGCCTTTAGGTGCTGGTCGAAAAAGGCGAAGGTCTTGCCCCAGGCGTCGACGGCGGCGTCTCGGCGGTAGCTGTCCCGGGTGTCGCAGTGGAAAGCGTGCCCGGCTCCAGGGTAGGTGTGGAACTCGAACGACTTCCCTAGCTTTGTCAGTTCGGCTGCAATGCCTGCAACATCAGCGGGCGACGGATTGCCGTCGTCCTCGCCAAAAAGGCCAAGGATGGGGCAGTTGATGCCGGCGCTCCGCTCCACGGGCGAAGGGCCTTCGCCGCGGGGCTGGAGCATGCCGCCGCCGTAGAAAACGGAGGCGGCTGAGATACCGGGCACTGAAGTAGCCGCTAGGTATGAAACCCTTCCGCCGAAGCAGAACCCGACGATGCCGATGCGGTTGGCATCAACGTTGGGTTGAGCCTGGAGGTAGCTCACGGCAGCGTTAATGTCGGCCAAGATACCGACGTCAGTGGATCGTCCCGCATATCCGATGGCGGTCTCGCGCTCCTCGTGAAGGGCCATGATCATGGGGCCCTCGCGGTGGAACATCGAAGGCGCAAGACCTACATAGCCTTTCGAGGGAAGACGATCGGTTACCGACTGAATATGGGAGTTCGCCCCCCAAATTTCTTGGATGACGATGACTGCCGGGTACTTCCCCTCGGCCTCCGGCTCGGCGACGTAGCTGTCCATGTTTTCGCCATCAACATCGATGTTTACCCACTTTGCTGGCATGTGGTACCTCCTCAGGGTGTGTCTTATGAAGCGCCGCCCATTCTAGCACGGCGAGGGGAGCGGAAGCCCCAGGAAAGGGAGTTCAGATCCATAATGGGCGCACGCAAGAACTGATCTTACCCCCTCTCCCCAGCCCTCTCCCTCAAGGGCGAGGGGGCAGAATGTCATTCCTCCATGGGGGAAGCTAGGGGACGGGGAAGCGCACGCCTAGCCGGCTCGCGGCGTCCACTTCACTGGCAGTGGGCGTCCTATTCAGATGAGGGTGCATCCCCTCGGCTGCCTTCGAGCAAGGGGCGGAAGAAGCTATGCAGCAGGTTGCGGTGATGGGCCCACTGATGGGCTTGCCGGATGACTTCCGGCGGGGCGACGCGGCCACCATAGGTGATCTTGATCGTTGAGAAGCGAGGGCCGGGGCTCTGTCTGGAATGGGCCGGATACTCGACTTCGCAGCCCAGTGCCTCAACAACCCTTTTCAGGTCAAGATAGCCCTTTACCTGTTTATTGGGAGGAATGAATATCTCGAACTCAGAACTGCCCACGACCTCGTGGAGATGGTCCTCCCCGGTACCGCGGCCGCCTCCCTTCCTAATTTCACTACGAGTGAGGTTCCTTTTCATACCTGGGACTCCGTAATAGCTTCCCCTCCCCCCCAGTTTTCAGCGGCGCTGATCTCTTCATCAGTTAGGCCGTAGACATCGCGAGCGGCCTCAGGCGACACATAACCGTCGAGTAAGTCGCCAACGACCTGCTCCCTGTCGCGCTCTTTCGGATTGCCGACCCCGCCGCCGCTTCCTGTCTGGAGGCGGACTAGGTAGCCAGTCTTGAGTTCCACGTTGGAAACATGTGACCAATAACGCTTCTCATTCCCCTCACCCGGATTGACCACAAGAGAGCCTACAACGCCGTTACCGCCGCCAGCCGCGCCCGGAGGCTCAACCATGTACCGCATCCCTCCGCCAGAATACGTCCCGTCTTGAAGAATGTCGTAGTCCCGGACATAAGCCAAGCCGCCTCGGTACTGCCCCACTCCTCCGGAGTCTTTCACCAAAGTAAATTGGTTCATCTGGATCGGATATTCAGTTTCCAAGACTTCAACGCAGGCGATCTTGGGTCCGGTGCCGCTGAAGCCACAGCCGGTCCAGCCGTCGCCACCCATGTAAGCGCCGCCGCCGCCGGGGGTAATTTCGTATTGCAGCGTAGTGCGAGCACCTAGTTTGCTACTTCCTATCGTAACGTTGCCACGTGCGCCATGGTGAGCCCTGGCTGGGCGACCGGAAGCTTCAACCAATGCGTCCATAACCATGTCTTCCAGCGTGGCCAGTACATAAGAATAAAGGCTGACCGGAGCTGGGTAGATGGGGTTGAACACGCTACCGGGCCGTAGCACGTAGTCTATGACCCGGCCTACGCCGTGGTTATTGGCTGGGGGGCTGTCCATCATGCTGAGGATGGCATAGAGACAACTGCCAGTGATGATGGGTGGACGGCAATTCACGGGGCCTCGGTTCTGGTCAGGGCTCCCGGAGAAATCCAGGGTGATATGGTCATCTTGCTTGATGAGTTTGACCTGGAAGAGGATGGGCGTGTCCATGTCCACCATGTCGTTGTCGAGGTAAGCCTCGGCTTCGTAGACGCCGTCCTTCCACTTGGATATCTCCGCCCTTAGGTACTGCTCTGTCTTGTCCCCGACCATCTCGAACACGCCCAGGACGGTTTCCTTGCCATACCTGGCCATCAATTCTTGGAGACGTCGCCCGCCAATGCTGCTCTCAGGCCCGGCTTGCGAATTGTAGTCGCCCAGAAGAAGTTCAGGGGTACGGGAGTTGGCCCGGATAAGAACGTCGGTCTCACGCACGACCTTACCTCGGCTTCGGTACTTGACCGGTGGTACGAGGGTGCCCTCGCCAAAGAGGTCCCGTGCGTCGACCTGACGGCTTCCCGGAGTCAGCCCGCCAATATCTCCCTTGTGGGTGATACCAATGCAGAAAGCGACAAGTTCGCCCTCGAAGAAGATGGGGGTGATGGCGGCGCTGTCGAGCGAGTGGGCGCACCCGCTGTAGTAGGGATGATTGACGAAGAAGCAGTCCCCGTCCTCTATCTGGTCGTAACTATAGAACTGAAGGAGACCCTGAATGCAGGCGGGATACGATCCCAGGTGAATGGGGATGCTGGCGTGCTGGGCAACGACGTTGCCCTCGCGGTCTACGAGGCCGCAGCTCATATCGTGGGTCTCACGAATGAGGGTGGAGTAGCCTGTGCGGTACATGGCAATCTGCATCTCCTGGACGATGCCGTCCAGTTGAGACCGCACGATCTCATAGGTTATGGGATCAACGTTGGTCATGTTGTCTGCCGGAATTACGAATGGATTGAACGTGCCTGTCGAGGTTGGTAGGGCTGCCCCCTCACCCTTGGATGACTGAACCATCCGCCCCCATCCTAACCTTCCCCCGAATACGGAGGAAGGGACTCGATGCTCTCCCTCAAGGGCAAGGGAACAAGAGGCAGAAACCCCCGCCTAGCCGGTTGCGCCGTGAGCGCCAGGGCCTTGAGCAACGGCCTGTATTTCATCATCGCTTAGGCCATATACATCGCGGGCATTGGTCGGCGTGACGTAACCATCCAGCAAGTCGCTGGCGACGCGCTGCCTATCCCGCTTCTTGGGGTCGCCTGCGCCGCCGCCGCTTCCGGTCTGAAGCCGGAGTATGTCGCCAGCTTTGAACTCAATGTTAGAGACGCGGGCGGTAAACTTGCGCTCCTCCGGCGTACCCGGGTTGATTACGGTGTAACCACAAGCTCCAGGACTGCCGCCCTCAACACCTTGAGGCTGAATCATGTAACGAGCGGCCCCACCGGAATAGGTCCCATCCAACAGAATCTCATAGTCACGAATGTATGCCAGACCGCCGCGGAACTGTCCAGGCCCGGCGGAGTCGGGGACCAGGCTGAACTGTTGCATCCTGATCGGATATTCGGTCTCAAGAACCTCGACACAGGCTATCTTTGGGCCGGTGCCACCAAAACCACAGCCTGTCCAGCCATCGCCTCCGGCAAAAGCGCCGCTTCCACCTGGAGTCAATTCATACTGGACGGTTGTGCGGGCGTTGGCACGCCTAGTGCCGATAATGATGTTGCCCGCTGCGCCATGATGCGCCCGGGATGGCCGACCCGATGCCTGGGTCAAGGCACTGATGACCATGTCTTCAAGGGTGAACAGTACCTGAGCGTACACGCTCACTGGCGCTGGATATGTGGGGTTGAAGACACTGCCCGGCCGCAACACGAAGTCAATAACGCGTGTGACACCGTGGTTGTTGGGCGGAGGCTCCTCCATCATGTCCAGCATGGCATAGAGGCAGCTTCCTGCAATGATCGGCGGACGGCAGTTGACGGGCCCACGGTTCTGGTCAGCCGTTTCAGAAAAGTCGAGGGTAAGGTGGTCGCCCTCTTTGATAACCTTGACGTGGAAGCGGACAGGCTTGTTCATGTCCACGAGGTCATTGTCCAAGAATGCCTCGGCCTCGTAGACGCCGTCCTTCCATTTTGAAATCTCAGCCCGCAGATGCTGCTCCGTCTTGTCCCCCGCCATGTCAAACACCGCCAGCACGGTGTCCTTGCCGTACTTGGCCATCAATGCCTTGAGGCGGCGCCCACCAATGCTGGACTCCGGGCCAGCCTGGGAATTGTAGTCGCCAAGCAAAAGCTCGGGAGTACGGGTGTTGGCCCGAATGAGTACATCGGTCTCTCTGACGAGCTTGCCCCGACTGCGGTACTTGACCGGCGGAACGAGCGTCCCTTCGCCGAAGAGGTCCCTGGCGTTCACCTGGCGGCTGCCAGGAGTCAATCCACCAATGTCGCCCTTATGGGTGATGCTGATGGCAAAAGCCACCAACTCGCTTTCAAAGAAAATCGGGGTAATGACCGCGCTGTCCAGGCTATGGGCGATACCGCTGTAATAGGGATGGTTGACGAAGAAGCAGTCGCCGTCTTCGATCTCTTCGTAGTTGTAGAACTGAAGGAGCCCTTCGATGCAGGCTGGGTAGCAGCCCAGGTGGATAGGGATGCTGGCGTGCTGAGCAACGACCCGTCCCTCCCGATCGACGAGGCCACAGCTCATGTCATGGGTCTCGCGGATGAGGGTTGAGTAGCCCGTCCGGTAGATGGCAATCTGCATCTCTTGGACGATGCCACCGAGTTGGGAACTAACGAGTTCGTACGTTATGGGGTCTACTTCTGTCATACAGCCTTCCTACGTTGATCTGGTATATCGGGAGGGCTGAGGTCGAAGAGATAAGGGACATCTCCCCCTCTCCCCTGCCCTCTCCCTCAAGGGCGAGGGTTCAAAAAAGCTTCATCTTGCTGGCGCTATGAGGCCCAGGCCTGCTGTAAAGCAGCCAGGCCTATGAGGGCAAGCTCTTCATCCTCTTCATTGCTGCGTCCGCTCACTCCGATGCCACCCATGATGGTCTCGCCCGAAGGGTGCATGACCACGAGGCCACCGGCACCACCCGTAAAGTTAGGGTTGCCGTAGTTTGCGACGCTACCGATGCCTTGGGCAACGGCCCTGGCTGCCATATCGCGAACATTGACTCGCATGCAGGCAGCGGTGTACGCCTTCTTAAATGCGTTCTGCCGAGCCAGCGCAGTATTGACCTCTCCCATCGAAGCGAAGCAAACCATGTCGCCGCGGTGGTCTAGGACTGTGGTAGCTATGGGACGGCCCGGTACCCGGTCGGCTTCGGCCATAATGGCCTTCACCGCAGCCATGGCTTCTTTAATGCCCAAGTATGCCCGTGAGTGCATGCCGCTCCCCTAAAGGCTCACGGCCTGAAGGCCGATGTTAGCCAACTCTTCGTCTTGGTCTGGGGTTGCCCCGCTAACCCCGACGCCGCCCACCACTATCCCTTGGCTAGTACGAATGGCCAGCCCGCCTCTGGCGGAGGCGACGAACCCAGAGTCACCGTAGTCCGATATGTTTCGGCTTTGGGCGCCTCTCTGAGCAGCGAAGTCCCTAAGGTCCAGCCGCATCCGGGACGCCGTGTAGGCCTTCCGGACGGCATAGTGCCGCCCAAAATGCGTACCGCCATCCATGAGGGCGAACGCCAGCAACTCGCCCCGGTCGTCGACGACGGCTAGGGCGAGTGGCTGATTGGTAATACCAGGCGCCGCCGCCATCATTGCATCAACGATGGCGAGGGCGTCTGTATGGTCGAGAATAGTCTTTTCGTACATAGGCTTTCCGGTTGCCTAGGATACCACATCGGCTAGCCGATCCAGTTCTTCACTGTCAGCTACACCGGGGAAAATAGCGAGTTCGTCCATGCCAATGTCAGCGTACCGCCGGATTCCGTCACGCACTTCTTTGGGGGAGCCGTAGATGGAGTTGGCAACCGCTTTAGCGACAGCGGGTCCATTGGGTGTGTAGTACTGATGTGCGGCTTCCACAGCCCGTTCTAGTGCGCCGGGGCCAAGAGCGAAATAGGCGGTGCCCACTAAGCGCGGTCTGCCCTCCCTCTCATGCTCGCGCCACGATTCAAGAACCAGAGCGTACTGTTCCTCCACGCGCGCAGGCTCCACAGGGCTAGCCAAATAGCCGTCCGCCCAGCGCCCTACGCGGCTGATTGCCGCAGGAGCGCGTCCACCGATAAGCACCTCTGGACCGCCCTCCTGCACCGGAGCGGGGCCTATCGGCCCAACTCCATCCGCCACGGCCTCCCCTGACCAGACGCGCCTCATGAGAGCAAGCTGCTCATCGAAGCGCTTGCCCCTGTCGTGAAAGTTGGATGGAGCAGCTAGGTAGTCGTCTTGCCGAATGCCGATACCCAGGCCAAGGGATAGCCGCCCTGCGCTCAACGCATCCAGCGTTGCA
>Ga0114996_10005086_pt1 | contig 15547 bp, 13 predicted proteins | sample ArcticOcean_MG_C_4_FD_87039 | JGI IMG/M metagenome (GOLD analysis project Ga0114996, IMG submission 87039) | Marine microbial communities from western Arctic Ocean - ArcticOcean_MG_CB4_134 | ecosystem: Environmental > Aquatic > Marine > Oceanic | place: Arctic Ocean: Canada Basin | collected...
GCTCATGGTTGAGACAGTGCCCAAATCGTTACACCATTCGTGCAGGTCGGAACTTACCCGACAAGGAATTTCGCTACCTTAGGACCGTTATAGTTACGGCCGCCGTTTACTGGGGCTTCAATTCAGAGCTTCGTCGAAACTAACTCCTCCTCTTAACCTTCCAGCACCGGGCAGGTGTCAGGCCTTATACGTCATCTTTCGATTTAGCAAAGCCATGTGTTTTTGATAAACAGTCGCTTGGGCCTATTCACTGCGGCTCTTATAAATAAGAGCGTCTCTTCTCCCGAAGTTACGAGACTAATTTGCCTAGTTCCTTAACCATGATTCACTCGAGCACCTTAGGATATTCTCCTCGACTACCTGTGTCGGTTTGCGGTACGGGCCGCTACACTTGCTTTTCTTGGAAGCTATTTCATTGTTTCGCTTCGCCCAGAAGGCTAGGCTCAACGTGCTATTCCGTCAGCACGTAACAACTACGTATCTCCGTCACTTTTAATGTGTAGCAGGTACAGAAATATTAATCTGTTTTCCATCGACTACCCCTTTCGGGTTCGCCTTAGGTCCCGACTAACCCTGATCCGATTAGCGTTGATCAGGAAACCTTAGTCTTACGGTGAGTGGGTTTCTCGCCCACTTTATCGTTACTCATTCCTACATTTTCTTTTCATGAGACTCCAGCATACCTTACGGTACACCTTCAGTGTCGCATGAATGCTCCCCTACCATATTTCTATCTACTGCTTCGGTACGGGGCTTATCCCCGATTATTATCCACGCACGGCCGCTCGACTAGTGAGCTGTTACGCACTCGTTAAATGAATGGCTGCTTCCAAGCCAACATCCTAGCTGTCAATGCAGCCGCACCACGTTAGATGAACTTAGCCCCGATTTGGGGACCTTAGCAGATAGTCTGGGTTCTTTCCCTCTCGGACATGGACCTTAGCACCCATGCCCTCACTGCCGGATATATGTCATAGCATTCGGAGTTTATTAGGGTTTGGTAGGCGGTGAAGCCCCCTAGCCCAATCAGTAGCTCTACCTCTATGACACTCGATTCCGACGCTGCACCTAAATGCATTTCGGGGAGAACGAGCTATTTCCTGGTTTGATTGGCCTTTCACCCCTACCCACAGTTCATCCCAAGATTTTTCAACATCTGAGGGTTCGGTCCTCCACTTCGTATTACCGAAGCTTCAACCTGACCATGGGTAGATCACCAGGTTTCGCGTCTACCCCCCCTAACTATACGCCTATTTAAGACTTGCTTTCGCTTCGGCTCCGGACCTGAAGTCCTTAACCTTGCTAGAGAGGAGTAACTCGTAGGATCATTATGCAAAAGGCACGCCGTCGCCCGAAGGCTTCGACCGCTTGTAGACAGCTGGTTTCAGGTACTATTTCACTCCCTTGTTCAGGGTACTTTTCACCTTTCCCTCACGGTACTTGTTCGCTATCGGTCTCTCAATATATTTAGCCTTACCAGATGGTTCTGGTGGATTCACACAGGATTTCACATGTCCCGCGCTACTCAGGATACAGAACGTCACACTCCAACCTACATACGGGGCTATCACCCTATACTGCTCACCTTTCCAGGTATATTCTGCAGATCTTTGTTAGATTTATTTCTGTCCTACAACCCCAACCTTGCCGAAACAAGATTGGTTTGGGCTGTTCCCCGTTCGCTCGCCGCTACTTGGGGAATCATTAATTATTTTCTATTCCTCCGGTTACTTAGATGTTTCAGTTCACCGGGTTAGCACCTTTCGGTGACATGTCTTCAACATGCCGGGTTACCCCATTCGGAAATCCATACTTAAACGATTATTTGCATCTCAGTATGGCTTATCGCAGCTTATCACGTCCTTCATCGCTATTGAGAGCCTAGGCATCCGCCAACTGCCCTTTGTTGCTTATGATTTACTCTATCTTCTACCAGTACGTCAAAGAACTTCTTTTTAGTGGAGAATATCGGAGTCGAACCGATGACCTCCTGCGTGCAAGGCAGGCGCTCTAGCCAGCTGAGCTAATCCCCCATCTTCACCGTAGTCCTGAGCAGATTTGAACTGCTGACCCCTACATTATCAGTGTAGTGCTCTAACCAACTGAGCTACAGGACTAGATAAGGACGGAAAAAAAAAGAATGATGCAGCAGCCCAATAAACCAACGAATATTATAAGAGAGTCGTTTTTCTCTAAAAAGGAGTTAATCCAGCCGCACCTTCCGGTACGGCTACCTTGTTACGACTTAGCCCTAGTTACCAGATTCGCCCTAGGCAGCTCCTTGCGGTTACTGACTTCAGGCGCCCCCAGATTCCATGGCTTGACGGGCGGTGTGTACAAGGCCCGGGAACGTATTCACCGCGCCATGGCTGATGCGCGATTACTAGCGATTCCAACTTCACGGAGTCGAGTTGCAGACTCCGATCCGAACTGAGATGGGGTTTGAGAGATTAGCTCACCCTTGCGGGTTGGCAACTCGTTGTCCCCACCATTGTAGCACGTGTGTGGCCCAGGACGTAAGGGCCGTGATGATTTGACGTCGTCCCCACCTTCCTCACAGCTTACGCTGGCAGTTTCTCTAGAGTCCCCGGCCGAACCGCTGGCAACTAGAAATAGGGGTTGCGCTCGTTATGGGACTTAACCCGACACTTCACAGCACGAGCTGACGACAACCATGCAGCACCTTGTAGACCGTTCGAAAAAGGGGGTGTTTCCACCCCGGTCGTTCTACATTTAAGCCCTGGTAAGGTTCCTCGCGTATCATCGAATTAAACCACATGCTCCACCGCTTGTGCGGGCCCCCGTCAATTCCTTTGAGTTTCAACCTTGCGGCCGTACTCCCCAGGTGGATTACTTATCACTTTCGCTTGGGCACTGACAATAAAGCCAATACCGAGTAATCATCGTTTACGGTGTGGACTACCAGGGTATCTAATCCTGTTCGCTCCCCACACTTTCGTCCCTCAGCGTCAGTAACGGCTTAGTAGGCTGCCTTCGCAATCGGTGTTCTATGACATATCTAAGCATTTCACCGCTACATGTCATATTCCGCCTACTTCAACCGTACTCAAGATCACCAGTATCAATGGCAGTTCGACAGTTGAGCTGTCGGCTTTCACCACTGACTTAATGATCCGCCTACGGACCCTTTAAACCCAATAAATCCGGATAACGCTTGCACCCTCCGTATTACCGCGGCTGCTGGCACGGAGTTAGCCGGTGCTTATTCATATACTACCGTCAGCTTCGGACACGTCCGAAGGTTTCTTGGTATATAAAAGAAGTTTACAACGCGTAGCGCCGTCATCCTTCACGCGGCATGGCTGCGTCAGACTTTCGTCCATTGCGCAATATTCCTCACTGCTGCCTCCCGTAGGAGTCTGGTCCGTGTCTCAGTACCAGTGTGGGGGATAATCCTCTCAGACCCCCTACCTATCGTAGTCTTGGTGAGCCATTACCTCACCAACAAACTAATAGGACGCATGCCCATCTCTTACCGTAACCTTTAACCATAAGATCATGCGATCTTGTGGTGTTATGAAGTATTAATCCAAATTTCTCTGGGCTATCCTTCAGTAAGAGGTAGGTTGCATACGTGTTACGCACCCGTGCGCCGGTCGTCAGCGGAAAAGCAAGCTTTTCCCTGTTACCCCTCGACTTGCATGTGTTAAGCCTGCCGCTAGCGTTCATCCTGAGCCAGGATCAAACTCTCCATTGTAAGTTATAATCCATAATTGACTCTCAAAATAAAAATTAACGTTGGAACACCTTCTCCGAAAAGAAGATGTTAAAACTACCAGTAAGATAAATCTTACTCGTAGACCTATCTCAATAAAGAGATAGGATTTGGGCTGCTGCATCAAGTCAAAGAACTTTATATTATGTCAGCACCGAAGTGCGTCTCTAATTGCTCATTTCAAAGCGGACGGCAAAGGTAATACAGGATTTTAATTCTGCAACTTTAAAGTGATTTTTATTTCACCTTTTTTAAGCCTTCCGATTGTCAAAAAACAAGCTTTCCTTCGAAAGCGGGTGCAAATGTACAACAGCTTTTTTCCTAAGCAAAGGGATTGCTATTTTTTTTTAGGGGTTTCTTCGAGTAGGCGCTGTAAGTCATAGTATAGTTGAGATATCTCCTTTTCTAATGTACCATCATAGAATCCCCGGAGGCGTCCATCGATATCTATAAGGATTACGTTTTCAGTATGTACAAAGTCTTGATAACCACCATCTCCATCATCAAGGCAAGCGAAATAACTTTTACGAGCCAGATTATAGATCTGAGTCTTGTCGCCAGTGAGAAACCACCACTTAGAGGAATCGGCATCATAACTGTTGGCATAATCAAGGAGAACTGAAGCACTATCCGCTTGAGGTGTGACGGAGTGACTTAGTATATGTACACCGGGAGGTAATTTATCGTGAATGAGAGATAAATTAGATGTAAGGAGAGGGCATATAGTTTTGCACCGAGTGAAAAAGAAGTCGACAATTAGGGTTTGGCCTGAAAGATCGGAAAGGGAAACCGTATCGCCCAGCTGATTAATTAAGGTAAAATCTAAGATGCGATGATCCTTTTCGTGAAGCAAAGTGGGGTCGACTAGTGCTGGATTAAGTTGATAAGGTTGATAAATGGGCAATCTATCAGGCTGTTTCAAGTGAAAGAAATAGGTATATAGTATAGCGGCAATTGCTATTAAAGCAAAAATCGCGAAGTTATATTTAGTGCCCATGAGTTACTTGTCAGAGTTATATGTCTCGATACCAGCAACAAAGGTGCGTAAAATTTTTGAATCTAGGATTGATTCTGGTGGAGACGTTAGAAGATTCCTATCTAAGATTACTAAGTCAGCCCACTTCCCTACTTCAAGTGATCCGACAGATTCATCTTGAAAATTAGCTATTGCAGCCCAAAGAGTCATCCCATATAGTGCGGACTGGCGTGAGAGAGATTGATCTGTGTGGTAACCTTCTTTGGGAAAGCCATGTAAGTCTTTTCTTATCGTAGCGGCATAGAAGGTTTTGATAGGGTCAATATCTTCTACTGGCATGTCTGTACCTAAAGGTAGGAGGCCCAATACCTGTTCGAGATCATTGTAGGCATAAGCGTGTCGGATTCTATTGCGGCCTAGGCGTTCGCCAGCCCAGTACATGTCAGAAGTGGCATGGGTTGGTTGGACTGAAGGTATTATACTGGCTGATGAGAATAAAGGAAGATCTTCAGGCGTAACTACCTGAGCGTGCTCAATTCTCCATCGTTTATCATTGTGACCACCAAGAATATCGTTGTAAACATTTAAAACATTTCGAACCGCCGAATCGCCTATACAGTGCGTGGCTACCTGGAATCCCAACTCATCAGCCCTTATGAGATCGTTGTAAAAATCATCCGGATCTTGAAATATAAAACCCTTATGATCGGGGCGATCCGTGTAGGGCTCGAGCAGTGCAGCTCCACGAGAACCAAGAGCGCCATCCATGTAGAATTTGAGGGAGCGTGCTATTAGCCTATCGGTCACGATGGGGCCAATGGCGAATGCGGAATCTAAATTGGGGTGGGTTCCGCTCGCCATTGCTACTACGCGGATAGAAAGGGTGCCTGATTTATGTAGGGAGTCTATAAGCTGAATGTCGGAAACATCAAGACCAGCATCGACGATTGAGGTGAGACCGCGAGCGAAAAGATGTTTTTCAGCTTCTATGAGTGCTGAAATTTTTAACTTGGTGTTTATAGGTGGAATTATCGTTAGAAGATAATCTGCTGCACCGTCTATTAAAACACCTGTCGGGGTGCCGTCATTAAAGGTTAACATCTCCCCTCCTTTAATTTGGCGAGTCTTTGAAAGGCCTGCCAATTTAAGGGCAGCTGAATTAGCCAGTAGGGCATGACCGTCAATACGTCGGATGGCGACCGGCCTTGATGGGAATAGCTCGTCTAGAAGTGTGAGAGTGGGAAAAGTGGTGGTGGACCAGTCTGTTTGGTCCCAACCTCTACCAGTAATCCAACCTGAGGGGTGATCCGCAGCAAATAACTCAACACGGTTGAGAACATCCTTATAAGAAGTGGTTCCTACAAGATCAACTGTCAGCAAGCTTAAAGCGTAACCTGTGAAGTGAGCGTGGGCGTCTATAAAACCAGGATATATGACCGCTTGTTTAAGGTCAATCTTTTTATTTGAAGTAAATGAATTCAGAATTGCTCGCTCAGGGCCGGTGGCGATTATTACACCATCTAAAATCGCAATGGCCAACGGTGTTACTTGTTGATCTGATCCATCGCATGTGAGAGCTACAGCGTTATGCAATATTAAATCTGCCTTTTGAGATTTAAAGTTGCAAGAAAAAAGAGCAAAAGCAACAATGGTATAAAGAAGTGTAGGTAGTTTTTGAAAAATATTCATTTTTGTTTAAGGATGAATCTCAAGAGCGTGGACTTGCAAATATGACAAAATATTCACTAAATTCGTAAACATTTTAAAACCAAAAATATGCTATATACAGTACGCCATTTTCTAACTGCTTCCGGAGTTTTCGCAGCTACTTTCATGTCTGCACAGACAGTAACCCACACAATTGCCGAGGTTCAAGGAGAGCTTTTTGCATCTCCATTGATTGAACAAGTAGTTACTGTTCAGGGAGTTATTACAGCTGCTAGTGATTACAGCTATTTCATACAAGATGGATCCGGACCTTGGAATGGAGTCTATGTATACGATAATACAAATCTACCTGCTGTAGGAGATAACGTAATACTACAAGGAGAAGTGATTGAATATTACGACCTTACTGAGATTACTAATATTACTTATTTTGAAACTGTAAGCTCAGGCAATGATCTACCGGCGGCAGTTGAGCTCATGACTGGATATATTGGAACATCAGGAGAACCTTACGAAGGATGTCTAGTATCGATAACAAATGCAGCTTGTACTAATACAGACCTGGGATTCGGTGATGCATATTTTGATGACGGAACTGGAGATTGTATGATTGACGATATGCTTTACACTCCCGATCCAGCTTGGGTGCTAGGTGAATACTACTCTGTTACTGGTGTTCTTACATACACATATGAAGAGTATAAGATAGAACCAAGCAGTGCTGCCGATGTGAGTATTGGGATGGCGGTTGGATCAATAGAAATTTCTGTAATTAATATTTATCCTAACCCGACAGTTGATGCTTTAAACTTCAGGTTGAACTCAAATGCTAAGGCCTACATATATGATACGAATGGGCGTCTTGTGTTCACACAAGATGTTGCTTCTGGAGAAGTAAACTTAGATGTAAGTGGACTACGCCTTGGAACATATAGAGTTGATTGTGTTTCTAAAACCTCAATAATGAGAGCAAGTTTCGTGAAGCAGTAACTCTTTATCACTTATCGTTATCCGCGTAGCGAGAGCCCGCGTATAACTCATATCCTAGCCACCGACATTCTAAAGGGCCATTGTGCACTTTGTGTCGGTGGTTACTTTTTAAGCCTATATGCTTAATTGCCTCAGGATTGGAAGAAATAATCCAAGCCTTAAATCCTGGCCAATTAAACTTGAGTCGATCGCCCATAGCGCCGTACATCTCATCGATATCTTCAGGCTCCATACGCTCTCCATAAGGAGGATTGAGAACTACCATCCCTCCCTCAGTCGTATTGGGTTCTGATTTAAAGAAGTCAACAAGAGATACTGTTACATCGTGAGAAGGAAGATCAAGTTGAGATAGAGCGTATTTTGTTTGGGATATAGCATCCGGATTGATGTCCGAAGCATATATAGTTGTGGGAATCGGCTCATTAAAGTCCATAGCTTCGTCTCGAATAGTCATCCAAGCAGTTCGATTGAAGTTTTTCCACTCCATAAATGCGAAGTGAGAACGATTCGCTTGAACAGGAAGGCCTGAAGCCCAAAGCGCAGCTTCACATGTGAAGGTTCCTGATCCACACATAGGGTCATAGAGGGAAATTCCAGGCTCCCATCCGCTAAGAGCTAAAAGCCCTGCAGCGAGAACTTCGTTTAAAGGTGCAATAGCCTTACGTGATCTATATCCTCTTCTAGATAGTGGCACTCCACAAGCATCAAGAGAAAGAGTTACGTCTTGTTTACTAATATGAAGGTGAATTCTAGCATCTGGGTTGTCTCTATCGACTGAAGGCCTCTCCCCTGTCTTAGCTCTGAATCTATCCACAATAGCATCCTTGAGACGTAAAGTGGCAAACTGATCGTGCTTGAAACTATCTGAATAAATGGTCGAGTCTATTGTGAATGAACCATCTTGATTCATGATGTCTTCCCAAGATTTTCTGGCAGCAAGTTTGTAAAGCTCATCTGTGTGAGTTGCTTGGAACTGATATAAAACACGAAGGACCTTTAAGGTAAAGCGAGCATGCATGCAATGACGGTACATCACCTCAGCAGTTGCAGTAAAGCCAACCCCTCTCCTACCTAATTTAATTTCTGTTGCCCCGTGCGCTTCTAACTCATTTGCAACAAGCTGCTCTAAACCAGAAAGAGTTTTTGCATGGTATTTAGCTGTGGGTACGTTGGGAGTATTCATTGTATATGACTTCTTAAATCTAACTTTGTAAATGGGATTATCCTCCCTTAAGCTTTACTAAATAACCGTCTTTTTCTAATCTTGAAACAACTTTATCTCTGTGGTCTCCTTGGATTAGAACGCACCCCTCTTTAACTGTTCCTCCAACCCCGCACATTACTTTAAGGTCTTTACCAAGTTGTAGCAACTCAGAAGCAGGGCCGTTGAAATCTTCAACAATAGTCACAGGCTTACCCGCTCTCTGCTTGCGATCAAGACTAACGTATAGTTGACAACCCGAAGGCGTCCAGGAAGAATCATCTTCCGCTAGGTTTTCATCATCAAAGCTCATGCTAGAATTCGTACTGAAAACCAATCCATCGTTATTGCGTCGTCGTTTTGCCATCTTGTTTGCAAATATTGCGCAAGGTACGAGGTAGATTTGCTGCATGGCACATTTCGAGGACCCAACAAATGAATATTCGACAGTTCATTCTTCTTCTGAGGGAGAGGTGTTATCTAGATTGAGAAGAGCTACATGGCTTTCGACAACAAAACCTCAGATGTTAAGTGATCCTATTCAGGGTAGGTTTTTAGCGATAATAAGTAAAATGATTAAGCCTGTGAGGATTTTAGAGTTGGGTACGTTTACCGGATATTCTACGATATGCCTGTCTGAAGGTCTTGAGAAAGGAGGCGTTATTGATACTGTAGAGATTAATGATGAGCTACAAGAGATTCACGAAAAGTACTTTAAAGAAGCGGGGATTAGCGAAATCGTGAGAAAGCATTACGGACACGCCCTTGAAATTATGAAGAGTGGAGAGATTGAGGGTCCTTATGATTTGGTTTGGATTGATGCAGATAAGGAACACCAAATAGAATATGTAGAGTTTGCTATTTCTAAGCTGAAAACTGGTGGATGGCTCCTTATCGATAATGTAATTTGGGGAGGGTCTGTGTTCGATAAGAAGAAACTGACTAAAGCTGATTCTGGAGCGTCAAGAATACATCGACTTAATCAGTATATCGTTGAATGTAAAAAGGTGGAGAATGTACTCATCCCGGTTTGGGATGGATTACAGGTATTAAGAAAAATCTAAGCCACAACTGCAGTAACCGCATCAGCAGCCTCTTGAAGTAGGATAACCGAAGTAACTTCGAGGCCAGACTCATCAATGAGTTTCTTCGCCTCAATAGCATTGGTTCCTTGGAGACGCACGATTACAGGAACGTCTATGTTTCCCATGTTCTTGTATGCATCGACAACTCCTTGAGCAACGCGATCGCAACGAACGATTCCACCGAAGATGTTAACTAGGATAGCTTTAACCGCTTTGTCTTGTAGAATTATTCTGAAAGCTTGCTCAACACGTGTAGCATCTGCAGTTCCTCCAACGTCTAAGAAGTTAGCAGGCTCTCCTCCGCTAAGCTTGATTATATCCATGGTAGCCATAGCGAGTCCAGCACCGTTAACCATGCAACCTACGTTTCCGTTGAGTTTTACATAGCTAAGACCGATTTCGTCTGCTTCTAATTCTGTTGGATCTTCCTCTGATATATCACGCATAGCAGCGTAATCTGGGTGGCGGTATAGGGCATTATCGTCAAGACTAACTTTAGAATCGACAGCAATGATTTTATTGTCTGATGTTTTTAGGACAGGGTTGATCTCAAACATTGAAGCATCACACCCTACGTAAGCGTCGTACAACTTGAAAATGAACTTAGACATTTGCTTGTAAGCCATTCCGCTTAAGCCTAAGTTGAAAGCTATACGACGAGCTTGGAAGCCCTGAAGGCCTACTCCTGGATCTATAGTCTCTGTGTATATAAGGTGAGGTGTCTTTTCAGCAACAGCCTCAATATCCATTCCACCTTCAGGAGAGTACATGATAATGTTTTTTCCTAAAGATCTATCAAGGAGAACCGATACATAAAACTCCTCTGTCTCAGATTCACCTGGGTAGTATACATCTTGAGCAATAAGGATTTTATTTACCAACTTACCCTCAGCTGAAGTCTGTGCAGTAACGAGGTGACCTCCAAGGATACCCAAAGCGACATCTTTTACTTTGTCTATGCCTTTTGCGAGGACTACTCCATGCGATCCAGTCTCAGTGACTATTCCTTTCCCACGACCCCCTGCATGAATTTGGGCTTTAAGGACAAACCACTCAGTGCCTGTCTTCTCAGCTAGCTTTAGAGCAGCTGCGTGAGCCGCTTCAGCTGAATCAGCAACTAACCCTTCTTGAATTGCAACTCCAAAACTTTTGAGGATAGTTTTTCCTTGATATTCGTGCAGATTCATATTCTTGCTTTTAAGAGATGATTTTCGGGCGCAAAGTTAGGCAAATTTCGAAGGTTGAGTGCTAGATTGCACACGTGATTAAAGTAAATAATATTAAGAAGTCATTTGGAGACCTCGAAGTGCTAAAGGGCATTACAATAAATGTGGCTAAAGGCGAAGTGGTGAGCATAGTAGGAGCATCGGGAGCAGGTAAAACAACTTTACTACAAATCTTAGGTACGCTTGATACTCCATCTTATGGAGAGCTTGTTATTTCAGGCCAAACAGTCTCTAATTTATCTAGAACTGCGCTGGCTAACTTTAGAAATAAACATATTGGATTTGTGTTTCAATTCCATCGATTACTACCTGAATTCACGGCATTAGAAAACGTAATGATGCCAGCATGGATTGCTGGTGTAAAGGATGCTGTAGCAGAAAAACGTGGAAAGGAATTACTGTCTGAGTTAGGACTTGCTGACAGAGAAATGCATTTACCTTCCGAATTATCAGGAGGTGAACAGCAACGGGTTGCTGTGGCGAGAGCTCTTATGAATAAGCCAGATGTGTTGCTTGCAGATGAGCCTTCTGGAAATTTAGATTCTGAAAATGCCGGAGTGCTTCACGATTTATTTTTTGAACTTCGAGATAAGCTTGGGCTTACCGTAATTATAGTCACCCACAACGAGGATCTTGCCGCAAGAGCTGACCGAACATTAAGGATGGCTGATGGTGTCATTGTTTCGTAAAATCGAGATTAGTTGCTATAATATTCTTAATTTTAGAGGCAAACTATTTTTACTGTACTAATTCTACCTCACTAAAACCAAATGCAAAAGATTAATTCACTTAAAGAGTACCGTGATGAGTATGAGCTTAGCATAAAAGATCCCGAGGGTTTTTGGGCGGATAAGGCTAGTAGCTTTTCGTGGAAGAAGAAATGGGATAAGACACTTGAGTGGAATTTCGATGAACCTAAAGTGAAATGGTTTATCGGCGGCAAGATGAATATTACTGAGAATTGCATAGATAGACATCTTGAGGAGCGCGGAGATCAGGTTGCTATTCTTTGGGAACCCAATGATCCTAATGAGGATCATATAAAAATTACTTACAGGGAGTTACACAGCAGAGTTAATGCGTTTGCAAATGTGCTCAAAAGAAATGGCGCTTCAAAAAGAGATCGTATTTGTCTGTATATGCCCATGACTCCTGAGCTTGCGATTGCGACCCTAGCTTGTGCGAGGATAGGAGCTATGCACTCAGTTGTTTTTGCAGGTTTTTCCGCCAGATCTTTAGAGGATAGAATTAACGACGCTTCTTGTAACATTATTATTACTGCTGACGGTGGCTATAGAGGGTCGAAGGTTATTGAGTTGAAGAAAATTGTCGATTTGGCTCTTGAAAATTGTCCCAGCATTGAAAAGTCTATAGTATTAAAAAGAACTGGAGGTGAAGTTGAAATGAAGGCAGGTAGGGATGTGTGGCTGCATGAGGAATTAGAAAAAGTGGACGACGTTTGCCCTGCTGAAACAATGGATAGCGAGGATGAACTTTTTGTACTTTACACTTCAGGGTCAACTGGTAAGCCAAAAGGTGTGGTGCATACTTGTGGGGGGTACATGGTTTATGCTGAGTATAGCTTTCGCAATGTCTTTCAATTTAATGATGGTGATGTTTATTGGTGTACCGCAGACATCGGATGGATCACAGGTCATACTTATATCGTGTATGGACCCCTGCTTGCGGGAGCAACAACTATTATGTTTGAGGGAGTGCCAACTTACCCAGATGCAGGACGCTTTTGGGATATCTGCGATAAACACAAAGTGAATCTATTTTACACAGCTCCGACGGCAATAAGGGCTCTTCAGGCTTGTGGACTTCAGTATGTTAAAGAACATAGTTTAGATTCGTTGAAAGTTCTTGGTTCAGTAGGGGAACCTATCAATGAAGAAGCTTGGCACTGGTATAATGAGGAAATTGGAAAGAGTAAGTGCCCTATTGTTGACACTTGGTGGCAAACCGAGACTGGCGGAATTATGATTTCTCCTCTTGCAGGTATTACCCCTCTTAAACCAAGTTATGCTACTCTTCCGCTACCAGGAATACAACCATGCCTAGTTGATTCTGATGGAATAGAAATTGAAGGAAATGACGTGCAAGGGAATCTATGTATAAAGTTTCCTTGGCCTAGTATGATTAGAACTACCTATGGAGATCACGATAGATGCAAACAAGTTTATTTTTCAACCTACAAAGGGAAATACTTTACTGGAGATGGTTGCAGAAGAGACCAAGATGGTTTTTACAGGATTACTGGACGTGTTGATGATGTTATTAATGTGAGCGGACATAGGTTCGGTACAGCCGAAATTGAAGCTGCTATAGACGAGCATGAAAATGTTGTTGAAACGGCTGTTGTTGGATTCCCTCATGAAATTAAAGGTCAGGGAATATACGCTTACGCAATTTGTTCAAAGCAACCAGCAGACATTGAAACATTCATTAAAGAAGTGAATGCTGTTGTGGTTGAGATGATAGGTCCTATTGCCAAACCAGACAAAATTCAAATCGTTTCAGGATTACCTAAAACAAGATCTGGTAAAATTATGAGGCGAATACTTAGAAAAATTGCCGAAGGTGACGTGAATAATCTCGGCGACACATCTACATTGTTAGACCCAAGTGTGGTCGAGGAAATCAAGTCAGGAGCGGGTCTTTAAGCTGATGTTACTATTAAATAATATCTCTTTTATGATAGATGGCTGTCTTCGCAATTTTATCATGAAGAGCTTGTTTATCATCTCCTAGCGCTAAGAAGCATCCTAAAAACATCACGAATTTTAGTATTGAACCTAACGGGAAAAGGAATATGAGCCCTGTTACAAACGTAAGCATATAAAAAACAGAAGATACATTTTTAATCGCCCATCTTTTCAAATACAGCGAAATGTCTCCACCTGTACCACCTGAGTTTGCTACTTTATAACCAAGTATCATTTTTCCCGGGCTGGCTCCAGTAAAAGCTTCTATAATAGTGTAAATAAAATAGCCAATTACGACTCCACCTATCATACCCATCAGTGCTCCTATACTAGCACCTAAACCCATAGCTTTGAGAGAAGATTCTATCACTGTTTGCGCATCAATCGCCGAACCTAAAACACCACCTACTCCTAGACCTAAAAGTGCAAGAAAAATACCAAAACCACTAGCGAATAAGCCTCCTAATATTACGTCAAGTATAGCAGCTCCCAGACGAGGGCCAAAGCCAATGCGAGGATTAAATTGAAGTTCCATGTTACTCTATAATTAAATTTGTGGTGTAAAGATACTCACCACTATTTGACAAAAACGTCATGATGTAATAGCCTCCAGCTTCAGGCAAATCTAAAGCCAACATTGATGAAGACCCATTTACATTGTGTGACATCACGGCTCTTCCAGAGTAATCAGAAATCATCACACTCCTCACCTTACTTGTAAGTGAGTTAAGTTGAATGATTAATCTTCCATTAGAAGGATTTGGAAACACCTCTGGATCACTCATTATAACTTGAGGAACATCATTCGTAGGGCAGTAAATTCCGTTGGGAGCAAGTTGGGGCAATTTATAAGCAGCGTTATTTACTATACTATGCATCATTACATCAATGGTTTCAAAAAGATCAGGAGAGCAGGGTTCCCACTCCTCTTCAATTGCAGCACATATTTCTGGAGTATTTAGCACTCCCATATCTGTTGCAATGCACCAGTATAAGTACTCAACAGCCATACATTGATAATCACATGTAACGTCATTATAGTGGTACCAAGCACTTTCTGGATAAGATCCTGGCACTCCTAAAAATTGTCCGCCTCGAGCAATATCCATAGCTTGACAAAGTTGTGATGCACCAGGAGTTTCAATAGCGAAAATGATTGGGTAAAGTTCAACATGACCACATACATTTATGAGATGTAAAATTTCTTCTAAGCAAGCATCTTCAAACCAATCAACTGGAGCCCATGGAGATATTTCTTGAGAGTATAAGACTGCTGAAACGCAGAATGAATCATCCCAATTATCCATCATAGCATTTTCAGCAAGGGATCCATCTTCAGAAAATAGTGGCATGACAGCGTTAATACTAATTAACTGCTCAGCTAAATCTATATCATCTACTACCCCATTTTCATCATTATCTAAAAGTTCAGCTCCTATAGAAGCTGCGTGAAGAAGTTGAGCATCGCTTACTCCAGGTTCTGCATAAAACTTAATAGTTCCTAAAACGTTTATATATCTATCGAATTCAGAAAAAGCAGAATTACCAGCGTCTGGATTAGGAAGGATGTCTAGACAAGAAGATGTTTGGGCTAAAGAAACAACAGTAGTTAAAAGAAAAATAAATATGAATGCTTGTTGCTTTTTAAACATCTTGTAATGTACACAAAAAGTCTATGAATATCAAGAATGTAAAGTGATATGAAATTTTCTAATTTGATTTTAATCAATTACATGATTTTATATCGGTGAACAAAGGCGCAACAATCAATTCCTCTTTAAATGAAATATGGTTAAGATAAATTTCAACTTGACAAAGTTATTTAAATAATATACATTTATTATGCACGCATAGGAAGTTTGTTGTAACTTATGCGCAAATAATGCCTACACAAGAGACTATAGATTTTAATTTAAGGTGGGGTTGGGCTAAGCTCGCTCGCCTTTACTCTGCTGAA
>Ga0114996_10005087_pt1 | contig 15544 bp, 9 predicted proteins | sample ArcticOcean_MG_C_4_FD_87039 | JGI IMG/M metagenome (GOLD analysis project Ga0114996, IMG submission 87039) | Marine microbial communities from western Arctic Ocean - ArcticOcean_MG_CB4_134 | ecosystem: Environmental > Aquatic > Marine > Oceanic | place: Arctic Ocean: Canada Basin | collected...
GCTTTGCCATCTCCGGCAGCAACTCACAGATCTCGATGCCGGAGACATTGGTCTTGATCGGACTGAATTCGCCGCGAATCTCGGACGGGGCGTCGACCTTCAAGTCGAACATGTCCTGATGCGGTGGCCCGCCGGGCAAAAAGATATTGATGATCGCCTTGTGCGATTTCCCCACGCCGGCCTGTGCCTCGCGAGCGAGGATTTGCGGCAACGTAATCCCGGCCGCCCCCATCGCACCGATCTGTAAGAACGACCGGCGAGAAACGCCGTCACACATTCTGCCGCGGTCGCGATCGTAAAGCGTCAACATGACAGGACCTCGTTGTATGGCTTATTGCAAACCCGGCCGGCGGTATTAGCTCGCGTGCCGGAGATTCACGTTATCACACGCATGTTATCATATCAATATCGGCCGATTTATCCAAGAGTCTTTGATATTAACGGGCCGCCGATTGCCGGTGTCCTTGGGGTCTAGACTCGAAGTAGGGCCTTTTTCGGTTATCGAACCAATTTGGCCATCTTTGAACACACTGGCACCACAGCTCTGCTCTCGATACATTCCGCACCATGGACTCATCTTCGACGCCCACCGCCGCGAGCCAATCGACCGATGTGCTGCTGAGAATGGTCGACGTGGACAAGACATTTCAGATGGGCGAGGTGACCGTCGAGGCACTTCGCAGCGTTTCGCTCGATATCCGTGCCGGCGAACTGATCGTCTTGGCTGGCCCTAGCGGGTCGGGCAAAACCACGATCCTGAACCTTGTCGGCGGGCTCGATCATCCGACGGCCGGTGACGTTTGGTATCGGCAGCAACAACTCAGCACGTTCGATGCCGGCGCGATGACACGTTACCGTCGAGACAAGCTCGGGTTTGTGTTTCAGTTCTATAATTTGGTACCCAGTTTGACCGCGCGCGAAAACGTCATGGTTGCCACCGAGATCAGCGAGCAACCGATGTCGGTCGAAGAGGCACTCGGGCTCGTCGGTCTGGAAGACCGCATGGACCATTTTCCCTCGCAGCTTTCCGGCGGTGAGCAGCAACGTGTCGCAATCGCCCGAGCGCTTGCCAAGAATCCCGAACTGTTGCTGTGCGACGAGCCGACCGGCGCATTGGACTTTGCTACTGGGAAACATGTGTTGCGGCTGTTGGTTGACCTGAAGGAACGTTTGGGGAAAACGATCGTGATCATCACTCACAACGCCGCGATCGGTCGGGTGGCGGATCGCGTCGTGCATCTTCGATCTGGCGAAATCACCGAGATCGAAGAGAACGCCTCGCCGACGCCTCCAGAGGAGATCACGTGGTGAGCCAGCACACGACACAAGGGCCATGACTCCACTCGATCGAAAACTCGCGAGGGATCTGCTGGCTGCCAAGGGGCGGTTGCTGGCGATCATCAGCATTATTGCCGTGGGGGTGATGTGCTTTATCTACATGCGCTCGTCGTACTACAATCTCAAGACGGCCCAAAGTAGTTACTACGCGCAGTGCCGGATGGCCGATTTCTGGCTCGATCTGAAGAAGATCCCCATAGCGGAGCTCGACGCCCTGGCCGAACTTCCCGGCGTGGCCGAGATTCAACCGCGCATCCAATTCTATGTGACGGTTGACTTACCGCGCGTCGAAGAGCCGCTCAACGGCCTGGTGATTTCAGTGCCTCAGCAGCGCGACGGGATCCTGAACAACATCGTCATGCGACGAGGTGGCAACTTTACCGATCGACGTCGCAACGAGGTGATCGTCAGTGATGCGTTCGCCCAGGCGCACGGACTTTATCCGGGTCAGTGGATCCACGTGTTGCTCAACAATCGTCGGCAGGAACTATTCATCGTCGGGACGGCCATTAGCAGCGAGTTTGTCTACCTGCTTGCTCCTGGTCGTATTGTTCCAGACGACAAGCGATTCGGGGTGTTTTATTTGAAACATGAGTACGCCGAAGAGGCATTTGACTTCGACGGCGCGGCCAACAGCGTGGTGGGTCGTTTTACTGCGGAGTATCAGCAACACCCCGACGAAGTGCTGCGTCGGGCCGAAAGCGTACTCGAGCCGTACGGCGTGTTCGGTACGACCAAGCGCAAGGATCAGGCGTCGAACCGTTTTCTGAGCGACGAGATTGCCGGCTTGGGAACCTTTTCGATGATCATGCCGGTGATCTTTCTCGGCGTGGCGGCGCTCGTGCTCAACGTGTTGCTATCGCGTCAGATCGATCAGCAACGCACCACAATCGGCACGCTCAAGGCGCTGGGCTATGGTGATCGCCAAATCGTCTGGCACTACATCAAATTCGCTTTGGCCATCGGCGCCGCCGGAAGCATCCTGGGAAGCGTCTGTGGATATGGAATGGCGGTGTGGGTCACCTCGATCTACGCGCAATTCTATGAGTTCCCTCGCTTGGCCAACGAGTTCTATCCTGGTACCTACGCGATCGGATTCCTGATTTCGCTTGTGTGTGCACTCGTCGGATCGCTCTATGGGGCCCGTGCGACATTACGTTTGCAACCGGCCGAAGCAATGCGGTCCAAACCTCCGCGTCGGGGTGGGAAAGTCTGGCTGGAACGTGCCACTCGATTGTGGGCAAGTCTCTCGTTTGGCTGGCGGATGGTGCTCAGGGGGGTGATTCGCAATCCCGTGCGAACCGGGGTCGGCATGTTTGCTTCGGCGATGGGGGCGTCGCTGTTGATGTGCGGGCTGATGATGTCCGCGGCGACGCACTATCTGGTCGATTTCCAGTACAGCATGATCACCCGCAGTGATATTGACCGGTCGCTCGAAGGCGAACGCGGGCGCAACGCACTGCTCGAGATCCGCAAGTTGCCGGGCGTCGATCGGGCCGAACCACAATTGGCCGTCAGTTGCACCTTTATTCATGGTCCGCATCGCCGTCGTGGTGGAATCACTGGCTTGGCCCCCGATGCCCGGCTGACGATCCCGCGTGATCCGCAGGGCAATCCGATTCGGGTTCCCATCACGGGGCTCGCCATGAGCCGCAAGCTGGCGGCGCTGCTCGAGGTGTCGGTCGGTGACCAAGTCATCGTGCGACCGACGAAGGGGCTGCGCCGCGAGGTCGAAGCGCCGGTGGTCGCCGTGACCGATGGTTATCTGGGGCTAGGGGTCTATGCCAACATCGATTATCAGTCAGTTGATCGGCGAGGAGTTTGCCGTGACTGGTGTGCAACTGACCGCAGATCCTCGTCCAGAGGTTCGCACCGAACTAAATCGGCGACTGAAACAGCTTCCCGCGCTGCGAGCGGTTAACGCTCGCGAAGATGTGATCCGCAACCTGCAGGAGGAGTTGCTCGACCTACAGAACGTTTTTATCGGTCTGGTGATGATGTTCGCCGGCGTGATCTTCTTTGGTAGCATCCTGAACGCCTCGTTGGTGAACCTGACGGAGCGAACCCGGGAGATCGCCACGTTCAGGGTGTTGGGTTATGGCCCGTGGCAGATCGGCGGACTGTTCCTCAAGGAGAGCATGCTCGTGAACCTGCTGGGAACGCTCGTTGGTTTGCCGCTGGGGTATTCGCTCGCCTGGTTGATTTCGACGCTCTACAACACCGAGATGTTTCGTTTTCCGCTAGTTTCGCCCCCAAGTGTGTGGATGATTACGATCGCGATCGCCGTCGGTTTTGCAGGATTGGCACACTTGGTCGTCCAGCGGGTGATCTTCCGGCTTGATTATTTAGAGGCGTTAAACGTGAAGGAGTAGTTTATTGTCGTGGACCGGTCCGCGGAGCGGACCACGACTATAATTCAAGTTATGATTGTCCGTAGACGCTTTGATTTTCCACAAGGATTCCACGATGAAAACTCGTATCGTGATCGGCGTAGCGGTTGTGCTGCTCGTCGGTCTGATGACGGCCCGTTGGTACGGCGGTGGTGAACCGGTTCAGGCGGCACGTGCGGTGCGCGGGCCGATCCGCCAATATGTCGACGAACGGGGCAAAACACGCTTACCGCGAACCTATCTGATTACGATGCCACTGACCGCTCGGATCGAGACGATCGAGTTGATCGAAGGGGCCCCGGTGACGAAAGATCAGGTTGTCGCCCGCGTGGTGCCAGAAGATATGCAATTGGCCGTCAACGCCGCCCGGGCCGCGGTCGATCGGCTTGATGCGTCGATCCTGGAAAACAAAGACGCCACCGTCGAAATCACGTCACTCAAACAAGCGGCCAGTTTCGTCCTGTCGATGAACCGCACAGTCGACGCGGCCAAAAATCGTCTTACGGCTGGCCGTGCTAAACTCGATTTTGCAATGAAGCATCTGGCGAGGTTGCTCGACCTGCGCAGACGGGGTGGCGGAAACGTCACGGTCGACGAGATCGATCGCGCCACGCTTGCCAAGATCAAAGGCAGTGTCGACTACATGGAAGACCGGCTCGTCTATGCCGCGATGGAAGCGATGCAGGCCGCCACCGCGTTGATGCCCACGGCGATCCAGCAATACATCGATCGCAAAGAACTGACTGGCAATGTGCTCAAGAAAGAAAAGGTCGAAGCCCAGGCGAATCTTGACCGCGTGCTGCGAGACCAGCAGCGTGGCGAAATGGCCAGCCCGGTCGATGGCGTGGTGCTCGAGCGGCCGGTCTACAACGAGCAATATCTTTCAGCCGGGACGGTGTTGCTGAAGATCGGCCGCTTGCAGGAACTAGAGATCGAAGCCGAAATCCTTAGTCAGGACGTGATTCACGTCAAAGAGGGCGACGCCGCAGAGATCTACGGGCCCGCGATTGGCCCCACGCCTGCCAAGGGCACGGTTCACCGGGTCTTTCCGGCCGGGTTCACCAAGGTCAGTTCGTTGGGCGTCGAGCAACAACGAGTGCGCGTGGTGATTCACGTCGGTGCCGAGGATCTGGCAAGACTCTTGGCCGGCGATGGCGATACTCGGCGACTGGGGGTTGATTATCGAGTGCGGGTGCGGGTTTTTACCGACAGCAAAGACGACGCCGTCGTGATTCCGCGCTCGGCATTGTTTCGTGGCGCGGATGGCAAGTGGCAGGTCTTTGTGGTCGACGGACGTCGTATGCGTTTGGTCGGTGATGTGAAAGTCGGCCTGATGAACGATCAGCATGTCGAAATCACCGGCGGCATTAACGCGGGCGATGTTGTGGTGCTGGCACCCGAGACGCATCTCAAGGACGGCGTGAGAGTGCGGGCTCAGTTGCCCGAAGAGGCTCGTTGATTCACAGCACTAACGCGGCAAGAACTGCGGCGACCATCACCGCGCCGATCATCGACTTGGCAAGGGTCCCCAGCAGCCGGCCCCAGAAGGCGGCATGGCCGACTCTTAGGCTTTGGCCCATCGAGCGGCCTTTCCATTGTTCGCCGAGAACAGCCCCGATCATTGCTCCGAGTCCGGCACCCAACACGGCCGCCACAAGCGAGCCGATCACCGGAATCGGAACCCCGATAAACAATCCCACGACGCCACCGATCAACGAACCGCCGAGCGCCAACAGCGCGGCGCGTTTACTACCTCCGGCTCGTGCGGCCCCTAGCATGCCGGCGAGCATCTCGAGCGCTTCGCCGAGGCCGGCCAGCAATAGCAGGAGCAGGACCATCCACCAGCCGATCCCCAGTGACAGGTCGTGCGGCACCAGCAGCGCGTAGATTGCCGTGGAGCCGGCCATCAACCAATTGCCCGGGATGCCCACGAAGGTAAGCACCCAGCAGATGAGCACCGCACAAATTAGGAGGAATGCCCAGAGGTAAATCATGGTGGGGTTACGTGGTTTGCGAGGGATTCGTGCGGCGGCAGTGCAAAGCTGAGGAAAGTGGAAGCGATTTAATGACGAATGAATAATGTCGAATGACTAAGAGGCGGACAACACGTAGTATTCGTCTTGATTTCGGGGATATTGGACGGGAAATGCTCTGCACAGTATAGCCGCCCAGCGAGCCAGTCATGGCCATTCGTGGCCCGACTTGTTAGAACACCGGTGGTCCCCGTATCTGCTATGGAATTTGAACCGATGCGATCTTTCTGCCTGTTGACGTTTGGCTGCTTAACCGTTTGTCTTTTGCCGCTTCGTGGTGATTGTGCGGAGAAACCGATCGCGAAAGCGAGGACGCCCAACTATACCAAGGACAAGACTGTGCAAGCTGTGATCGACCGTGTCGATAAGATGTGCCGAAAAAAAAACGATCTATATGATCGGCCCGACCAAGGCAAAGCGTTTAGCCGAGTTGGTCAAAGAGAAAAAGCCGCTCCGCGTTGTTGAATGCGGTACGGCAGTGGGATACTCGGGGCTGTGGATCGCGCGAGAACTCAAGGCGGCTGGGCGCGGCAAGCTGATTACCGTCGAAATCGATCCCCAGCGAGCCAAATTGGCTCAACAGCATTTCAAACAAGCCGGTTTGTCGGAGTTTGTTGAGGTGCGAATCGGTGACGCTCGAAAGGTCGCTGGTGAGTTAAAGGGGCCGATCGACTTTGTGCATATCGATTGCAACTTTTCCAACTACGGGCCATGTTTTGCTGGTCTGGAAAAGCAGCTTGCTCCAGGCGCGGTGGTGGTTTCTGATAATGTCGGGATTGGCGCCCGATCGATGGCGGACTTTTTGAAGCATGTGCGCGGTCGGTACCAGAGCCGCACCGAATGGTTCGATCTGAGTCTTCCCTGGGAGAAACGGGACGCCATGGAAGTGACGGTGATTCGGCCGCGCGGCGAGGCGAAGACGGGGAAGTAAGTCTACGGCAAACTCAGCCGGCCCCGAACATAGATGTCGCCATCGATCACGCAAGTGTCGACGCACCGCATTGCTACCGCCTCGGCGATCATTTTTGCACCTTGTCCGGCGAACGCCGTCACTGCTTCTTCGCCGCCAAGCAGCTTGGGCGCGATGAACGCATGAATCTCATCGATATGCCCGCCGTCCAGCAGACCGCCCAGCAGGCCGCCGCCACCCTCGACAAGTACGTTGGTCATGGCGCGTCGTCCCAGTTCGTCGAGCAATTGTTCAAGACGCACCGCGTGCGTCGAGCCATCGCAGAGAAACAGCTCGCAGCCGGCGGACGTCAGCGCGGACACGCGATCGTCGGGTGCGTCGGGGCCAACCACCACCAAAACCGGTGTCTCGTGGGCTGTTTGCACCAGTTGGCTTCGTGGCGAAAGCGACGCGGTCGAATCAACGACCACTCGAAGCGCCTTTCGCGGGCCGGCGGGTCGTGCCGTCAATTGAGGATCGTCGATCGCAGCGGTACGGCTGCCGACAAGGATCGCATCGACACGCCCGCGAAGCTGATGGACGACCTCTCGCGACGCGTCGCTCGAGATCCATCGGCTGTCGCCCGAACGGCTGGCGATCTTGCCGTCGAGCGTCATGGCCCATTTGGCGATGGCCCAGGGTCGGCCGTCGCGATTGCGTTTCAGATACGGGGCATTGAGCTGGCGAGCTTCGTCTTCGAGCAACCCAACCTCGACCGTCACGCCGGCCTCACGCAGCATCGCAATCCCGCCGCCATCGACCTGAGGGAACGGGTCGGCCATGGCCACAACAACCCGTTCGATTCCGGCATCGAGCACTGCCTTGGTGCAGGGCGGGGTCTTGCCATGATGGCAGCACGGTTCGAGTGTGACGTAGAGCGTCCCGCCTCGTGCTTCTTCGCCAGCTGCCGTGAGTGCGTTGGCTTCAGCGTGCGGGCCACCGAATCGTTGGTGAGCGCCTTCGCCGACAACTGCCGCGTTACGACAGACGACGCAACCGACCATCGGGTTCGGCTCGACGCAACCTTCGCCGGCGCGGGCCAACTCGAGCGCACGTGCCATCTGCTGTGAATCGAAATCGGACATCGCCGGCAAGATCCTAGTGCTTTGTCAGGTTTCAATCTTCGGGTGGAAATGTACTTCGTAGCCCGACGCGTTAGCGAGGGACGCATAGGTGCGAGGCGTACACCACGTCCATCCCTCGCTAACGCATCGGGCTATGATTCTAGTCGCCCGAATCTAATTTTCAATATTGACAATGCAAGAGAAGGCCGCGTCAATCGGGCGTCCAGATGACTTTCTTTTCACCACCGTCACCCGAGGGCGCCGGCGAGTCGGGCGTCCACAATCCGCCGGACTCAGCACCGCCCGATGCGGCGACTGTTTCGGGGGCGGGGCCGCCAGGTCCCATGGTCGGCGAACCGTCAGGGTTGATCAAACCGGCGTTCACCAGCAATCCAACCAGGGCGCGACCGACGTCAGGCTCCTGCATATGGTGTTGTTCAACATGCTGAATCAACCGCTGTACGTGGTCTGCCTCGCGTCGGGCGATTCGGATGGTCAATTCAAACAGATCCCAGTCGGCACAGGAGCGACCCTCTTCGGTCGACGCCTTGCGAGCACTCTCGATGTGCCCAATCGCCTCGTCGGTCGCGCCGGCGGCTTGGGCCAAGTGACCATAGGCGTCGGCCGGACTGATCTTGTCCTTCATGCTCGGCCGATCGATGACTTGTCGGGCGAGCGGGTCGAGTGCCGAGGTGAGTCCGAGCGATTCGCTACGGCGATACGCGGCGAAGATCTGATCGTCATCGAGCTTGGCAAAGTCCAACCGCCCAAGTCGTATTGCTGATACATGCGACACGTTCATCTCTTGGGGATCAATCACCTCGGCGGTTGGCAGGCCGAGTTTCGAGCGGAGCTGGTTGAAATCAAACGCTCCGCCTCGCATCTGACCGATCTCGAGCAGCAAAATTGCCCCAAGCAGTTTTACGTTGTTCGCCGCATCGGCGGCCAACTCCTGGGCGCTGCACCCAGCGAACGAGTTCATCTTGAGGACCGGCCATTTTTCGAGCAGCGCGTGACTTTGGGCTTCTTCCATGAGCCGCATATAATGATCTCGCGGCGTATCAGGCGGCAATCGCCAGTGCCAACTCATCTCGTCCTGTACTATCGATAATTGTTCAGAGACTTCCTCGCCGGTCGACTCGCCAAGAACCGGTCCACACACCTCACTCAACGTTGCCTTGGCGGCGTCGAACCCAGAATTTCGGGTCACAATGAATTCCAGTCGGGCATCGCGATCAGTCTGTTTGCCGAACACAAACAGCTCTCCCTGGGCGACTGGGATCGCCTCCGATGCGATGTCAACGCCGGTGTCTGGCATCGCACGATCGGTCAAAACAAACGCTGCTCGCGGCGGCGGTTCTCCTTCGTCTGAGAGCTGGGCCAAATCAACGTCGACCGGCGAGACACGCGCATCGCTGGTGAGTTTCCCCCACAATGCTTCCTCGTCATTCGTTGGATAAACGACCGTAACCACGTCATACACGTCGGGTTCCATTTCGGAGTCGATCAACTGGCAGAGCGCCTCGGCCTCCACCTGATCGTCCAGAGAACATCCGTCCAGCGTGGCAAACTTGCGGAGCATCTTGACCGCGTCCGCATCGCGGGCGAGTCGTCCATACAGGATTCCCAGGCTGCGAACGACAGCAGGGGCTCGCGGAGCCTTCTCGCGAATCGCTTCAAGATGCTCGACCGCTTCGGCCCAACGGCCGCGCTCGCCCAGCGCGCGGGCGGCTTCATAGTCTTCTTTCCACGGTGCGTTGTCTTCAGCCGATTGAAGATACCATTGGTCACGAAGCAAGAGAGGGATTTCCTGCGCACTGCTGAGTCGCATCAACATCTCGGCCGCGCGACGATCTTGATCGCGCCCGATGATGGCTTGTAGCAGCAAATGTGCCCGGCCGGAAAAAATTGATCCGACCGACACCAATGCTCCGCCGACCATGCCGAGGGCCTCGTAGGCGCGCATCGGCAGTTGCGTATCGGAAAGACGCATCGCCTGTTGTAGCGCCGCAACCGCTTCGGCCATTTCGCCTTGCGCCAGACGCAGCAACGTAGTTTCAGTCCAGGCGATCGGATTGTCAGGACAAGTTTCCCGAAAACGGCGGACCGTTTTGTCGGCGTCTTCGAGTCGTTCGAGCTGTATTTCGAGCATCGAGCGGACACCGAGCAGGAAAGGCTGGTCGGGATGCTTGCGATCCAGGCTCTCGACATGATCAAGGCAGGCCACGCGCTGTTGGCCTTCGAGCATCTTCTGAATCAGTTCCATCTCGTCGGACAACGCCGCACAACAGAACTTGACCTTCTTGCCGCTTCCACACGGGCAGGAACTATAGGGATCGATGGCCATTGATGCCGCCTCTTGGGGGTCGATAAACTCGGGGATAGCGTGACGGGGCTGTCGCGATCCGTGATCCTAACAGACCCATCGGCGGCCTACGAGGACCCGGTGAAGTGGGCTGTTCATTGCGTCTTGCTTGCGAGTCGATGTTTCGCGATCAGCCGGAGCAGGTCTTTCTGAGGATCGGCGAATTTCTTGACTCCTTCGTCCAAGAGGACCTCTTCGAGACGAGCAAAGTCGACCTCGGAATCAATCTCGTCAAGCACAGCCTTCGGCGGTAGTTGATCAAGCGCCGGCGATAGGATCGCGTCGGATATTTGCAGTGATTCATTCTGCGCCGGTGGATTCGTCTGGATGTCATCGCCGGCCAGCGCCGCGATGTATTTCAGCGGCGAATCCTCGGGCCGCTTGGTTCCCGTGCTGGCGAAGATGATCTCCTGATCGAGCGTCGTCGGCTTGTCTTGCCAAAAAGCTCGATTGTCAGCCCAGATCCGCTTTGCGTTGACGATGCCAGCCTGACCTTGCGCCGCCGCGGAGAGCTGGTTGACGTGTTGCTCGGTATAGACGTCGACGCGCGAGACAAAGATGCTGTAGACGCTCTTGAACCCCTCGAGCGATGATCGACGCTGTGCCCCGCGCCAAACCGCGTCGCGCGCTGCCTGATATTGGCGAGATGTAAAAATCAGCGTGACGTTGAGCGTGACACCTGCGGCGGCCAAGGTTTCTAGCGAAGCGATTCCTGCCTCGGTTGCGGGAACCTTGATCATTCGATTCGTTTGGCCAGCGGACCATTGTCGCCCCAAAGCGATGTACTGTGCGATGCGCTCGTCGAGCGGCGGTCCCAACTCAGAGTCTTCCAGCAACGGGTCGAGCTCGAAACTAACGTATCCGTCGTTGCCAGCGGTCCGCTGCCAGATCGGCAGATAGGCTTGCTGCGCCGCCGAGACAAGCTGGTCGGTCATCTGCCAGGCAATCTGCTCATCGTCGAGCCCCTCTTCGAATCGCGACATGAGCGAGTCATCGAAACGCCCACTTTGAATTAAGCCGCCCACGATGCTGGGATTCGACGTTGCGCCCGAAGCGCCGTATTGAAGGCTCTCTGCCACCAGATCGGGATCGATCGAATCGAGCCAGAGTTTGGTTCCAGATTGAATTAGAGAGTCGATTGCGGTCATCATGATGTCCTCGACAGCGGGCAATGCTATCACGGGTTATGCGGGCGACCGCCGGCGCGGCCAGAACTGTGAACGAACGATCTTCGTCTGCCTCAATTACGAGAAATAGCGGGCGTGTGCCGTCTTTAATAACACACCGAGTTTAAATTAGGTAACACACATCACGTAAGAAGATTGCGAGAGATTTACTGATTTCGCTGATTCTACCGATTATTCCTGTTGTTCAGGCAGCGAGAAGTCGATTAGCCGTATGACGATGGCATGGACAGACCTCGCCGTCCCCTCATGGATACCAATACGTACGCTGCGATTCAAGGAGAACGGCATGCCGATGGCTGTCATCCGCAACTTTCTGATCTTATGTGTGTCGCTGCCTCTGGTTCTCTGTTCCGCGGTAATCGCTCAACAGACGGATCCGCTGGCGGACCTGGACGCAGAGATCTCGGCATACATCGGGTCTGGTCAGACCATACCGGCCAGCTACGAGGATCCAGTTCTCGACGCGGCCGACGGACCGTCGGTGCTGGAATATCCGATGTTGCCGATCGGCGACGGTGCCCAAGCATCTTTGGAAACGGAGCCGGTCTTCGCACGCAGTAGCGAAAGTTGGATGCGACGCGGCTGCTGGTACGTGCACCAGGATGTGGCCATGATGAGCCGCAGCCTGTCAAGTAGGAGAATAGTAACAGTCGAATCGACGTCGGCAACCACCTTTAACGCGGTCATTGTCCCCAGGCGACCTGACAAGTTTACGTTTGAGCCGGCGATGCGAACCACGATCGGTCGGCATTTGGGACGTGATCTGAGAAACCGTGACCATGCGATCGAGTTCAGTTTCTTTGGCCTGGCCGAGTGGAATAAGGGCTTCGGGATCAATGCACGACCGGGGAGTTTCCTGCTGACATTGCTTGATCCGACGGTAGGGCGAATCGTCATCGGTGGCCCGATTGTCGGCACGATCGCGGGATTCAACATCGCCGAGTCGATCACCCAGTTATCACGATCTTACTACAACAGTTTCGAAGTGAATTTTCGTATTCATGACCGGCTGGCCCAGGATCGGGTCGTCTATACTCCGGATGGCAAGTGGACTCGTCACGCGACACCTCGCCGAAATGTTTCATTCCTGGGCGGTATTCGTTACACCAGCTTTGACGACTATTTTGCCTTTGCCGCCCATGGAACCGATCCGAACACGAACTTGCCGACCAGCGGTATTTATACGGTCGACACGGTCAATGATCTCTTCGGAGTTCACGCCGGCGTCGAGTTCAGGGAACAACACGAAACTTGGAGTATCAGTGCTCGCTATAAGGCCGGAGTTGCCGTCAACTTCACGGGACACAATAGCGTGATAATGACCACGCCCGATGATCCGGTGGAGGGTTCTGCTTCGTTTAACGAGGACAACTTGTCGGTTTATATGGATGCATCCGTCGGCGGCACGTATCAGATTCGGCCGAATCTGGTTGCCCGAGCTTCCCTTGAGATGGCCTGGATCCAAGCGGTCGCCCTCGCGCCGGATCAATTGTCGCTGATCTCTGGAACGCCGACGACCATTAACGTTGGTGGAAACGTATTCATGTTAGGCGCATCGCTGGGTCTGGAATGTAACTGGTAGAAATACCTCTCTGTGGACCGCGCGTCGGCTTTTCTCTGGCCACTCGCGCCCCCACGCAACACCCGCTAGCGTTTCGTGCCGCATACTGCGCCGCGGAGGCGGTGCAGAAATCTAGCCACCCTCGATCTGTCCTTGTTTTCACAGACATGGATGCGCGGATCGGGAAGTCATTCTCTTTTGGGCCCCAGACTCCGCGCGTCGCAAAACAGGGGAAAAAGAGCGGAAAATCTCCGTCGACCCGCTAACAGCAGGGTTCCGGTTGTGAGAGTTCCTCCGATTGACCGATCTGCATATGGCAATGTCGACGCCGAAAGGTCGAGGGGTTCGCCCAATACGATTCAGCATTCCTGGTCGGTAAACCCGATCAAAGTCGTAGTTCCCCCCGGCTCGGCCCATTCGTGCAGGCCGCGCCATCTCCGATAACCCGCCGTACTCGACCTGCTCTGTGTAACCTCGCGTTTCCTTGGGTGTTGCAGGACGCTGCGTGGCTGTTGCCTCGCCGCACCTTGTCTTCGTCCGTCGCGCCTCGCCACATTATCACCGTGAACCCGCGCCGATGCTGAACCAGTTCTATCGCCGTCACAGTTTCCGAGTCATGTTGATGGTAGTCTTTGCGCTGCCAGTCATCGGGTTCGGGGCACTGACCGCGGTGCGGTCTCAGCGGAACAACGTCGAGGAATGGTTGCCCAAAGGCTACGCCGAGACCAATGAACTGGCTTGGTTCAGGGATCATTTTCTGGGCGAACAGTTCGCGCTGTTGAGTTGGGAAGGGTGCGACCGCGACGACGTGCGGCTGCACGTGCTGGCACGCAAGTTGGTGCCAGAGGAGAATGCGGTCATCGCGGCCGACTATCCGCCGCTGTTCAAATCGGTCATGACCGGTGCCAGTGCGGTCGATCAGATGATGGCTCCACCGCTGGAACTCAGCGAGGAGGAGGCCGTTGCCCGATTGCAAGACGCGCTGATCAAGCTCCATCCACCGATTGAGGGTGAGAACGTCAAAGAGGGCGAAACCGCTCCACTACGTGAACAAACCTGTCTGATCGTGACGCTCACCGACCACGGCAAGCATCATCTCAAGGACGCCGTCGAAGAGATCCTCCAGCAGGCCGAGCAGTCGGGGTTGTCCGAAGAGCGGCTCCATATGGGCGGCCCGCCGGTCGACAACTATGCGATTGACACCGAAGGCCGCAAGACGCTTCGCAAACTTGCGGGCTGGTCCGGACTGATCGGCTTATTGCTGTCGTATTGGTGCTTCCGTGGCATTCGTTTGACGATGATGGTGTTTTCGATCGGCGCATGTAGTGCGATTACGAGCCTGGGGATCGTCGGTTACTACGGCATGTTCGAGGTCCTCGTGCTCGGCTATCCGCGGCCCCTGTTCGGAGGCGTCGACGCGGTATTGTTGTCGATGCCGTCGTTGGTCTATGTGCTCGCGATCTCTGGCGCGATTCATATCGTTAATTACTATCGTGATGCGTGCGAAGAGTCGGGCGAAGAGAACGCCGCAGCTCGGGCGATCGCTCATGGATGGGGCCCGTGCAGTCTGGCAGCGATTACGACGGCCGTCGGTTTGGCTTCGCTTTGTCTTAGCGATCTGGTGCCGATTAAGAAATTCGGTATTTGGTCGGCGGCCGGTGTGCTGGCTACACTGGTGATTCTGTTTACGATGCTACCGGCCTGGCTAAAGCTTTGGCCGCCGAAAATGCGGGCCAAGAAGTCCGCTCCTAGTCTTGCGCCGAGCGAGGGAATCCTTGCCCTTCTTGGTCGGCGCTTTGTCGAGATGATCATTCGCCGTAACGGCTGGGTGATGGCCGGATGCACTGCGATGCTGGTGTTTTTTGCCGTCGGGCTGACGCGAACCCAGACGTCGGTTCAATTGCTCAAGCTATTTGATCCAGGCTCGAAGATCATTGCCGATTACACTTGGCTGGAAACGAATCTAGGCAATCTGGTGCCGATGGAAATCATCGTCAGTGTTCCCAGGGACAGTGAGCGTACGTATCTCGAACGGATGCAGTTGATCGCGGAAGTGCAGGCCGAGATCGAAAAACTTGACGATGTCAGCAAGACCATGTCACTGGTTACATTCGCTCCCTCGATACCGACGAAAGAAGATTTTAAGTCCAAAAAAGGCGGCACCTTTCGACGGTTGCTCGGCAGTCGCGGCTATCAGTACCGTAAGGCGTGCCGAATCTACAGCGACCGTCTGGCGAAACACCGCGACGAATTCCTCGAAAGCGATTATCTGAGCGACGATGGCGAACTTGAATTGTGGCGGATTAGCTGCCGGGTTAGCGCGCTGAACGATGTGAACTACGGGCTGTTTGTGGACGAGCTAAAAAAAGCGGTCGACCCGGTGGTGGCGGCCAACCAGCGCGAAGACGAGGCGACTCCGCTTGCCGTTGCCTACACTGGTGTCGTGCCGCTGGTCTACAAGTCACAGACCGAGTTGCTCAAGGGACTGATCACCAGTACCTTCGCGTCGTTTCTGTTGATTGCAGTAGTGATGATGGTCGTGCTGCGAAGCATTCCCGCCGGTTTGCTAGCGATGGTGCCGAACGTCTTTCCGCTGGTGGCAGTGTTTGGCGCGATGGCATGGCTGGGCCTCAAGATCGACATCGGGACGATGATGA
>Ga0114996_10005090_pt1 | contig 15543 bp, 15 predicted proteins | sample ArcticOcean_MG_C_4_FD_87039 | JGI IMG/M metagenome (GOLD analysis project Ga0114996, IMG submission 87039) | Marine microbial communities from western Arctic Ocean - ArcticOcean_MG_CB4_134 | ecosystem: Environmental > Aquatic > Marine > Oceanic | place: Arctic Ocean: Canada Basin | collected...
AAAGCGTCATCAAAAGTTTTTTTCACTTTATCTTCTTGGTTTGGTGTAGGCCATTCTAAAAAGAAAGCTACTCTTACTTCATTTGCAGCTGAAAAAGCAGCTGACATACTTAAAGTGAAAGCAACTAAACTTCCTAGTATCATTGTCATTATTTTTTTCATGTTTTCCTCTTAATAATTATTAAGTTAAGTTAACTATTTAATTAGATAATAAAGAGAATGTAAAACAATTTTATCTACTACTTCAGGTTGTAATATCTAAATTTTTGTTGGTAGTTTTAAATTAAATGATAGTCTACAAATAATTTTTAACAGGGAAATTATGAGTTCAGCAGACACATCTAAAATACCAAATTCTTTACAAGAACATTGGATGCCGTTTACCTCAAATAAAGATTTTAAAGAAAACCCAAGATTAATAACCGGGGCAAAGGGAGTATATCTAACAAATCATAAAGGAAAAACTATGATTGATGCTAGCTCTGGATTATTTTGCAATCCATTTGGTCACGGAAGAAAAGAAATTACAGAAGCGGTAGCTAAACAATTAGAACAACTTGATTATTGTCAGCCTTTCCAACAAGGATTTGGTGGATCATTTGAACTTGCAACAAAGATTGCAAGACATACCCCAGGAAATTTAAATAGAATTTTTTACACAATTTGTGGATCTACAGCAGTAGAAACTGCAATTAAAATTTCAGTTGCTTACCATAGAGCAAAAGGCGATAGCCAAAGGTTTCGTTTTATAGGAAGAGAAAGAGGATACCATGGAATGAATATTGGAGCAATTTCAGTTGGTGGTATGGTTAATAATATAAAAACATTTGCTAATATATTAATGCCAGGCGTAGCTCATATGAGGCATACTCATTTACCTGAACATAAATTTGTAAGTGGTCAACCTGCTACTGGAGCTGAATTAGCAGATGACCTAGAAAGAATAGCAGTTAACTTTGGTGGAGAAAATATTGCAGCATGTATTGTTGAGCCTATTGCTGGATCTACAGGAACATTGGTACCACCTAAAGGATATTTAAAAAGACTAAGAGAGATTTGTGACAAACATGGAATACTTTTAATTTTTGATGAAGTAATTACTGGCTGGGGAAGAACTGGATCAGCATTTGCATCACAAGAATTTGGAGTAACTCCAGATATAATTACGATGGCTAAAGCAACTACTAACGGTGTCGTGCCAATGGGTGTGGTCGCTTGTAAAGAGGAAATTTATGATGCGGTCATGGATGCTTCCCCAAAAGGTGCTGTTGAGTTATTTCATGGATATACATACTCAGGAATTCCTGTTGCGGTAGCAGCAGCATTAGCTGTTCAGAATATTATTGAGAAAGAAGATATGTTTAGTAGAGCAAAAGAAATGGCTCCATATTTTCAAAAAGGACTTTTCACACTTCAAGATATAGATGTAGTAGAAAATATTAGAGGTTACGGAATGATGGGTGGAATTGATATGAAAATGAATATTAAACCAGGTAAAGCTGGTTTTGAATGTTTTAAAGCCTGCTATGAAGTTGGTGTTAATTTTAAAGCTACTGGTGATTGTTTAATCATAGCTCCACAGTTTATTTGTGAAAAAAAACATATCGATGAAATTATTGATAAACTAAGAACAGGAATATTAAATTATTCAAAGAACCTTAAAAACTGATTTCTATGAAAATAGGTGTTCCTAAAGAAATTAAACCTCAAGAAAACAGAATAGGTTTAACTCCAGATAGTGTAAAAATTTTAACAGCAAACGGTCATAAAGTTTTAATTGAAAGTAATGGTGGGTTTGAAGCTGGATTTGAAAACAATCATTACATTAATGCTGGCGCTCAAATAGTAGAAAAGGCAGAAGATATTTTTAATGATTCTGAAATAATTGTTAAGGTTAAAGAGCCGTTAAGCAATGAAATAAAGATGATAAAAGAAAACCAGATTGTTTTTACCTATTTGCATTTAGCTGCAGCAAAAGAATTAACAGAAGGTTTGGTCAAATCAAAATCAATATGTATAGCATATGAAACGGTTACAGATAATAATGGTCGTTTACCATTATTAGCACCAATGAGTGCTGTAGCTGGTCGTATGTCTATCCAAGCTGGCGCTCATTCATTAGAAAAAAATCAAAAGGGTAGAGGTTTATTATTAGGTGGGGCTCCAGGAATTGATCCCGCAACTGTAGTTATTCTTGGTGGTGGTGTTGTTGGGGAAAATGCCGCTTTAATAGCAACAGGTATGAGATCCAAAGTACATATTGTAGATAAATCACAGGAGCGACTTGATCAATTGAAAAAAATATTTGGTGATAAGATAATTCCTGAACTAAGCAACGTAACAGATTTAAAAAAATTAATTTCTGATTGCGATTTACTAATTGGTGGAGTTTTGATACCTGGCGCAGAAGCTCCAAAGCTAGTTACTAAAGATATGTTAAAATTAATGAAAAGAGGATCAGTAATAGTTGATGTTGCTATAGACCAAGGCGGATGTGTAGAAACGAGTAAACCAACTACCCACGCTAATCCTACCTATATTGTAGATGATGTGGTTCATTATTGTGTAGCCAATATGCCAGGTGGCGTTCCAAGAACTTCTACACTTGCTCTAAACAAAGCTACTCTTCCTTTTTTATCCAGACTTGCTGACAAAGGTTACGAAAAAGCCCTTAAAGAAGATAAAAATTTTTTAGCAGGATTAAATGTTTTTAAAGGTCAAGTTACTTATAAAGCTGTAGCCGATATATTTGGGCGCAAATATATGTCCCCAGGTGATGCTATAGGAGTATAACAAAACTTCTTTCCACGAGAGGAAAAAAATGTACAGACCATTGCCAGAAGGTTTAACAATAAAAAAATCACCTATTGAAGGATTAGGGCTTTACGCAACACAAGATATTAAAACCAATGTATATATTGGATTAACTCATATTTTGGACGAAAGGTTTGATAACAATTATTTAAGAACACCACTTGGTGGGTTTTATAATCACTCAGACAATCCCAACATCCAAAGAATGATAACTAATGTTTTGCCTACATTGAAATTTGGTGAACCAGCACCAAGCCCTGATGAACAAAGTGAAGTTAAAAATATAGAAGCATCTAGAGAGCATTTGTATCCAAACGTTTATGCAAGATTTATGTATTTGATTTCAATTAAAGATATAAAAAAAGATGAAGAATTGGCAGCTAATTATAATTTATATACCTATCCAAAAACTGGAGTTGGTTTCCAATCATTTTAAATGAAGACACTCCCAACTAGCACAAAAGTAGTTGTAATTGGTGGAGGTGTGATAGGTTGTTCCGTGGCTTATCATTTGGCTAAATTTGGTTGGAAAGACACAATTTTACTTGAAAGAGATCAATTAACATCAGGAACAACTTGGCATGCTGCAGGCTTAGTTAGCCAACTTGGACCTTCAGCAGCAATAACCAAAATAAGAAAATATAGCTTAGAACTTTATAAAAAATTAGAAAAAGAAATTGATTTTTCCAGTGGATTAAAATTAAATGGAGCACTTTCAATCGCAACTACCAAAGGTCGTTGGCAAGAACTTTTAAGACAAGCAACAACAGCACAGCTATTCAACGTTAATGTTGAAATTTTGAACATTAAGCAAATTAAGAAAATTTACCCTATAATAAATGAAAAAGATATATTAGGTGGAATATTCATGCCAGGAGATGGTCAAGCTGATCCTATAGGTGTTACTAATTTATTAGCAAAAGCTGCAAAAAAAGAAGGTGTTAAAATATTTCAAAATTCACCAGTTCAAAAAATTCTCATAAAAAATAATAAGATATGTGGTGTAAAATTAAAAGATAGTACAATTGAATGTGAGTATGTAGTTCTAGCAGCCGGAATGTGGTCAAGGCAAATAGGTGAGGATATAGGAGTAAGTATTCCATTATATCCAGCTGAACATTTTTATGTGATTACTGAGCCTATGGAAACACTTCCAAAAAATATTCCAGTATTAAGAGATTTTGACGATAGTTTATACTTAAAAGAAGATGCAGGCAAAATGTTGATTGGAATTTTTGAAGGAAAATCAATACCTGCCTTCAATAAAACTAATAGAGTTCCAGAAGATTTTTCATTTGCAGAATTTCCAGAAAATTTTGAACATTTCGAACCTTATTTAAAAGCTTCTTTAAAACGAGTACCTATTTTAGAAAAAACTGGAATAAGAAAATTTTTTGCAGGACCGGAATCTTTCACACCTGATACAAATACTCTTTTAGGAGAAGTTCCAGAAGTTAAAAATTTATTTTCCTGCTGCGGTTTAAATAGTATTGGAATTGGCAGCGCGGGAGGAGTTGGAAAAGTTACCGCTGAATGGATGATAAATGGCCACACAAATGAAAATTTATTTATTTACGATATTAAAAGATTTCAAAAATTTCATTCAAAAGTAAATTTTATTAAAGAGAGAGTAACTGAAACTTTAGGAGATTTGTATGGAATGCACTGGCCATACAAACAACACAAAACCTCAAGAAATCAAAAGTTACTTCCTTATCATGAAAATTTGAAAAATGCAGGAGCTTGTTTTGGAGCGGTAGCAGGCTTCGAACGTCCAATGTGGTTTTCAAGAAATGGAATTGAACCTAAGTATAACTATAGTTACAATTATCAAAATTGGTACCCATCGGTTGAATATGAAACAAAAAATACTAGAAATAATATTGGATTATTTGATCTGACACCATTTGCTAAGTTTGAATTAAAAGGGTCTAATGTTCATTTAGAATTACAACGTATTTGTACAGCTAATATAAAAAATGAAAAAGGAAAAACTACTTATACTCAAATGTTAAACAAAGATGGTGGAATAGAATTAGATTTAACTGTAGCATGCATAGATACAGAACATTTTAGAATTGTTAGTTCAGCAGGCACACGAATAAGAGACAAACATCATATTTTAAAAAATTTAGATCCTAAAATTGAATTTAAAGATATTACTGAAGATTATGCTTGCTTAGGACTATTCGGTCCCAAAAGTAGAAATTTAATGAAAGAAATTTCTGGAGATTATTTTGAAACCAAGGATTTTCCATTTGCATCAGGAAAAGAAATAGCTATCCAAAATGTAAAAGTTTGGGCTCAAAGATTATCTTATGTTGGTGAATTAGGTTGGGAGCTTTATATACCAATGCATGAAGCTAAGAAAATTTATGAATTATTAGTAAAAGTAGGAGCTAAGCATAAATTATGCAACGCTGGTGTGCATGCTATGGATACTCTTAGAATGGAAAAAGGATATCTTCATTGGGGCCACGATATTTCTCCTGAAGAAAATCAATATGAAGCTGGTTTAGCATTTGCAATTAGTTACAAAAAAAATATAAATTTTATTGGAATGGATGCGCTTAGCAAAATCAAGGATGCAAAGATTAAAAAAAAGTTTGTTTTGTTAGCTTTAAATAGCAGTAAACCAGGTGAACCATTATTACTACATGATGAGCCAATTTTAGTTAATAATAAAATTGTTGGTCATACTACATCAGGAAATTTTTCATTTATTTATAAAAAAAATATAGCTTTTGGATACATAAGTTCAAATATAGATATAAAAGAAAAAAATGTAGAGATAGAAGTTGAAAAAACGAGACATAAAGCTACGATATTAAGTAAACCATTGCATGATCCAAATAATAAAAATATAAAACTTTAGTTATATTATGAAAATCTTTTTTATTATTCTAGCTTGGTTTATAACAATATTATCAGCAATTATTTATTCGAACGAAAATAAGGACCAAATAGATCTAATTAAATACAACTTTAATCAAAAATTATCTCCAAAAGTCGCTGTTGTTGATAGTCCACCCAATCATGTTATAGGAAATTCATTTATGATAGAGGTATCAGAGATTATCTCATTTTCAAAAAAAACTGCTTTTATTATTCATGAAAAAAATAATTCTACTTTTAACAAAAAATCTCTAAAAATATATTTTCAAAATGGATTTAAAACAGAAAATTTAAAAACTACTAAACTTAATTTACCAAGCAGTTTTACAACAGCAAAAAATGGTGGAATAAAAACAGTTTTTCATTACAAAGAAAAAGCTTTTGCTTTAATATCATCTTTAAAAAATGATTGTTATTATGCTTCAATTGTATCACTAGATAGTGGTAAAGAATTATTCAAAACAAAATGTTTACCTAAAGAAAATCTAGATTATAATGGATTAGGCAGCAGCAACATTCATCATAATAATAAAATTTTTATTAGTATTGGAACACCTGAACAAATATCTTCTAAAATAGCAGAATTAGCTCAAGATAAAAATTCTGCGTATGGTAAAATCCTAGAAATAAATAAAAAAGATTTAAAAAAAGTAATTGAGAGCAATTCTGATAAACTAGATTTAAAAATATTTACACTGGGTCACAGAAACCCTCAAGGATTTACTAGAATTGAAGATTCTTTTTTTAGCGTTGAGCATGGACCAAGAGGTGGAGATGAATTAAATAAAATAGAAAAAGATAAAAATTATGGTTGGCCTAAAGCGTCATACGGTACTAAATATGGGCATGATGAAAATAGCAGACCTTATTATGCAAATCATGAAAAAAATAATTTTGAAGAACCCCTTTTTGCTTTAGTTCCATCGGTTGGAATATCAGCTTTAAATATTTGTCCAACTAAACTCCAGAAACATTATGAAAAACCTTGTCTAATGGCTCTTTCACTATATGGAAATGATTTGAGACCAGGCAAATCAGTTATAATTTATTTATTAAATGAAGAAATGAATAAAGTTCATTCTATAGAAAAAATTTATATGGGAGACAATTTAAAACTTAGACATTTTGTTACTAATTCAAAAAATGAATTATATGAAGATGTAGCAGGCGACGTTTATGTTTCTGTCGACAAAAAGGGTATTTATAAATTTAGTTTTATTAAGTTTTCTAAATAAAACTCATTTCAGTATCCAAGTCCTTTAAAATGTTTTTATTATTAATTTTAATTTTTAAAGAATTTTTTTTGTGATAATCTAGAATCTTTTTAGCTCCAGAATCTCCTTTAATTGTCATAATTTTTTCTTTCATCTTCTTATTGAAAAGAACAGGATGACCTCTTTTTCCCTTATACATTGGTACAATTATGTCATGGTTACTTCTATGATGAATTATTTTATCATAAATTTTTCTATTAATTTTAGGCATGTCACCCAAACATATAAAAAAGTATTCAGTCTTTTTTGACATATTAAGTAAACCTTTTTTAATAGAAGACGACATGCCACTTTTAAAATGCTTATTAAAAACAAATTTAATTTTTTTATTTTTTTTAATTATTTTTTTAATTATTTGTTTCTGGTGTCCTGTAACAACTATAATTTCTTCAACAGAACTTTCTAAAATATTATTTAAAGTTATTTCTATTAAAGGAACTCCTTTAATTTTTTTAATTAATTTATTCTGATTTCCCATTCTTTTTGATTGTCCTGCTGCTAATAATATTGCACAAATCATTATTTTTTGTAAATTTCAGATACTAGTTGTGAGGTAATTGATAAAGCAATCTCAGGAGCAGATTTTCCACCTAATTTAATACCTATTGGTCCAAAAATCTTATTTATTTGAGTATTTTTAAAACCAGATTTTCGAAGTCTTTTACATCTATCAATATGAGTTTTTTTGCTTCCTAATGCCCCAATATAAAAAAAACTTTTTGTTAACGCGTATTGAAGAGCAGGATCATCAATTTTAGGATCATGAGTAAGGGCTATTAATGCAGTATTTTGATCTGTTTTAATTTCATTGAAAGCTTCTTTAGGCCATTTATTAATTATATCAATTTTAGGAAATCTTTTTTTTGACGCAAAGTAACCCCTGGGATCAATTATAGTAATTTCAAAGTTTAGACTTTTTGAAAAATTAATTAAATATTGAGCTATATGAACAGCCCCAACAACAATAACTTTAATAGGACGAGTATAGGTTTCCATAAAAATATTGGAACCTGGAATTACACCATTTTTTTTTTGATCAAAATATGAATTAATTTGATTGCTATATTTTTCAAAATTATTATTTAACGGTTTGTTTTTTTCAAAGATAAAACTTTCAGCATTTGAAAGATTGGTAATAATAGCGAATTCAATTTTTTTATTTTTTTTGTTAATAATAGATTCTAGAATTTTTTTTTTCATCAACTATTAACTTGTTCTAAATATACTGCAATTTCTCCACCACATGCTAAACCCACTTCCCAAGCACTCTCATTTGAAACTTTAAACTCTATTTTTTTAAATACCTTTTTAGTTTTTAGTAAATTTATAGACTCCCTCACAACAGAAGTTTCAACACACCCACCTGATACAGATCCAGAAAAGTCACCTTTATCATTAACAATCATTCTGCTTCCAACAGGCCTTGGTGAAGATCCCCAAGTTTGAATTACCGTAGCTAAAACCACATTTCTTTTTGCTAATAACCAATCTTTAGCTTCATCTAATATTTTTTCATCAAATGCATTTTTCATTTGGACACTTTAAATTAATAATTAGCAGCTAGAAACAGCTTTTTTGGCCATTACTTTGATAATATGAGCTCGATATTCAGCTGAAGCATGGATGTCAGCATTAAATCCTTTGCTTGAAATATTTAGATTATCTATTGTTGAAGGTGAAAAATTATCTGATAAAGCATCTTCAATTTTTTTACATCTAAATACAAAGCTTTCTACGCCAGTAATAGCAACTCTAATCTCTGTTTTTAATTTTGCAACATAAACTCCTACTATGGCGTATCTTGATGCCGGATTTGGAAATTTTGCATATGCTGATTTTTCTGGAACTTGAAATTCAACAGTTTCAATAAGTTCTCCTTTTTTCAGATCTGTTTCAAACATTCCTTTAAAAAATTTATCCGCTGGAATTTTTCTTTTATTCGTGTGAATTGTTGCATTTAAAGCCAAACAAGCCGAAGGGTAATCTGCGGCTGGATCATTATTAGCAATTGATCCACCAATTGTTCCTCTATTTCTAACTTGGGGATCTCCAATGCCTTCAGCAAGAACAGCGAGAGATGGTATAGATTTTCCAACCTCTTTTGAATCAGCAACATCGGCATGTTTTGTTGTAGCTCCTATTCTTAAAGATTTACTTGATACTTTTATACCTGAAAGAATTTTAATTTTTTTTATATTTATAAGATTGGTATATTCCGCTAAACCAAGTTTCATTGCTGGTAAGAGCGTCATTCCTCCAGCTAGGAAAGCCGACCTGCCTGAAAATAATTTAACTGCTTCTTTTGTATTTATTGGTGATTTTAAATTAAAGTCTTTCATATTTAAGCAGCTGCTTTCTTCGAACTTTTTTTGTTAAGAGCTTTCCAAACTTTTTCAGAAGTGGCTGGCATTGAGACATCAACGCCAACGGCGTCAATTACTGCATTCATTACTGCGGCAGGAGCCGCTATAGTTCCTGCCTCTCCACACCCTTTAGCTCCTAATGGATTTGAAGTAGCAGGAGTGCATGTATAATCAAGTTTAATTTGCGGAAAATTATCTGCTCTTGGCATTGTGTAATCCATATAAGACGCTGTTATTAATTGGCCGGCTTCATCATAGTGAGCATTTTCGTATAAAGCTTGTCCTACGCCTTGAGCTATACCTCCATAAACCTGACCTTCAACTACCAAAGGATTAATGATTGTTCCAAAATCATCTACCACAGTATACTTAACTACTTTTGTTTCTCCTGTTTCTTCATCTACCTCAACTTCACAAATATGTGAGCCTGCTGGAAAAGAAAAATTAGATGGATCAAAAAAAGAAGTTTCAATCAAACCTGGTTCAACTCCTTCTGGTAGAGGTGATTTAACATCACCAAACGTGCCTGGTAAATAACAAGCAAAAGCAATTTCCCCAATTGTTTTCTTTTTGTTTGAATTTTTTAATATAAATTCTCCATCTTTAAAATCTATATCTTCAGGTTTTCCTTCTAACATTTTTGCCGCAACTTTTTTTCCTTTTTTTATAATTTTATCACACGCTTTTACTATTGCAGTCCCCCCAACCACAAGAGATCTTGAACCGTAAGTTCCCATTCCAAAGGTTCCTTTATCAGTATCACCATGAACAACATCAATATTTTCAATAGGCACACCTAGTTTATCACCTACAATTTGCGCAAAAGTAGTATCATGACCTTGCCCGTGGCTATGAGTTCCAGTAAATACAGAAATGTTTCCTGTTGGATTAAATCTTACTTCCGCCGATTCCCACAAACCTACGCCAGCGCCAATTGACATAACTACTGCTGAAGGTGCAACTCCACAAGCTTCAAAATATGTAGAAAAGCCTATACCTCTTAATTTTCCTTTTTTTGAAGATTGAGATCTTCTATTTTCAAAATTTTTGTAGTCTGATAATTCTATAGCTTTATCTAAATGAGCATTATAGTCACCAGAATCTATATTATGAACTAAACATTGCTGATGTGGAAACTTAGTAATAAAATTTTTCTTTCTAAACTCAGCTTGGTCCATCCCTATTTCTTTAGCAGCTTTTGCAACAATTCTTTCAATTACATATGTTGCTTCTGGTCGACCTGCTCCTCTATAAGCGTCTGTTGGTGCTGTATTCGTATAAACACCTTTCACAGTACAAAATGCTGTTGGTATATCATAAACTCCTAAAAGCAAGGGTGCATATAAATAAGTTGGAGTAACAGCAGCAAGAACTAAAGAATAAGCTCCTAAATTTGCAATAGTATCTACTTTTAAACCTGTTATTTTTCCATCATTTAAAACAGCAAGCTCAGCATGTGTAACATGATCTCTACCATGATTATCAGACATAAATGATTCACTTCTCTCAGCAACCCATTTCACCGGTCTCCCAATTTGCTTAGACGCAAAGGCAACAACTACATCCTCTGCATATACATTGATTTTTGATCCAAATCCTCCGCCTACATCAGGGGCTACTATTCTAAATTTGTGTTCTGGATGTACAGCATTAAAAGCTGACATGATTAATCTATCCAAGTGTGGATTTTGACTTGCTGTATACAAAGTTAAAAGATCTGAAGATGAATTATAATCACCAATAGCTGCGCGCGGCTCCATTGCATTTGGTATTAATCTATTATTCACTAAATCAATTTTAATAATTTTGTCAGCTTTTACAAAAGCTTCTAGGGTTTTTCCTTTATCACCTAATGCAAAATCAAAAGATAAATTATTATCAATACCATCATGTATATTTTCAAAATTCATTGCGGTCGCAGTATGAACAACTGCTTTTTGAATTTTATAACTGACATTAACTAGATCAGCACCAATTTTTGCTTGTTCAAGAGTTTCTGCAATAACGACAGCAACATGATCTCCTACAAAATTTACAGAATTTTTTGCTAACACAGGATGAGGGGGGCATTTCATATCATTTCCATCTTGGCTTACAATTTTCCAACCACAAATAAGCCCACCTATTTTATTTTTAACCACGCTGTCTCCCGTAAATACATCAATTACACCAGGAGCTTTTATTGCTTTAGATAGATCAATATTTTTAATTTTTGCTCTTGCGTGCGGCGATCGGACAAAATAAGCATAAGTTTGATTTAATAGGTTGATATCTGCAGTGTATCTACCTTTTCCTGTAAGAAATTTTTTATCTTCTTTTCTTTCTATTCTTGCTCCAATTAAATTAGCCATATTTTTACCTCACATTTTTGAGGCTGCATCTTTTACAGCTTCAACAATACCTTGATATCCTGTGCAACGACAAATATTACCTTCCAACCAGTTCCTTATTTCCTCTTCGCTAGGATTTTTATTTTTATTTAATAAATCAATAGTGCTCATAACCATTCCTGGGGTGCAAAATCCACACTGCAATCCATGATGTTTTTTAAAAGCAGTTTGAACTGGATGTAATATGTTATTTTTTTCAAGACCCTCAACAGTTCTAATATCTGAATTATCACAATCTAAAGCTAGAATAGTGCAGCTTTTAATAGAGTTGCCATTTAAATGGACTGTGCAAGCACCACATTGTGAAGTGTCACAACCTATGTGAGTTCCTGTTAAAGCTAAAGATTCTCTTAAAAAATCTGATAATAAAGTATTATCAGGAATTTCTTTTGAAACTTCTTTTCCGTTTATTTTAATATTTATTTTTGCCATTATTATCCCTCTAAAATAATATTGGGTGCTTGGATATTAGAACTTAATAAAACAGATACTTCAACAAAATATAATAACTAAAAAAAATAAAAAATTACAACTATTAGTAGAATTAAAATGACTAATGCCAAATAAATATAATTGTTTAAAAAATTTGACTTAATTTCATTAACTCTTTTATCTTTAATAATTTTACCATCTGTATTTTTTTTACTTTTTAGAGGATCCACCAAGTCAGCAAAACGCCCAAAAAAATAGTCTGACATTTTTTTACTTACTCCATCAATTAATCTAGATCCTAATTGAGCTATTTTTCCACCTACATTAATATTAACACTATAATTTAAAGTAGTAATTTCATTTTTTTCTAATAACTGTACATCAGCATTGCCATTAGCAAACCCTACAGAGGAACTGCCTTCTCCTGAAAGAGTATAGCTCTCATTTTCTTTGATATTTGACAGTATAATTTTACCCGCAAACGTTGCATTCATTGGACCTATTTGATTTGTTGCAATTACTTTAAATGATTCTTTGCTATCTTTTTGAAAAGATTCACATCCAGGAATACATTGTTTTAAAATATTTTCATCATTTAAAGCCTCCCAAACAATTTCTTTTTTAATATTTAATTTATAAGACCCAGCAAGTTTCATATTTATAAAAATAGTATATAGTAAAATAAATTATGGATGACAAAAAAAAAAACGAATTACAATCAGCTGTTTTTGAAAGATTAGTACAACATTTGCAAGAAAAAAAAGATGTTCAAAATCTTGATTTGATGCAGTTAGCTGGATTTTGTAGAAATTGTTTATCCAAATGGTATAGGGAAGAAGCTAAAAAAAAAGGAATAGAAATTTCTGATTATGACGCAAGAAAACATGTTTATGGAATGGCTTATTCTGAATGGAAAGAAAAATATCAAAAATAACTAAATGTATTCTATAGCTGCTTTTTTTCTTCAATTTTTATAATTAAATCTCTATCGTAATTATTAGAAATTTTTGTATTTTTTATTATGGGAAGAAATAATCCTAAAATATATAATAAAATTATAACTAGCGAAACAATTAACATCGATCTAACAGCATTAAGTTTCATAATTATTACTTTTCTTTTAATCTAGGAAATAATTCAACAAAATTACATGGTTTATGATTAATGTCTAGTTGGTATTTTAAGATTCCATCCCATGCATCAGTAACACCACCCGTGGAACCTGGTAACGCAAATATATATTTGCCATTCGCTAGCACAGAGCATGCCCTAGATTGCATTGCTGAAGTGCCTACAGTTTTATAACTTAACTCCCTAAAAAGCTCACCAAAACCAGGAATTTCTTTATCTGCAATTTCTCTTATAGCTTCTGGAGTTATATCTCTACCAGTTAAACCAGTGCCTCCTGTTGTAATAATAACATCTAAATCATCTCTTTTTATCCAATCAGATAAAATACCTCTTATGTCATTCTTAGAATCTTTGACAATTTTTCTATCAATTAAATTATGATTTTGTTCCTTTATTTTTTTAACTAATATTGAACCAGATTTATCAGTATCAATAGTTCTAGTGTCAGTTACAGTAAGAAGGGCTATATTAACATTCATAAATATATTATAGAATAAATAATCGTGATCTTACTATCAATATCATTTTTAGTCACAGCAATATTTTATTCAAGTGTTGGTTTTGGTGGAGGCTCTACTTATTTAGCTCTCCTATTGATTTGGAAAATTCCTTATTATATTTTTCCATTAATTGCACTTTCTTGTAATATTATTGTAGTTTCAGGAAATTGTTTTAACTATATAAATGCAGGAAATCTTAATTTTAAGCTCTTATTTCCATATTTAATAGGATCAATACCTATGGCTTTTATAGGTGGATCGATCTCAATAGAGCTAAAATTATTTGAAATAATGTTGTTTCTAGTTTTGACAATAGCAGGATTTTTGTTGTTAATTAATTTTAGATCCTACGAAGATAAAAAAGAAAGTTATAGAAACATTCCAAATTTTTTTTCTATTTCAATAGGCGGTTTGTTGGGATTTATAGCAGGATCAGTTGGAATAGGAGGAGGAATTTTTTTAAGCCCAATCTTATTCTTAATTAGAGCAGGAAAATCAAAACATATAATAACAGCAGCCTCATTATTTATTTTAATAAATTCTATTTCAGGAATTATTGGGCAATTATCAAAAAATTCAGTTTTATTAGAGGTTCAAAACTATTGGTATTTATTTTTTATAGTTTTTATTGGTGGGCAGATAGGAAATTTTTTAAACTTAAAAATATTTCCTACGCGTGCTTTAGCTCTGATTACAGCAATACTAGTTATTTTTGTTGCTTGCAGAATAGGACTCAAAATACTATTCTATTGAACAATAAGTTAAATTCACATATTAAATAAGATTAAAATATTAATTTATGCCAAAAACTGCATTGATAACTGGAATAACGGGACAAGATGGATCGTATTTGGCTGAACTTCTGCTTAAAAAAGGATACCAGGTTCACGGTATTGTTAGAAGAGTAGCTCTAGAAGATGAGAATCATAGACTCTGGAGAATTAGAAAAATATTAAAAGACATCACGTTGCACGCGGGCTCTCTAGAGAGTTATGCAAGTTTATTTAATATAATTTTAAAGATAAAACCGGCTGAAGTTTATCATTTGGCTGCACAAAGTTATGTTACTTATTCTTTTGAAGATGAGTTTTCCACTCTTAACACCAATATTAATGGAACTCATTATTTACTTTCAGCAGTTAAAGAGTTTGCGTCAGAACAGATAAAATTTTATTTTGCTGGATCTTCCGAAATGTTTGGTGAAGTAAAAGAGTCACCTCAAAATGAAAACACATCTTTTAACCCAAGATCTCCGTATGGAATATCTAAAGTTACCGGCTACTATTTGACAAAAAATTATAGAGAGGCGTATAAACTTTTTGCATCTAATGGAATTTTATTTAACCACGAATCTCCAAGAAGAGGGTTCGAATTTGTAACAAGAAAAATAACATGTGCAGCTGCCAGAATTAAAAAAGGTATGCAAAAAAAATTAAAATTGGGTAACATTAAGGCTGAAAGAGATTGGGGTCATGCCGAAGACTACGTGCACGCAATGTGGCTAATGCTTCAACAAAAAAAACCAAGCGATTTTGTAATAGGAACAGGACAAGCTCATTCTGTAGAAGAATTTGCAAAAAAAGCATTTGAGCACGTTGGGTTAAATTACAAAGATCATATAGTAATAGATAAAAACTTAAATAGACCAGCTGAGGTAGATACATTATTAGCAAATTGCGAAAAAGCTAAAAAAGAGTTAAATTGGCAACCAAAAACAACGTTTGATGATCTTGTAAAAATAATGA